>Ga0182736_1001240_pt1 | contig 26618 bp, 14 predicted proteins | sample eDN5th30CKraftBY_FD_128882 | JGI IMG/M metagenome (GOLD analysis project Ga0182736, IMG submission 128882) | Enriched backyard soil microbial communities from Emeryville, California, USA - eDNA 5th pass 30_C Kraft BY (version 2) (version 2) | ecosystem: Environmental > Terrestrial > Soil >...
AGCCGGCCGCCCCCCTGCCCATCCACGGCTGGGACACCCCCTCCAAGCCGCCCCCGCCGGGGGACCCGGAGGTGCGGTTCCAGCAGGCCCTGGGCCGCCGCCAGCCCGCACCCCCCGCGGTGATCGCGGGCCCGCCGCCGGGGACGCAGCCCCTGGCCGTCGACCTCTACACTTCCAAGAACTTCTACAAGGACCAGGCGTCCTGGAGCGACCCGCGCTACTACCGCTGCAACACCCCCCGCCAGATCGTCGAGAGCATGTGGGAGAGCGGGCGCATCGGCCCGAACGCCCCCACCTCCGCCTCCTGGGGCGACTGCAAGGTGGACTTCCCCCGCGCGCGCATCGTCAGCCCCTACGCCTACAAGACCGCCAAGGAACATTACGACGCCCTGCTGGCCGCGGCCCAGAAGCGCGGAGGGCCGACCAGATACACCAAGGCCACCACCCCCGACTGGGACGGCTTCTATGTGCGCGACGACACTCTGTCGGAGATCGCCACCCTGGCCCCGGACAAGGGCCCCGACAACGCCCGGCCGGGGGAACGCTGGATCTGGGGCGGGATCGAGCAGGCCTCTACGGTGATGAGCCTGCTGACCCCCGAATACCAGAAGCGCTACGTGCAGAACCTCTACCACGAGGGGGTGACCAACTCGAAACAGTGGAGCGCCTCCTTCTGCTGGCCGGAGGGCTTCACCCGCTGGTGGTCCATGTCCGGCCGCGGCGGCAATTTCGAGCTGACCGTCACCCCGGCGCGGGTGGAGTTCCTGTCCGGCGTCGCCGCCAACTTCCTGCGCGAGGTGATGATCGGCGGCCGCCACGTGCAGAAGGTGCCCCAGTGGTACGGCGAGACCGTCGGCTTCTGGGACGGCGACACCCTGGTGGCCTGGACCGCCAACATCCAGCCCTGGACCCAGCACACCATGTTCGAGACCTCGGCCCGCCTGGAGACCATCGAGACCTACAAGCCGGCCTATGACGCCGCCGGCAAGTTCGTGGGCATCGAGCACGAGGCGGTCTGGTATGACCCGGAGGCCCTGGTCCAGCCGGTGCGCCTGCGCGACCGCTTCCTGCGCCGCGCCCCCGCCGGCGACCCGGAGGCCCGCTACACCTACATCCAGTGCCTCTCCAACATCCGCAACGTAAAGGGGCGCCCCGCCCAGATCAGCAAAGGCGACCCCGAATTCATCGACTACTACGGCCGCCCCTGGGCCCAGAACTGGGAAACCTGGTTCGAGCAAGGCTGGGACAAGGGTTCGAGCGAGGCGGCGCCGGGGGACGTGCTGGATTTGTTTAAGTAATGGTATGCTGCGAAGACTAGGGGCGGCGGATGCGGCTCTGCACTCAAGTCTTGCCCCGAAGCTAGCCCGCATCGTCAATTACCAAATCAAGGCTAGGCGCGCTCAGCCCGCGCCTTATTTCTTGAGGTGGAATTGTGGTGCGAAGTGACGATTTGATTGGGCGTGTGAATGTTGGGTTCGAGCTATAGTATTATGAATGATCACGATTGAAGTTTTAACTTGGTGAAAAAGACTTCGTTCCTACATTTTGCGTCCCGAAACAATTTTTCATACGGAATTATTTCTATATAAGTCCGGATGTTTTCTTCAAAGCCCCAAAGGCCGATCCCGTCGGCGGTCCGGCGATTTACAAATGAACCTAGAAGGCTTCCTCTGAGGCCGTTCGTCATATCCGCAATAATATAACCAATAAAAGAGGTGTTTTCATTCAAGTTGGCAAGTACCCGTCCGTTTTTGTCCTTCACTGAACCATTGCCTCGGAGGGACATGATGTAATTAACTATCTGTTGCACTGGTGAATCATTTGAATATTCTTCACGTCCGGGTCTTTTGAATTCTACAATTACAACTGGTTGATCGGATCCTTCGCGGCGCAAGCCTAGGCCGAGGTCGAAAAGGGCGATGTCAGGCTTTCTCCGATCTGAATTACCCGGCTGAACATTTTTGATGGGCTTGTCAGATGCGAAATAGTTGTAGAAGGCAAGACGGTCGTCAATCATCCATAGGTTATGGCTTTCATAGTCCATATCGTCGGTGGTTGACCTCATGGGGCAGATGTACTCGTGGATCACCTGCTCCAGGTGATGCTTTCTTTTTTCTACGTCTTGGTACCCATGCGCGTCTGTAACTACGTCAAGTATAGCTTTTCGCCGGATTACATACTCGGCCAAAGTAAATTTGACATCGTCATTCATGAACCCAACGTATTTTTCCAGGCGCGTTTTTATCGATGCGGCATCCTGAGAATTTCGGATTTTTAGGTAATCTTTTGCGTATCGGTTCCGCTCGCGACGGTATTCTCTCTCAAAGGCGAGGTGAATTTCTTCTTCGTTTCTCATCGAAAGTGGAACTTTAGTTTCTAGGAATTTGTCTAAGTCGCCGCTTATGCTCATAAAGCGCGGGTTTGAATCGATTACCTTTTCTGCTTTTTCTCGCTGATCATCCCGTACTTCCGCTATATCTGGCGCGAGAAATTTTTTGATCGATTCAAATATTTCGCGCCTAATGGCGTCCTTATCGTGCGAGTCAATCGTTAGGTGGGTGCGCTCTTGAGATACGTACTCGTCAAAATATTGAGACGAAATTACTCCCATATAGACGAATTCGTCTCTAAGTGTAGTTAGACCTAATTGAGCATCTATCGCGTAACTTTCGACATTTCGGCCGTTAGCGTTTAGGTAGACCGTATTATGGCCAAGCTCTGAATCTCTCAACTGTTTAGATATGAGGAGGTGGTGGATGGATGCATCTATTTTGTGATCTGAATCTATGTTTATGCTTATCGTTTCGCGGAGTTGTTCGTGTATGTGATCTCGAAAATAATCAGAGAGATTTATTTTTTCGGAATCGTCATCGTATAGAAAGAAAGACGGTGAGTTATCTGAAATAAGATATGACACAAAGTGGCGAATTATTTCTGCTTCAATTGTGCCTTTCTTCTTTGGTGCCCGGGACTGAAATGAATCTTTCATTTTTTCCATGCGTACAGAGGTGCCAACTATTGCGCCCTTCTGTGCTTGATCAATTTTCTTATTTGAAATCGGCGATTTATCACTTTCGGTGAAGCGAAAGGAGAGGCGATTTATTGATTCTTCGCTCTGGTAATAACTATCAATATCTATATGGGAAAATACCTTAAGCCAAAGGAGGCGCCCGACGCCTTTTCCGCCACGTGCTATTTTTCTCGTGGAATCAGATGTAAGAAATGATTTGTAGTTCTGTGGTGTTAATCCCTCGCCGTTATCGTCTACTCTGCAGGACGTTATTCGGCCGTTCTCCCTCTCAATTGCTATTGTGAGCTTTCCAGTATTGAGGTTGTCTGGCCCAAATCGGTCTTCAATCGCGTGAAGGGAGTTGGTTATAGCTTCAAAGAGCGGTAGCACGCTATTCCGTGCGCTTGGGGCTAGCACGATGTTACGGAGGCGGCCCGATAGGGTGAATTCTAGATTCTCGTCCATTCCGGCTCTCGCTTGGGTTGTGCGGATTGCACGATAGCGGGAGCTTTCTGGCCCGCAAAGGTCAAATCTCGCCATATTTAAAGGGCGAGCGTCTCGTGCGTTTTTGGACTGTGAAGCTAGGAGAGATGCCGGAAGGTAATTCTGAATTTGCTCCTCGCTTAAGGGTGCCGACGAATTCCGAGAATTACTTTGACCCCAACCCGCTCGCCGCCCGCGCCAACTCCGTGATCTTCCCCCAGTCCCCCGCCGCCACCGCGTCCTTGGGCGCGACCCAGCTGCCGCCGACGCACAGGACGTTGGGCAGGGCGAGGTAGTCGGTGACGTTGGCGGGGCTGACGCCGCCGGTGGGGCAGAACTTCGGCTCCAGGAAGGGGCCGGCGAAGGCCTTCAGGGCGGGGGCGCCCCCCGAGGTTTCCGCCGGGAAGAACTTGAAGTGGGTCAGGCCCGCGTCGAGGCCGCGCATGATGTCGGTGGCCGTCGCCACCCCGGGCAGCAGGGCCACGTCCTGCATCACCGCGGCGTGGGCCAGGGGCTCGGTCAGGCCGGGGGAGACGATGAAGCGGGCGCCGGCGGCGACGGCCTTGTCCAGGTCCGCCTTGTTCAGCACCGTGCCGGCGCCGACGATGGCGTCGGGGGCGGCCTCCACCATGGCGCGGATCGCCGGCAGGGCGGCGGGGGTGCGTAAGGTAATCTCCAGCACCTTCAGCCCACCGTCGCACAGGGCGCGGGCGAGGGGGGCGGCGTCCTCCACCCGATCGATCACCAGCACCGGGATCACCGGGCAGGTCCGCATGATGTCGCCGATGTGGAGCATGGGGTGGGCCTTAGGGGGTTAGGGCTGACTATATATCCGCTCATCCCGGCGAAGGCCGGGAGCCAGATCATAGGGCTGGATGGGAGCGGGGCGCGGCGCGCTTGCGCCCGTTGGATACCCGCCGCGCTCTACGATCTGGGTCCCGGCCTTCGCCGGGATGAGCGGGGCGTTGGAACGGGGCGTGGCGGTCACGCTCAGAACAGCACGCTGGCGCCGGCTTCGGCGGGGCCGACGTGGGCGCGGAAGCTGCCGAACAGTTCGCGGCCCAGGCCCGTGTTGGCGTGGGTGAAGGTCACGGGGGCGCGGGCGGCGAACTCGGCCGGGTCGACCAGGATGGTCAGCTCTCCCGCCTCTCCGTCCAGGCGGATGATGTCCCCGTCGCGGATGCGGGCGATGGGGCCGCCGTCCATGGCCTCCGGGGTCAGGTGGATGGCCGCCGGCGTCTTGCCCGAGGCGCCGGACATGCGGCCATCGGTGACCATGGCCACCTTGCGCCCCTTGTCCTGCAGCACGCCGATGGCGGGGGACAGCTTGTGCAGCTCCGGCATGCCGTTGGCCTTGGGGCCCTGGAAGCGGATCACCGCCACGAAGTCCTTGTCGAGTTCCCCGCGCTTGAAGGCGGCCTGGAAGTCGTCCTGGTCGTGGAAGATCACGGCAGGCGCCTCGACGATGCGGTGCTGCGGCGCGACGGCGGACACCTTGATCACCGACCGGCCCAGCGGCCCCTTCAGCAGGCGCAGGCCCCCCTCGGCGTCGAAGGGGTTGGAGGCGGGGCGCAGCACGTCCTCGTCATGGGACCGCTCCGCCGCCGGGCGCCAGACCAGGGCCTCCCCGTCCAGGAAGGGCTCCTGCGCATAGGCGGCGAGGGAGGGCCCGGCGACGGTGGTCACGTCCTCGTGCAGCAGGCCGACGGACAGCAGCTCCCGCGTCAGGAAGGCCATGCCGCCAGCGGCATGGAAGTGGTTCACGTCCGCCGAGCCGTTGGGATAGATCCGCGCCAGCAGGGGGGTGACCGCCGAGATGTCGGCCATGTCGTCCCAGTCGATCAGCACCCCCGCCGCCCGGCCCATGGCCACCAGGTGCAGGGCGTGGTTGGTCGATCCCCCCGTGGCCATCAGGCCGACGACGCCGTTGACGATAGCCTTCTCATCCACCACCTGCGCCATCGCGCCTTCGCCGGTGCGGGCCAGCTCGCACACCCGGTGGGCGGCGGCGCGGGTGAGGGCGTCGCGGAGGGGCGTGCCGGGATTGACGAAGGCCGTCCCCGGCAGGTGCAGCCCCATCAGCTCCATCAGCATCTGGTTGGAGTTGGCGGTGCCGTAGAAGGTGCAGGTGCCGGGGTCGTGATAGCTGGCGGCCTCGGCCTCCAGCAGCACGTCGCGGCCGACCTGACCCTGCGCGTAGAGGCCGCGGATGCGGGCCTTTTCCTTGTTGGGGATGCCGGAGGTCATCGGCCCGGCGGGGACGAAGATGATGGGATAATTCCCGAAGGCCAGCGCCCCCATGAACATCCCGGGCACGATCTTGTCGCAGACCCCCAGGCACAGGGCGGCGTCGAACATGTTGTGCGACAGGGCGATGGCCGTGGCCATGGCGATCACGTCGCGGGAAAACAGGGACAGCTCCATCCCCGGCTGGCCCTGGGTGACCCCGTCGCACATGGCGGGCACGCCGCCGGCCACCTGGGCGGTGCAGCCGATCTCGCGCACGGCGGCCTTGATGATGTCGGGATAGCCGGCGAAGGGCTGATGGGCCGACAGCATGTCGTTGTAGGCGGTGACGATGCCGACGTTCACCGCCATCTCGCTGCGCAGGCGCAGCTTGTCCGGCAGGGGCGCGGCGGCGAAGCCGTGGGCGAGGTTGCCGCAGGACAGGGTGGCCCGCCCTGGCCCCCGCTTTCGTGCCGCCTCCATCCGTTCCAGATAGTCGGCGCGGGTATCCGCGCTGCGCGCCCGGATGCGGGCGGTGATCTCAGCGATGGCGGGATGGAGCTGAGCCATGGGGGACCCCTTATGGCGACCAGTAGACGTGCACCGGTGTGATAGCCTGATGCAGCACGCCGCGCACGGGGCCTTCGAGCACGTCTTCCCCGGCCAGGGCCTCCCGATAGGCCTTCAGCTTCGCCTCGCCGCGGATGAGGAGGAGGATGACCTCCGACTCCAGCAGGGCGCGCAAGGTGAGGGTCATGCGGATGTTGGAGCCCGCGCCGGACTTGGCGCGGATGGCGTGCACCAGGGCCGGGCTCGACACGTCCATCGCCGCCTCCAGCCCCTCCGCCTCGGGGCAGAGGGAGGCGATGTGCAGGTCCGTCCCCATGCCGATCAGGGTGACGTCGAAGGGCCGGCGCATGGCCGCGACGGTGGCGTTGACGGCGTCTTCCGCCGCCTCCGGCGTCGGGTCGTCGGTGCGCAGGGGGACGTAGCGGGCGGCGGCGGCCTTGTTCTGCAACAGGGTCTGGCGCACCAGCCGCTCGTTGCTGGCCTCGCTGTCCGGCGGGGCCCAGCGCTCGTCCGAGGCGGTGACCATGATGCGGGACCAGGGGGCGTCCAGCGCCGACATGGCCTCGTAGAGTTCCCCCGGGGTGGTTCCCCCGGCGCAGACCAGACTGGCGACCCCGTGCGCCTTTACCGCGTCCGTCAGCCGGCCGACGATCTCGGCGGCCAGGTCGCGGGTCAGGGTGTCGCCGTCGGGGAAGCGATGCAGGTCCGCCATGGTCATTCGTACCAGCTATGGCCGTTGCGCTCGGTCAGCGCGAAGGCGCCCGACGGCCCCCAGCTGCCGGCGGGATAGGGCTGCGGGGACAGGCCGAGCTGGCCCCAGCCCTGCTCGATCCCGTCGATCCAGGTCCAGGCCGCCTCCGCCTCGTCGCGGCGCACGAACAGGGTGGGGTTGTCGTCCAGGGCCTCCATCAGCAGCCGCTCGTAGGCGATCCGCCGCCGGGGGGCCTGGGCCTTGAAGGCATCCACGAGGTTGAGGCTGAGGGCCACCGGCTTCAGGTTCATGCCGCCGGCGTCGAGGCTCGGGGTCTTGTTCATCAGCAACAGGGAGATGTCCTCCTCCGGCTGCAGCCGGATGGTCAGGCGGTTGGCCAGCAGGTTGTTGCCGCCGAAAATGGAGTGGGGCACCTCGCGGAACTGGATGGTGATCTGCGACGACCGCACCGGCAGCCGCTTGCCGGTGCGCAGGTAGAAGGGCACCCCCGCCCAGCGCCAGTTGTCGATATGGGCGCACAGGGCGACGAAGGTCTCGGTGTCGCTCTGGCCTGCGCCCGCCTCGTCCAGATAGCCCGGCGCCGAGACCCCGTCGGCCACCCCCTGGCGGTACTGGCCGCGCACGGTCTTGCGGTCGAGCTCGCGTTTCTCGATGGGGCGCAGGGACTTCAGCACCTTGACCTTCTCGTTGCGCACCGAGTCCTGGTCGAGGCTGACCGGCGGCTCCATGGCCACGAGGCAGAGGAGTTGCAGGAGGTGGTTCTGCACCATGTCGCGCAGGGCGCCGTAGTCGTCGTAATAGCCCCAGCGGCCTTCGACCCCGACGGTCTCGGCCACGCTGATCTGCACCTGTTCGATGGAGACGTGGCTCCACAGGGGCTCGAAGAAGGTGTTGGCGAAGCGCAGGGCCATCAGGTTCTGCACCGCCTCCTTGCCGAGGTAGTGATCGACACGGAAGATCTTGTGCTCCGGCCAGGCGGCCGCCAGGGCGTCGTTGATCACGCGGCAGCTCTTCAGGTCCCGCCCGAGGGGCTTTTCCACCACCACCCGGCTGCGCTCATGGGCGAGGCCCGAGGCCTTGAGGTTGTTGCTGATGTCGGCGAACAGGTTGGGCGAGGTGGACAGGTAGAAGACGCAGTCCTCCAGCCCGTCGAGCTGTTCGGCCATCTTCTCGTAGGACTCCGCCTCGGCGGCGTCGACGCGGAAATAGCGCAGGCGCTTGCGGAACTTCTCCCAGACCTTGGGGTCGAAGTGGCCCTCGGCGCGCTTCTGCACCGCTTCCAGCACCATGGCCTCGAACTGGTCGTGCGACAGGTCGGAGCGGGCTGAGCCCACCACCATCACCCGGTCCCAGATCAGTCCCTCGTAGTCGAGGAAGTAGAGGGAGGGGAACAGCATGCGGATGGCGAGGTCGCCGGTGGCCCCGAAGATGACGATGGCGGACCTGCCCGCTGCGGCCTTGTTGCGAACGGGCGTCTTGGCTGCGGCCATCCTTATCCCCCGGTATCTGGCGGGCCGAGTTTGGCCCGGCGCGCCTAAGCTTCACAGCGCTAACTGACGCGCGAACATGCAACGGTCCAGCGCCGCCTAAAGTTTCGGCGCCGCCCCGCGGGCCTCGCGCATCGCCGCCAGGATGGTCGTGGCCCGCGCCGACCCGAACAGCTCGCCAAGGGGCGCGGCGATCCGGCGGCGCCAGTTGGGCCGCTCCTTGTCTGTGCCGGGCAGGTTCACCCCCACCGTCTCGCCCGCAAGGTCGTCGACCTGGGCGAGGGCGAGGGCGGACGCGGTGGTGGCGACGAAGGCGTGGATGGCGGCGGCGAGGCCAGTGTCCAGCGCCTGGGGTTCGGCGTCCGCGGGGATCAGGCCGGCGTCCTTGAGCGCGGCGATCAGGGCGGCCTTGTCGGTGGCGCGCGCCTCCTCCGCCTCTATCGCCCCGGCCGTGTCGATCTTGCCGAGGGCCTGCCGTTCGCGGATGTCCTCGCCGGTCCACCAGCCCGCCAGGGTGGGCAGGTCGTGGCTGGCGACGCAGGCGACGGCGTCGCGGGGGTAGTGCTCCGGCGGCGCATAGGCCGTCCCATGCCGCTCGAACGGCAGCACGCGATAGGCCAGCACCTTCGTCTTCGCCATTTCCTCGCGGAAGCCGAAGGGCACGGTGCCGAGGTCCTCGCCCACCACGAGGCAGCCCGCCCGCTGGCTCTCCAGCGCCAGCACCCCCAGCAGGTCGTGCAACGGATAGGCGAGATAAGCGCCTTGGTCCCCTGTGGCCCCGTCCGGCACGCAGAACAGGCGGGCCAGCCCCATGACGTGGTCGATCCGCAGGGCGCCGGCGTGGCGCATATTGGTGCGGACCAGCTCGCCGAACATGGCGTAGCCGGTCTCGGTCCACCGGTTCGGGTCCGGCGGCGGCAGCGCCCACACCTGACCTTCCGGCCCAAGCGGGTCGGGGGGCGCGCCGACGGAGGCGCCCCAGCAGAGCTGATCCGCCGCGGCCCAGGCCTCCGCCCCGTCCGGCGCCGCACCGACGGCGAGGTCCCTGTAGAGGGCGAGGGCGAGGCCCCCCGCCGCCGCGCCGAGCTGCCCGTCGCACAGCCACTGCAGATACTGGTGGAAGCGCACCCGCTCGGCGTGGGCGGCGGCGAAGGCCTCGACCCCCGCGCCGCGGGCGTCGCGCAGGCCCTCGGCCCAGACCTGCCAGGGGCCGGCTTGGGTCTCCGCGATGGCTTCGAAGGCCGCGAACCGGCGCAGGCTCTCGCCGCCTTCCGCCACGAAGGCGTCGAAGGCCGGATCGCCCGCGAAGGCGGCGAAGCGCTGCTCCAGCGCCGCCAGCTTCCTCGCCCAGACAGCCGGGTAGTCGACGAGGGCGGTCAGCGGCGCCCCCGCTGCCTCGGGCAGGTCGAGGTAGATGGGATCGAGGAAACGCCGGTCGGAAGGGTGGTAGGGGCTGGCCCGTTCCCGGTCGCGGGCGAACAGGGCGTGCAGGGGATTGACGCCGACGAAGCCCGCGCCGTTCGCCGCGGCGGCTTCGCCGAGGTCGCGCAAGGCGGTGAAGTCGCCCACCCCCTGATCCCCCGGCCGGGTCAGGGTGTAGAGCTGGGCGGCGAGGCCGAACAGGCGCCGGCCGCCCTCCAGCACGGGAGGGGCGTAGCAGGTTGCCGGCGCCACGATCAGTGTGCAGACGATGTCCGGCCAGTCCTCCCGCAGCAGCCTGTGGCGGCCCACCGGCAGGGGCGGCAGGGCGACCTTCAGGGTGTGGATCAGCCGTCCGTCGAGGGCGACGCCGGGCTCGGGCGGCCCCTCGGCCCGCAGCCGACGGACCACCCCGTCCTCGCCCGCGATGCTGAGCCAGACGGGGCGGACGGGAGCGCTGGGCTCAAACGCCAGGGGAACTTCGATCGGCGCGCCGGCGCGGGCGACCACGGTGTGAGGCAGGGGCCGCCGCTGCCGGCTATCCGCGAGGCGGGCGAGGGACTCCCGCGCCTCGGCGTTGCTGCGCGCGGGAAGGCGCAGGGATTTCAGCAGCGAGCCTTGCGTGTCCTGGCTGACGAGGTGGCAGGCGCCGTCCACCGTCCACCAGTCGTGGGCGATCCCAGCCGCCCCGGCCAGTTTGGCCAGCAGTTCGGGCGCGACGCCCGCGCGGGGCCGGGGCGGCAGAGGCTCTTCGGCGACGGCCAGCATGGCGCGGCCGGCGACGAGCACCGCCTCGCCCTCCGCCGTCTCCCGATGGGCGTCGTCGGCGCTGTCGATCGCCACCCGCCAGACGTGATCGGGATGGCGGGCTGGCAGGGCGACACGCAGGGGCTCAGCCCCCCGGTTGAACACCAGGGCGATCCGGCCCGGGCGTTCGGCGTCGCCGGCCGGGTCGGCGAGGACGGCGATCAGGGCCGGCGCGGCGTCCCAGTCGGCGGGGGACATGGCCGCCCCCTCGGCGGTGCGCCATTCCACATCGGGATAGACGGCCTCGCCTACGGGACGCCCCGTGAGGAAGCGGTCGGCGGTCAGGGCCGGGTGGTCCCGCCGCACCTTGGCGAGGCGGCCGACGAAGGCGGTCAGGTCCTCGTCCGCGGCGGTCCAGTCCAGCCAGGCCAGTTCGTTGTCCTGGCAGTAGGCGTTATTGTTGCCCTTCTGGCTCTGGCCGAACTCGGCGCCCATGCTCAGCATCGGCGCCCCGCGGGCCAGCATCAGGGTGGCGAGCAGGGCGCGCTGGTCGCGGCGGCGGCGGGCGAGGACGTCCGCGTCGAGGGTCGGGCCCTCGACCCCGTTGTTCCAGGCGATCTCGTGGCTCGATCCGTCGCGGTTCTGCTCGCCGTTGGCCTCATTGCGCTTGGCGGTGAAGGCGACGAGGTCGGCCAGGGTGAAGCCGTCGTGGGCGGTGACGAAGTTGATGCTGCGGGAAGGCCGGCGGCGGGCGGCGAAGGCGTCCTGTGAGCCGGCGATGCGGGTGGCGAGTTCCCCTAGCGCGCCATGGTCGCCACGCCAGAACCGGCGCGCGCCGTCGCGGAAGCGGTCGTTCCACTCGCCCCATTCGGCGGGGAAGGCGCCCAGTTGATAGCCGCCTGGGCCGCAGTCCCAGGGCTCGGCGATCAGCTTGAGCTGCTGCAGCTCGGGGTCCTGGGCGATGGCGGTGAGCAGGGGAGCCGCGGGATCGAACCCCTCCGCCCGGCGGCCCATCACGGTGGCGAGGTCGAAACGGAAGCCGCCGACGCCGCCCCGCCGCGCCCAGGTGCGCAAGGCGTCGGTGACGAGGCGCACCCCCGCGGGGCGATCCAGGGCGAGGGTGTTGCCGCAGCCGGAGTCGTCGACGTAGCGGCCATCCGGGGTGAGCCGGTAGTAGCTGGCGTTATCGAGGCCGCGGAAGGACACCGTGGGTCCGAGGGCGTCCCCCTCGCCCGAATGGTTGAACACCACGTCCAGCAGCAGCTCGATCCCCGCGTCGGCGAGGGCCGCGGTGGTGGCGGCGATCTCCTCCCAGCCTCCGGGGGCGAGGCGCGGGTCGGGGGCCATGAAGGCGGCGGAGTTGTAGCCCCAGTAGTTGGTCAGGCCGAGGGGGCCGAGATGCCGCTCGTCGATCCAGGCGGCGGCGGGCATCACTTCCAACGTCGTGACGCCGAGATCCTGGAAATGGCGGATGGCGGCCGGGCTGGCCAGGGCCGCGAAGGTCCCCCGCACCGTCTCGGCGATGGCCGGGTGGCGCATGGAGAAGCCGCGCACGTGCAGCTCATAGACCACGCTCGCCGGCCACGGGGCGAGGGCAGGGCGCACGCCGGGCGGGGCCGCGGGGGTGACGATGGCCTTGGGTAGGAAGGGAGCGCTGTTGGTGTCGTCGAAGGAACGCCCGCCGTCGGGGGCGTCCGGCCGGTAGCCGAACATGGACGGGTGCAGCCGGAAGGGCGCGTCGAGGCGTTGCGCGTAGGGGTCGACCAGCAGCTTGTGCGGGTTGAAGCGGTGGCCGGCCTCGGGGGCGAAGGGGCCGTGTGCGCGCAGGCCGTAGCGGGCGCCGGCCGCCACGCAGGGCAGGAAGCCGTGGAACACGTCCCCCGAGCGTTCGGGCAGGGGAATGCGGGTTTCGGTCTCGCCGTCGAACAGGCAGACCTCGACGGCCGCGGCGTGGGCGGAAAAGACGGCGAAGTTGGTCCCGCCGGGCAGCGGCGTGGCGCCCAGGGGCTCGGGCGATCCCGCCGCCGGTGTCACTAGCCTGCCCGTTCGGCGATCAGGTTGCGGTAGAGGGCGGCGTAGGCTCGCGCCGGCTCGCGCCAGGAGACATCCGTCGCCATGCCGTTGTGCTGCAGCCGGCGCCACACGCCGGGCTCGCGCCACAGGGCGACGGCGCGGCGGAGGGCGGCCTCCAGCATCTCCACCTGCACGGGGGCGAACTGGACGCCGGTGGCCGAGCCCGCGGCGATGGCCATGGGACCGGCGTCGATCACCGTGTCCGACAGCCCGCCAACCCGGGAGACGACGGGGACCGCGCCGTAGCGCAGGGCGTTGAGCTGGGTCAGGCCGCAGGGCTCGAACCGGGAGGGAACCAGCAGGGCGTCGCCGCCCCCCTGCATCAGGTGGGCGAGCCCCTCGTCATAATCGAACACGCAGCCGATCCGGCCGGGGTGGGCGGCCTCAGCCGCGGCGAAGCCGGAGCGCAGCGCTGCGTCCCCCGTGCCGAGGACCGCGAGTTGCGCCCCCTCGGCGATCAGCGTGGGGACGGCCTGCAGCAGCAGGTCGAGGCCCTTCTGCCAACTCAGCCGGCTGACCACGAAGAACAGAGGCGCCCGCGGGTCGATGTCGAGGCCGAACCTCGCCTGCATCTCCGCCTTGTCGACCCCGCGGGGGGAGAGGTCGTCCGGGCCGTAGGTGGCGGCGAGGAAGGGGTCGTCGCCGGGGTTCCAAACGGTGGTGTCGATGCCGTTGAGGATGCCGGACAGCCGGTCCGCCCGGCCACGCAGCAACCCGTCCAGGCCCATACCGCCGCCTGGGGTGCAGATCTCGGCCGCATAGCTCGGCGAGACGGTGGTGATGTGGTCGGAGAGGCGCAGCCCCGCCTTCAGGAAGCCGATGTCGCCGTAATACTCCACCCCGTCATGGGTGAAGGCGTTGGCGGGCAGGCCGAGGGGGGCGAGCAGCTCCTTGGCGAACTGCCCCTGGAAGGCGAGGTTATGCACCGTCATCACCGTGGCGGGCCGGGTCGCCGGGGCGTCGTAGTGCAGATAGGCGGCGGCCAGCCCGGCCTGCCAGTCGTGGGCGTGCACCACCTGCGGCCGATAGTCGGGGATCAGGCCCAGCCCCACATCGGCGGCGGCCCGCGCCAGGGCGGCGAAGCGGAAGGCGTTGTCGGGCCAGTCCCGGCCGTCCGGCCCCACATAGGGCCCGCCGTGGCGGCCGAAGCGGTGCGGCGCGTCGAGCACCAGCAGCTCCAGGCCCTCATGCCGGGCGGCGAGCAGCCGGGCGGGGCCGCCGAACAGATGGTCGAAGGCGGCCACGGGCTTGGCCCGCTTGGCCGCCGCCATCACCGCCGGATAGCCGGGGACCAGGGTGCGCACCCGCACCCGCTCGTCCTTGAGGGCGCCGGGCAGGGCGCCCACCACGTCGGCGAGGCCGCCGGTCTTCAGCAGCGGATAGACCTCGGAGGCGACCGAGAGGACTTCGAGGGTCTTCATCCGTCCAGCCGGTCGATCATCTCTTGGGTGATGAGGCAGACGCCCCCGGCGGTGCGGCGGAAACGGGCCGCGTCATGGTCCGGGTTGTCGCCGACCACGAGGTTGGAAGGGATCTTCACCCCACGGTCGATGATGACGTTGCGCATCTTCACCGAGCGGCCGATCTCCACCTCGGGCAGGATCACGGCGAGTTCCACGTTGCTGTAGGAGTTCACCCGCACCCCGTTGAACAGCAGCGAGCGCCACACCGACGCGCCGGAGATCATGCAGCCCCCCGCCACCAGGGAGGCGGTGGCCTGTCCGCGGCGGCCCGGATAGTCGTGCACGAACTTGGCCGGGGCGTTCATCTCGCTGTAGGTCCAGATGGGCCAGTTGCGGTCGTAGAGGTCGAGGTCGGGGACCACCTCGGTCAGGTCGATGTTGGCGGCGAAGAAGGCGTCCACCGTGCCCACGTCCCGCCAGTAGGCGCCGGCCTCGGCGGTGGAGCGCACGCAGGAGCGGCTGAAGTGGTGGGCGACGGCTTTGCCGTGCTTGACCAGCTTGGGGATGATGTCCTTGCCGAAGTCGTGGCTGGACTCCGGATCGGCGGCGTCCTCACGCAGGATGTCGGCCAGGAAGGTGGTCTCGAAGGCGTAGATGCCCATGCTGACCAGAGACCGCTCGGGATCGTTCGGCATGCCCGGCGGATCGGCGGGCTTTTCCAGGAAGTCGATGATGCGGTCGTTGTCGTCCACATGCATCACGCCGAACTCGCTGGCGTTGCGGCGCGGCGCCTCGAGGCAGGCGACGGTGACGTCCGCCCCCTGCTCGACGTGCTGCTGCAGCATCGGCTCGTAGTCCATCTTGTAGATGTGATCGCCGGCCAGGATCAGGATGTACTTCACCCCGTAGGCCTCGATGATGTCGAGGTTCTGGTACACCGCGTCGGCGGTGCCGAGATACCAGCTCGTCTCGGACACCCGCTGGCTGGCGGGCAGGATGTCGAAGCTCTCGTTGCGCTCGGGGCGGAAGAAGTTCCAGCCGCGCTGCAGGTGCCGGATCAGGCTGTGGGCCTTGTACTGGGTGGCGACGGCGATGCGGCGGATGCCGGAGTTCATGGCGTTCGACAGGGCGAAGTCGATGATGCGGAACTTGCCGCCGAAATAGACCGCCGGTTTGGCGCGGATGTCGGTCAGCTCCTTCAGACGGCTGCCGCGGCCGCCGGCCAAAACATAGGCCATGGCGTGGCGGGCGAGGGGGCCGCTCGGAGCGCTGGTGGGCATGGGGACGGTCTCCTTGTCAGCCCTGATCGAGAACGAAATAGACGGTGGCGAGCGGCGGCAGGGTGATCTCCGCCGAGGCCGGTTGGCCGTGCGACGGATCCCCATGCGCGATCACTGCGCCGAAGTTGCCGACGCCGGAGCCGCCATAGGCCTCGGCGTCGGAATTGAACACCTCGCGCCAGACCCCCGCGTTCGGCAGGCCGACCCGGTAGTTGTAACGCGGCACAGGCGTGAAGTTGCAGGCCACCAGCACCGGCGGATCGCTGGCGCGGCCGAACCGCAGCCACACCACCACCGACTGGTCGGCGTCGTCCACCACCACCCAGCGGAAGCCGTCCTGGTCGGTGTCGCGGGCGTGCAGGGCGGGGGTGTTGCGATAGAGGCCGTTGAGGTCGCGCACCGTCCGCTGCACCCCGGCGTGGGCGGGGGCGTCGAGCAGCCACCAGTCGAGACCGTGATCGAAGCTCCACTCGTGGCGCTGGGCGAACTCCTGGCCCATGAACAGCAGCTTCTTGCCCGGGTGGCCCCACATGAAGCCGAGGAAGGCCCGGACGTTGGCGAACTTCTGCCAGTCGTCGCCCTTGGCGCGGCTGAGCAGGGTGCCCTTCCCATGCACCACCTCGTCGTGGGAGACCGGCAGCACGAAGTTCTCGGAGAAGGCGTAGAGCAGGCCGAAGGTCAGCTTGTCGTGGTGGAAGCGCCGGTGCACCGGGTCGAGCGCCAGATACTCCAGGGTGTCGTTCATCCACCCCATGTTCCACTTGAAGCCGAACCCGAGGCCCCCTTCGTGCACGGGCTTGGACACCCCGGGCCAGGTGCTGGATTCCTCTGCGGCGGTGATCACCCCGGGGTGTGCGCCGTAGGCGGTGCGATTGAGGTTCTGCAGGAAGGCCTCGGCCTCGCGGTTCTCGCGCCCGCCCTCGGCGTTGGGGGTCCAGTCCCCGGCCTCACGGCTGTAGTCGAGGTGCAGCATGGAGGCGACGGCGTCGACCCTGAGGCCGTCGATATGGAAGCGGTCCATCCAGTAGAGGGCGGCGGCGATAAGGAAGTTGGACACCTCATGCCGGCCGAAGTCGTAGATGGCGGTGTTCCAATCGGGGTGGAAGCCGCGGTGCGGATCGGCATGCTCGTATAGGGCCTCCCCGTCGAACCGGGACAGGCCGTGGGCGTCCACCGGGAAGTGGGCCGGGGTCCAGTCGAGCAGGACGCCGAGGCCGGCGGTGTGGGCGCGGTCGACGAATCTGGCGAACCCGGCCGGGTCCCCGTGGCGGCGGGTCGGGGCGAACAGGCCGATCGGCTGGTAGCCCCAGGAATCGTCCAGGGGATGCTCCGAGACCGGCATCAGCTCGATGTGGGTGAAGCCCATGTCGAGGACATAGGGGATCAATGTGTCGGCCAGTTCGTCATAGCTGAGGAACCAGCCGTCCGCCCGCCGGCGCCAGGAGCCGAGGTGGACCTCGTAGATGCTGACCGGCTGGCGATGCGCCTGCGCCTTGGCGCGGGCGGCCATGTGCGCAGAATCGTTCCAGGCGAAGTGATCGGTGCGCACCACCATGGAAGCGGTGGAGGGACGCAGCTCGGACCCGAAGCCGAAGGGGTCGGCCTTCAGGGGCATCAGCTCGCCGTTGGCGGCGATGATCTCGTACTTGTAGACCGCGCCCTCGCGCAGGCCGGGCAGGAAGATCTCCCACACCCCGCTGTCCACCCGCTTGCGCATGGCCGCGCGCCGGCCGTCCCAGCTATTGAAGTCGCCGACCACCGAGACGCGGGAGGCGTGCGGCGCCCACACCGCGAAATGCACCCCCTCGATCCCCTGGTGGGTGATCAGATGGGCGCCGAGGCGCTCGTACAGCCGCCGGTGCTCCCCCTCGACCAGCAGATAGTCGTCCATGGCGCCGAGCACGGGATCGAAGGCGTAGGGGTCGCGGTAGTTCCACTCCCCCCCGCCATTGGCGGCGTAGAGGCGGTAGCGGGTGAAGCCCGGAGGGGCGAGGCCCTCGAAGAAGCCGTCGGGGTGGCGCCGCTCCAGCAGGATGCGCAGGCCCGTCCCGTCCGCGGCCTCCAGGGTCTCCGCGTCGGGGGCGAAGGCGCGCACCGCGGTTCCTTCGGCGACCGCATGCGGCCCCAGCACGGCGAACGGGTCCCCGTGCCGCGCCGCGATCACGGCGTCGACATCCCCTTGCGGGGCCTCCCAGGTTTTTTGGGTCATCACGCTCAAACGGGCTTCGACACCGGGACTTTCCAGATCTCCTCAGCGTACTCCCGAATGGTGCGATCCGATGAGAACCAACCGACATTGCCGGTGTTGAGAATGGCCGATTTCCACCAGGCCTTCTGGTCGAACCACTTGTTCCCGGCCTCGCGCTGGGCGGCGACGTAGGATTCGAAGTCGTGCAGGACCAGGAAGTGGTCGTGGTTGAGCAAGGATTCGACGAGGTCCTTGTAGAGGTCCGGCTCCGATGGGGAGAAGACCCCCGACGACACCTGCTCCAGCACCTGCGACATGATCGGTGAGGCGGCCACCAGGTCGCGGGTGTTCAGGCCCTCGCGCCGGCGCTTCTCCACTTCCTCTACGGTCAGGCCGAAGATGAAGATGTTGTCGTCGCCCACGTGCTCCTTGATCTCGACGTTGGCCCCGTCGAGGGTGCCCATGGTCAGCGCCCCGTTCAGCGCCAGCTTCATGTTGCCGGTGCCCGACGCCTCCAGCCCCGCGGTGGAGATCTGCTCCGACAGGTCCGAGGCGGGGATGATCGATTCGGCCAGGCTGACGTTGTAGTTCGGCAGGAACACCACCTTCAGCAGGCCGCGCAGGGTGGGGTCGTTGTTCACCGTGTGAGCCACGTCGTTGATCAGCTTGATGATCAGCTTGGCCCGGTGGTAGCTCGCCGCCGCCTTGCCGGAGAAGATCTTCACCCGGGGCGTCCAGTTGCGCATCGGCTCGGCGCGCATGGCGTCGTAGAGGGCGATGGTCTGCAGGATGTTGAGCAACTGGCGCTTGTACTCGTGCATGCGCTTGATCTGCACGTCGAACAGGGCGTCCGGATTGGTGCGGATGCCCAGCCGCTCGGAGATGATGCGGCCCAGCGCCGTCTTGCGCTCGCGCCGGATGGCGGCGAACCGCTCCTGCACCGTCGTGTCGTCGGCGTATCTGACGAAGTCGGACATGGCGGCCGGGTCGTCCAGCACCTTGGGGCCGACCACCTCGACCAGCAGCCGCGTCAGCCCGGGATTGGCCTCCATCAGCCAGCGGCGGAAGGTGATGCCGTTGGTCTTGTTGACGATCTTGTCCGGGTAGAGCTTGTGGAAGGGGCCGAACACCGTCTCCTTCATCAGCTCTGTGTGCAGGGCCGAGACCCCGTTGACCTTGTGGGCGGTCAGGAAGCTGAGGGAGCCCATCCGCACCCGGCGGCCGTGGTTCTCGCCGATCAGGGAGACGGCCTCCAGCAGGCCCGGATCGTCCGGGTGGGCGGCGCGCACCTTGTCGAGGTGCAGGGCGTTGATCATGTAGATGATCTGCATGTGGCGCGGCAGCAGCCGTTCCATCAGCGGCACCGGCCAGGTCTCCAGCGCTTCGGGCAGCAGGGTGTGGTTGGTGTAGGAGAAGGTCTTCTGGGCGATGTCCCAGGCTTCCTCCCACTCCACATCGTGCACATCGACCAGCAGGCGCATCAGTTCGGCGATGCTGATCGCCGGGTGGGTGTCGTTCAACTGGATGGCGACGTGTTCGTGCAGGGTGCGCACGTCCCCGTCGTGCTGGCGGCGATGACGGCGGACGATGTCCTGCAGGGCGGCGGAGGAGAAGAAATACTCCTGGCGCAGGCGCAGTTCCTCCCCCGCGGGGGTCTCGTCGCTGGGATAGAGGACCTGGGAGATGGCCTGGGCCTTGGACTGGGACGCCAGCGCCCCGAGGTGGTCCCCCTGGTTGAAGGTGGCGAGGTGGATGGGGTCGGGCGCCCGCGCCGACCATAGCCTGAGGGTGTTCACATGGGCGCCGCGCCAACCCACCACGGGGGTGTCGAAGGCCTGGGCCTCCACGGTCTCGCCGGGCTCCCAGACGTAGCTGTCCTTGCCGTCGTCGCTGCCGATGCGGTCGACCCGGCCGCCGAAGCCGATGTGGTAGAGCACCTCCGGCCGTTCGAACTCCCAGGGGTTGCCCGAGGCCAGCCAGTTCTCCGGATACTCCTGCTGCCAGCCGTTCTTGATGTGCTGGCGGAACAGGCCGTGGTCGTAACGGATGCCGTAGCCGTAAGCCGCGACGCCCAGGCTGGCCATGCTCTCCATGAAGCAGGCGGCGAGGCGTCCCAGGCCGCCGTTGCCGAGGGCCGCGTCCGGCTCGATCTGGCGCAGGTGCTCGAGGTCGACCCCGAGCTCCTTCAGCGCCGCGCGCATGGTCTCGGTGAGATTGAGATTGTTCAGGGAGTCCATCAGCAACCGGCCGATCAGGAACTCCATCGACAGGTAGTAAACCCGCTTGCGCTTCTCCCGGTAGATCACCCGCGTCGAGGGGAACCAGGCGTCGACGATGCGGTCGCGCACCGTCAGGGCGGTGGCCACGAACCAGTCGTGGTTGCTGGCCACGATGGGGTCCTTACCGACGTCGTAGGTCAGCTTGGCGACCACCGCGCGGCGCAGGGTGGCGACGTCCTGATCTTCCGACGGCAGGGCGATGCTGGCGGGGCGGGCGGTCGCGGGGGGCGCGTCGGACGGGCTCATGGGACAGGTACCGTTTGGTGGCGGGCGGCCGAGACTGCGCAGCTTAGACGGCCCGTCGCCGCCGCGTCTGCATCGGCCTGAACCACCATCGCCCGCCCCGCTTAACAAATGGGCGCCATGCTTGGTGTGCGGGCAAGGGCGCCTCGCGGGCGGGCAGGGCGACGGTGGGCGTCACACCACCGTGCTCACCTCGTCGAACGGCAGGCGGGGGTTGCGCGGGATCAGCTTGGACTGGTCGGCGTGGCCGATGGCGCAGATGAAGTTGGATTTGATGGTCGTGCCGGCGAAGAACTCCGCATCCACCCCGGCGTTGTTGAAGCCCGACATGGGCGCCGTGACGAAGCCCAGGGCCCGGGCGGCCAGGATCAGATAGGCCCCCTGCAGCGTGCCGTTGCGGAAGGCGGTGATGTCCGCCACCGCCGGGTCTGCGAACCAGTTTTTCGCGGTCGGCGCCTGGGGGAACAGCTCCGGCAGGCGTTCGGCGAAGGCCACGTCGTAGGCGATGATGACCGTGACCGGCGCCGCCAGCACCTTGGCCGTATTCATGTCCGACAGGTGCGGCCTCAACCGGGCCTTGGCCGCCTCGGTGGTCAGCCAGACGAAGCGGGCCGGGGACGAGTTGGCCGAGGTCGGGCCGAACTTCATCACCTCGTAGATGGCCCGAAGGTCGGCCTCGGTGACCGGCTGGTCCGTCCAGGCGCCGCCGGAGCGGGCCTGTCGGAACAGCTGGTCGAGGCAGGCGGAGGAGACGGCGTCGGTCATCATCGTCTCCTTCAGGTTCAACCGGCCGGGGGGACGGTCGGGGCCGCGCCCACAGGCTTGGGGGTGACGCCCTTAGCCTGTTCGGCCTGCAGCTTTCTGGCTTCGGAGGCCACATAGGCGCGGATGGATTCCGCCTTGGCCTCGTCGAGGCCGCGGGCCTTGAAGCTGATCATGCCGCGGTCGGTCAGGATGCCGTCGATGAGCACCATCTTCCAGGTCTCCTTGCTGGAGAGCACCCCCGAGCGGCGCAGGTCCGGGATGATGTTGGAGTTGCGCGGCATCGCCCCGTGGCAGTTGGCGCACTGGCCGTAGAGCTTCTTGCCCTCCTCGACCTGGGCCGCGGTGAAGGTCTCGTTCGGCGGCGCGGCCGGGCCGGCCAGCGGCGGCTCGGGGGGCAGGGTGGCGGTTCCCCCGATCTTGAAGGCCACCATGCGGCCCACCTGACGCTCACGCGCGGGGTTGTTGGAGCCGAAGATCACCGGGCCGCCGGCGCCGGTGGCCACGGCCACATACTGTTCGCCGTTGACGGTGTAGGTGATCGGGGCGGCCATGATGGCGTTGGGCGTCGCATGGCGCCACAGCACCTTGCCGGTGTCCGCTGCCATCGCGACCAGTTCGCCCACCAGCTCGCCGCGGCCTTGGAACACAAGGTCGCCCGCGGTCGCCAGCACGCCGCCGCCGCCGAGGTCGAGGCGCCCGCCGGACGCATCAGCCTTCCAGACCTGCTTGCGGGCCACCGGGTCCCAGGCCTGCAGGTAGACCTGCGGCTTGGGCATGCCGGCCTGCAGCGCGGCCATGTCGACCTGGGCGTGGTCGTTGTCCGGGTTGTTGGCCTGGAACACCCAGTTGTTCTCGGAAGTCGGGATGTAGACGAGGCCGGTCTTGGGGCTGAAGGCCATCGGCTGCCAGTTGTGGGCGCCGGCGACGCTGGGCCGGCTCAGGAACGGCTTGTTGATGTAGCGGGCGTCCGGATTCTCGATCGGGCGCCAGGTCTTGGGGTCGACCCCCGAGGCCCAGGTGATGCCCGGCACATAGGCGTCGGCGGAAATGGGCACGCCGGTCTGCCGGTCGATGACGTAGAAGAAGCCGTTCTTGGGCGCCTGCATCAGCACCTTTTTCACCTGACCGCCGATCTTCAGGTCGGCCAGCATGATGGGCTGGGTGGCGGTGAAGTCCCACGAATCGCCGGGGTTGACCTGATAGTGCCAGATGTACTTCCCGGTATTGGCGTCCACGGCGATGATCGACGACAGGAACAGGTTGTCGCCCTTGCCCTCGGACCGCTTGAAGTGGCTGTGGGGCGTGCCGTTGCCGCCGCCGATATAGATGCGGTCCATCTCGCGGTCATAGACGATGGCGTCCCACGGGGCGCCGCCGCCGCCCTTGTCCCACCAGTTGCCGAACCAGGTCTTGTCCGCGTACTTGGCCAGGGCCTCGTCCGAGGCGGCGTTGTCCTTGGTCCCCGGCTTGCCCGGCACGACGTAGAACCGCCACGCGAGTTTGCCGGTGGCCGCGTCGAAGGCGCTGACGAAGCCGCGCACGTCGTATTCGGCGCCGGCGTTGCCGATCAACACCTTGTCTTTCACGACGCGAGGCGCGCCGGTGATGGTGTAGCTGCGGTGGCGTTCGCCCTCGGGAATGGTGTTGATGTCCCACACCTTGGCGCCGGTCTTGGCGTCGACGGCGACGAGGCGGCCGTCATAGGTCCCGACATAGACCTTGCCCTTGTAGTAGGCCGGCCCCCGGTTCACCACGTCGCAGCAGCCCTTGGGCCCGGCCGCGCCATCGACCTTGGGATCGAACATCCACAGCTGCTCGCCGGTGGCCGCGTTGTAGGCGTAGAGTTTGGACCACGCGGTGGTGACGTACATGGTCCCGTCGACCACGATGGCCTCGGACTCCTGCCCGCGGGTGGTGTCGAAGTCGGCGGACCATGCCGGCTTCAGCTCGGCGACATTGGTCGTGTTGATCTTGTCGAGCACCGAATAGTGCTGTTCGTCCCGGCCGCCGCCGACCAGCAGCCAGTTGGCGCCGTCCTGGTGGGCCTGGGCGAGCCGGGCGTCGTCCACGGTTCCCGAGGCGCGGGTTGCAGGCGCCTTCTGGCACCCTGCGGCCAGCAACATCGCCATCAACGCCGCGGCGGCGACACGCCCCTTGGTGGTCCCGATCATCCCGGATGCTCCTTCCCGACTGCGCCTTTCCCCTCACATGCGAAGGGGTTGGCCTCTTTCATCGCAGGGAACGCCGCGTTTGTCTCGTCGTGAACAATCACGAAGCTTTGCTGGACGTTTCGCGACGCGGGAATCTCGGATGTTATGCGCGCTCCGGTTTATCCTCGCCTGGAGCCCGTCGTGACCAAGATCATCGCCTTCGCCCTCGTCGTCATCGCTGTCAACCTGACCATCTCCAACCTCGCCCTGCTGTTCACCCCCGCGCAGGCCGCCGACTCCCTGGCGGTGAAGATCGAGCGCAACGTCAGCCACGAAGGATGCGGGGGTTCCGGGTATCCGAGATGCGGCATGCCGGTCTATGTCGTGAACTTCCCCACCCGTTGAGGCGCGCGAAGGCAGCCGCCGCGCGGGACAATGCGTCCTGGACCGCGCCCTCCCGCTATGCTCAGGATGAACCGAGATCCCGGGCAGGGACGTGGCGCGCCCGACGCGTCGAGAAGTTGAAAAAGGGGGTGAACGGAGGGCATGGCGGAGATATCGCGGCCCCCGCTTCCGGAGTCAGAGAGCCGGGCGGCTGGCCCGGACAGCGGCCCTGCGCCCAGCGTCTGGAACCGGCGCACCGTCTACAGCCTCGTCTTCCTGGCTGTCATCGCCCTGTTCAACTACAGCGACCGCAACCTGTTCGGTCTGGTCATGCCGCTGGTGAAGCAGGAGATGGCCCTCTCCGACACGGTGCTGGGCCTCGTGTCCGGCTTCGCTTTCGTGATGTTCTACGCCACGCTCGGCGTGCCGCTGGCCTGGCTCGCCGACCGCTCCAACCGGCGCAACATCATCGGCATCTGCTTCGGCTTCTGGAGTCTGATCACCTTCCTGACCGGCTTCGTCGCCAACGTCTGGCAGCTCGCCCTGATGCGCTTCCTGGTCGGCGCGGGCGAAGCGGGCGGGCACGCCCCCTCCAAGTCGATGGTGGCGGATATCTTCGGCAAGCGTTGGCGCACCCTGGCGGTGGCCATCCTGACGGCGACCAGCGCCCTCGACGGCCTGATCTCCTATCCGACCCTCGGCTGGGTGGCTCAGACCTTCGGCTGGCGGTCCGCCTATTTCTGGGCCGGGGCGCCGGGGGTGGTGCTGGCGGTGATCTTCCTCCTGACCGTGAAGGAGCCGAAGCGCGGCGCCTTGGACGGGGAGGCGGATGCGCAGCAGGTCTCCATCTGGCGGACGCTGAAATTCCTGTGCGGCGCCCGCACCTTCGTGCTTGTCGCGGCGGGGTGCGCCTTCATCGACGGGGCGGGCGCCTCGTCGATGGCCTGGAACCCGACCTTCCTGATGCGGGTCCACGACTATTCGGTGGCCGAGGCCGGCGCCGTCATCGGGCCGGTGCGGGCGTTGGCCGGGGTGTTCGGCATCCTCTCCATCGGATGGCTGACCGAGATCCTGTGCCGCAGGGACGAACGCTGGCGGCTGTGGCTGCCGATCATCGTCTGTCTGGCGGTGATCCCCGGGCGGCTGGCCTTCCTGCTTGGCGAGACGGCGCCGGTGTGGCTCGCGGGCATGTTCATGCAGAGCATGTTCGCCTTCGCCTATCAGGCGCCGGCCTACACGGTGGTGATGAATGTCGCCCAGTCGCGGATGAGGGCGGTGTCCATCTCCCTCGTCATGTTCATCGCCAACGTCTTCGGGCACGGGTTCGGGCCCCTGATCGTTGGGATGCTGAGCGATGGGCTGCGGCCCACCCTGGGGGACGACGCGATCCGCTACGCTCTGCTCAGCCTGACCGGCGTCGCGGTGATCGCGGCCGGCCTCTTCTGGCTGGCGTCGCGCAGTTATCTGCAGGATCTGGCGCGGGCGGAGCACCGATAGGCCCTCGGGGGCTCCTCCGGGACGCGACAGGCGCGCACGGGCAAGCCCCTGGCGCGATGAGGCAAGACGAAACGGCGGCTGAACGCCGATCGGTAGGGGCGAACGGGTCGGGGAGGAAACGGCATGGCCGTGGTCGACAAGGTGCGGCGTCTGGGGCGGCTCGGCCTGCTCAGCTTGAGCTTTCCCCTCTTGGCCGCGGCGGCTCCCGCGGAGCCGTCGCTCGGCCTGCAATGGCCCAACTACAACAACCAGCTCAGCGGGGTGCGCTACTCCACTCTGAAGGAGATCACCCCGGCCAACGCCGCGCGCCTGGGAGAGGTCTGCAGGCTGCAGATCGACGGACCCACCGCCTTCACCGCCGGCCTGATCGTGGTCGACGGGACCATCTACACCAACACCGCCCGCGAGACGGTGGCGATCGACGCCGTCACCTGCCGTCTCAAGTGGAAACACACCTATGCGCCGGACGAGGAGGAGGTGGTGGCCTCCACCCGCGGCCCGGCGGTGCTGGACGGACGGGTGTTCCGCGGCACCGGCGACGGGCGGCTGATCGCCCTCGACGCGGCCACCGGCAAGCTCCTGTGGAAGAACGTGCTGGGCAATCCGCGCATCGGCGAGTTCGTCGCCTCGGCGCCCCTGGCGTGGCAGGGGGTGGTCTTTACCGGCGTCTCAGGCAGTGACCGGGGCATCCGCGGCCGCATGATGGCCTTCGACGCCGCCACGGGGAAGGAGCTCTGGCGCTTCTACACCATCCCCATGGGCAAGGAGACCGGGGCCGAGACCTGGCAGCGGCCGGAGACGGCCAAGACCGGCGGCGGCGGGGTGTGGGGCGCCTATTCGCTCGATCCGGCGACCGGGGAGATCTTCGTCCCCGTGGGCAATCCCTGGCCCGACATCGACATCGGCTACCGGCCGGGCAAGAACCTCTTCACCAACTCGGTGGTGGTGCTGGACGCGGCCACCGGCAAGCTGAAGTGGTGGTATCAGGCCACCCCCGACGACCCGCACGACCTCGACCTCGCCGCCGCGCCGATCTTCTACCGCCACAAGACCAAGGACTACCTCGCCTTCGGGGGCAAGGACGGCTTCCTGCAGGTGCTGGATCGCGACACCCGGAAGCTGGTGTTCAAGGTCCCCGTCACCACCATCAAGAACCCCGGCGTCAGGCCGACCAAGGAAGGGACCCACGTCTGCCCCGGCTTCGCGGGCGGGGTGGAGTGGAACGGCCCCGCGCTCGATTTCCCCAACAAGCTGCTGATCACGCCTGCGGTGGACTGGTGCTTCACCCTCTACGCCGGCCCGACCGTCTACGATCCGCCGGAGGTGGGCTATGGCGGCACGCTGAAGCCGGACGACAGCGGCAGCGGATGGGTCACGGCGGTGGACAGCGAAAGCGGCGAGGTCAAATGGCGCTACCATGCCGAAAAGCCGGTGATCGCCGGCGTCACCCCGACCGCTGGCGGCCTCACCTTCACCGGCGACCTTGCGGGCAACCTGCTGCTGCTCGACACCAAGACCGGCGCCCTGGTGCGCAAGATCCCCACCGGCGGGTCGCTGGCCGGCGGGGTGGTGACCTACGAGATCGGCGGGCGCCAGTATGTGGCCTTCGCCACCGGCAACGTCTCGCGCAACGCCTTCGGGGCGCTTGGCCTGCCCTCGGTGATGGTGATGGCCCTCGACGCCAAGGGGGCAGGCGGGGCCG
>Ga0182736_1001241_pt1 | contig 26616 bp, 24 predicted proteins | sample eDN5th30CKraftBY_FD_128882 | JGI IMG/M metagenome (GOLD analysis project Ga0182736, IMG submission 128882) | Enriched backyard soil microbial communities from Emeryville, California, USA - eDNA 5th pass 30_C Kraft BY (version 2) (version 2) | ecosystem: Environmental > Terrestrial > Soil >...
CGCTCGACGCCATGCGCCGGCTGGTCGGGTCGCTCCGAGAGGACGAGGCCGCGGCGGGGGCGGCGCCGGTCGCGCCGCCCGTCGGGCTCGCCGGCCTCGATGACCTCGCCGCCGTGAGCACCGGCACCGGGCTGGCCGTGCACCTCCACGTCGACGACGAGGCCCGGCGAGCCGCGTCCACGACCGTCGCCGCCTCGGCGCACCGCATCGTGCAGGAGTCGCTGACCAACGCCCGGCGCCACGCGTTCGACGCCACCGCCGCCCGGGTGGACGTCCGGCGCGACGGCGCCGACCTGGTCGTCACCGTCACCGACGACGGCCGCCACCCGGTGGGCGGACCCCGCCAGGAGCGACCCGGGTACGGTCTCGTGGGCATGACGGAACGGGCCCACGCCCTGGGCGGCACCCTCGTGGCCGGTCCGGTCGCACCCCCGGCGCACGGCTGGTCGGTGCAGGCCCGGCTGCCCCTCGACGGAGGGGAGGCGTGATCCGCGTCCTGCTCGCCGACGACCAGGAGATGGTGCGGACGGGCTTCCGGATGATCCTCGAGGCCGCCGGCGACATCACCGTGGTGGGCGAGGCGGCCGACGGGCGGACCGCGGTCGAGCTGGCCCGGCACCTGCGGCCCGACGTGTGCCTCTTCGACATCCGCATGCCCGAGCTCGACGGCCTGGAGGCGACCCGCCTCCTGGCCGGCCCCGACGCGGTCGACCCGATCCGGGTCGTCGTCGTCACCACGTTCGACCTCGACGAGTACGTCCACACCGCGCTGGTCAACGGCGCCAGCGGCTTCCTGCTCAAGGACGCCGGGCCCGCCCTGCTCGTGGAGGCGGTGCGGGCCGCTGCCCGTGGCGACGCCCTGGTCTCGCCGCAGGTCACCCTCCGGCTGCTCCGCCACGTGACCGCGTCGTCGGCCGCCCGGTCCTCGGTCGCCGAGCCGATCGAGGCGCTCACCGAACGGGAGGAGGAGGCGCTGCGCCTCGTCGCCCAGGGCCACACCAACGCCGAGATGGCCGAGCTGCTGTTCGTGTCGCCGTCGACCGTGAAGTCCCACCTGGCGAGCCTCCAGACCAAGCTCGGCGCCCGAAACCGCGTCGAGCTCGCCGCCTACGCCTGGCAGTCAGGTCGCATGACCTGAGGGGCTCGCTCGATCGAGCGACCCATCGCTTCTTGTCGCAGAACGACACCCATACGGTGCAGAACGTCGACAAGAACCGACCCCCATCGGTTCTTGTCGCAGAACGACACCCATACGGTGCAGAACGTCGACAAGAACGGCAGCACCGGTCGATCGAGCGACGAGACCCGACCCGCGATGCCCTGGTCGCGTGGGTTCAGCAACCGTGTCGACCGAAGCCGACAGATGACGGCTGCGATGCCGCCCACGAGGGCCCGGTCTCGCTCGATCGAGCGGTCAGAGCCGATGCAGGTCCACGGGGATGCCGTTGACGGCGGCGTTGCCGCTGGGGACGTCGACGGCGGTGCCGGGGACGAGGACGTTGGCGTTCGGGCCGGGGCGCTGGTCCGCCACGGCGGTGCGGGTGCCGGGCTGCCCGTGGCCGAAGCCGTGGGGCAGGCTCACCACGCCGGGGCGGATCTCGTCGCTCACCTCGACCGTGGCCTGCACCTCGCCCGCCGCGCTGCGGATGAGGACGGCGTCGCCGGTCGCCAGCCCGCGGGCGGCGGCGTCGTCGGGGTGGACGAGGAGCGTCGAGCGGTCGCGGCCCTTCATCAGGGTGGGGACGTTGTGCATCCAGGAGTTGTTCGAGCGGACGTGGCGGCGGCCGATCATCACCAGCGCGGGACGGGGCTCGGCCATCCGCTGCTGCAGCCGGGAGAGGTCGTCGAGGAAGACGTCGTGGGCCAGCTCGATGTCGCCCGACGCGGTGCGCAGCACGTCGTCGAGGGCCGCGTGCGACGGACCGAGGTCGAGGCCGTGCGGGTGCGCCTTCACCCGGTCGAGGGTCAGCCCGTCGGATCGGTCGCCGTAGCCGTCGCCCCAGGGCCCGGTGCGGAACGTGAGGTCGACGATGCGGTCCGGGCCGCGGCGGCCCTCGTGGTCGACCGATGCCGGGTCGACCCCGTGGCGGCCGGCTCGCGCCTCGAACCACAGGTCGTCGAGCGCGTCGACGTCGACCTCGGCCGCCGGGGTGCCCATGAGGATGGCGCCGAGCCGCAGCAGCACCTCCCACTCCTCCGGACGGTCCCCGGCGTCGAAGACCGCCGGCGACCAGCGGGCGACGGCCCGCAGCGAGTACGCCCAGATCTCCTCGTCGCAGTGCGGCTGCTCCAACGGCGAGTGGCCGGGGAGGATGACGTGGGCGTGGCGGGTCGTCTCGTTCAGGTAGTTGTCGACGCTGATCATGGCGTCGAGCAGCGGGAGGGCGGCGTTCAGCCGCCCGGCATCGGGCGCCGAGAGCACGGGGTTGCCGGCCAGCGTGATGAGCGCCTTAACCTGGCCGTCGCCCGGCGTGTCGATCTCCTCGGCCAGGCACGACAGCGGGGCCTGGCCCATGACCTCCGGCGCCCCCCGCACCCGCGTGTGCCACCGGCCCGTGGCGATCGGGCCGCGCCGCCGAGCCGTGGACGAGAGCGTGGCGATGGCCGGCCGGGGGAAGCGCTCGCCGCCCTCGGCATCGAAGTGGCCGGTCAGCACGTTGACCACCGAGACCAGCCAGGTGGCGAGCGTGCCGAACTCCTGGTTGCACAGCCCGATCCGCCCGTACACGACCGCCCGGGGCGTGGCCGCCAGCTCCCGGGCGAGCCCGCGGATCCGCTCGGCGTCGATCCCGCACCAGTCCGCGGCCGCCTCCGGCGGGAAGGCCCGGGCCGCGGCGAGCACCTCGTCGACGCCCCGCACCCGACCGGCCACCGGCCCGAGGTCGACCAGGTCCTCGGCGTCGAGCACGGCGACGACCGCGAGCAGCAGCGCGGCGTCGGTGCCCGGGATGATCGGCAGCCACTCGTCGGCCCGCTCCGCCGTCCCGGTGCGCCGGGGGTCGATCACGATCGTGCGCCCGCCCCGCTCGCGGATGCGGCCGACCTCGCCGATCAGGTCCGGGTGGGCGAGCAGCGAGCCGTTCGACGCGTGCGGGTTCGCGCCCATGATCACGAGCAGGTCGGTGGTGGCGACGTCGGGGATCGGGATCTTCCACATGCCGCCGAACAGCTGGGCGCACACCAGGTTCTTGGGCCACTGGTCGACGGTGCCCGCCGACCACAGGACCCGCATCCCCGCCAGCCCGGGCACGGCACCGGAGAAGCGGCTGAGCGAGTAGCTGTGCACGTTCGGGTTGCCGAGGTAGGCGGTCACCGCGTCCATGCCGTGCTCGGCGATCACCGGGCGGAGCAGCGCCTCGCAACGGGTGAAGGCCTCCTCCCACGACACCTCGCGCCACTCGTCGCCCTTGCGCACCATCGGCACCCGGATGCGGTCCGGGTCGTGGTGGAGGTGCCCGATCGATGCGCCCTTCGGGCAGAGGAAGCCCTTGCTCCACACGTCGTCGCGGTCGCCGCGGACCCGCACGACCTGGTCGCCCTCGACCTCGATCTCCAGGCCGCACATCGCCTCGCACAGCGGGCAGGTGCGCAGGTGCGTCGCCATCGGCGCCAACGTACGCGGGTCCGCGCCGGCCCGCTCGGGGACCGTGCCGACGCCGCGGTCAGACCGAGGTGGTGCCGGTGGCGTCGAGGCCGTCGGGGCCGGCGACCAGGGCGACGAGGTCGCCGCGCGCTCGGGCGACGCGCGAGCGGATCGTGCCGATGGGGACGCCCACCACCTCGGCCGCGGCGTCGTAGGGGAAGCCGAGCAGCTGGGTGAGCACGAACGCCTCCCGCCGCTCCGGGGCCAGCTCGGCGAGCAGCTCGTCGAGCTCGGCCGGCAGCTGCTCGGCGTGGAGGTCGCCGCCGACCGGCAGCGGCTGGGCCTGGAGCCGCTCGTCGAGGCGGTTGCGGCGGGCAAGGGTGCGGCGGAGGTCGAGGCACGTGTTGCGGGCCACGCCGATCAGCCAGGTCTTGGCCGACGACTCGCCCCGGAAGCTGCCGAGCGACCGGAGGGCGCGCAGGTAGGCGGCCTGGGTGGCGTCGTCGGCGTGCTCGGGGCCGACGAGGTGGCGGCAGTAGCGCCAGACGTCGTCCATGGTCCGGGCCACGAACGCCTCCTCGGCGGCCCGCTCGCCTGCGGCAGCGCGCACGGCGAGCTGGGTGAGGTCCTCGTCGCCCCGGACGGGCGGGTTCGACCTCACCGGTCGGCCGGTGCGCCCTCGGAGCATGGCGGCGACCGTACGGGCGGGGATCGGTGCCGTGCAACGTGCCGGGCGGTCTCGGGCACCGCCGGGAACCAGGGAGGCCGAACGGTCGACCCATCTCCCACATGGATCACCCGGAGTGGCTCGAACCGATCTCCGCCGCCGCCGACGGCGAACTGGACGACGCCGAGGCGGCGCGCCTCGACGCCCACCTCGCGGCCTGCCCGTCGTGCCGCTCGGTGCTCGCCGGGTTCGAGGCCGACCGCCGGCGGGCGCGGTTCTCGCCGACCTCGGCGCCGGCGCGCGACGACCTGGCGGGCGCCGTGCTCGCGGCCCGTTCCGCGGACCACCGGGACGCCGACCGGGCCCGGGTCGTGCTGCTCCGTCGGACCACGGCCGCGGCGGTCGCGGTGGCCGCGGCGGTGGTCGCGCTGGTGCTGATCACCGCCGGCACCTCCCCGCTCGCACCGGTCGGCCCGAGCCAGGACCACGACGCCCTCATCGCCGCCCGCGACCGGTCGTTCGACCGAGCCGACATCGAGGTCGAGGCCGGCACCACGGTGGAGTGGCGCAACGCCGGCAGCCGCACCCACCACCTCGTGCGCGAGTTCGACGGCGTCACGGTCGGCGAAGACCTGCCCCCGGGCCGCACCGAGACGGCCACGTTCGACCGGCCGGGCACGTTCGCCTACTTCTGCACCATCCACCCCGAGATGGTCGGCACCGTCACCGTCGACGCCTGACCCCGCCCGCTACTCGAAGCGCTGCTGGAGGGCCGCGGTGTCGATCTCGGAGAGGTCGGGGACGTTCTCCATCACCTCGATGCGGGTGCCGTCGGGATCGAGCAGGTAGAGCAGCTTCGTGGCGGTCGGGTCACCCGCCTCGCCCAGGACGCTGAGCGTGTGCTCGAGGACCTGGCCGCCGGCGGCCCGCACGGCGTCGGACAGGTCATCGACGGCGTCGACCCGGAACGACAGGTGGGTGAACCCGAGCTCGGTCATCGCCTTGCGCTCGCCCGAGCCGGCGGTGGGGACATCGACCCACTGGAGGAGCTCGATGCGGACGTCGCCGCGCAGGAGCATCGCCGAGCGGAAGGTGCCGCGCTGCTCCATCGTCGCCGCCACCTCGTCGCCGGTCATGTCCAGGGCGTAGAGCTGGGCGAAGCCGAAGACGTCGACGTAGAAGCGCACCGACCGGTCGAGGTCGGTCACGCAGATCCCGATGTGGGAGAAGCCCTGGATCGCCACGGAGGGTCCCTTCGCTGGACGAGACCGGCAGTCTGGCGCGCGGCCGGTCAGCCAGCTCGCTCTTCGAGCCAGCGGCGGATGCGGACCGGGGTCTGCGGCACCTTCTCCTCCACCTGGCCAGCGAGGCCGGCGATGGTCTCGGCGGCCAGCTCGGCGCGCCACGCCGCCTCGGCCCGGTGCATGACCGTCGCCACCTGGCACGGGGTGCGGAAGGCGGTGCGTCCCGACGGGAACGGGCCCTGCTGGCGGATCTCGGTGCAGCGGAACGCACCCTCATCGCCCTCGACGGCCTGGACCACGTCGAGCACGGTGATCTCGGCGGCGGGCCGGGCGAGCGAGAACCCACCGCGAGCGCCTGGCGTCGAGGTGAGGATCCCGGCACGCGCCAGCGCCTGGAGCTGCTTGTTGAGGTACGGCGCCGGGAGGCCGTTGAGCTCGGCGAGCGCAGCGACGGGCAGCGGTTGCTGCGGCCCCGCCCACGCGAGGTTCACGCACGCGTGCAGCGCCCACTCGACCCCCTGACCCATCTTCATGACCTGGATGTTACCCATCCAGGTTTCCCCGTCGACCTGTGCTAGACCTATCTGGACATCAAACATCCAGATTCAACGAGGAGTCCTCCCATGACCGACCTGCACCTCACCCCCCGCCCGACCGTCGACCTCCTCGGCGTCCTCCCGGCTGGCCAGCGGGCGCTGTACCGGCTCGAGCAGGCGATCGCCGAGACGTCGCTCCCGAAGTCCACCTACGAGCTCATCAAGATCCGGGCGTCGCAGATCAACGGCTGCGCCTTCTGCCTGGAGATGCACCACCACGACGCCGTCGAGATGGGCGAGACCGCCACGCGCCTCGCGCTGTTGCCGGCCTGGCGGGAGAGCGAGCTCTACACCCACGAGGAGCGGGTGGCCCTGGCCCTCACCGAGGCCGTCACCCGCATCACCGACGGCGAGGTCCCGGTGGCGCTCGAGGCCGAGGCCCGGCGGGTGTTCGACGAGGAGACCTACGCCGCGATCATCTTCGCCATCGTGGCCATCAACTCGTGGAACCGCCTGGCCATCGTCGGCCACAAGGTCCCCGGCTCCCTCCGCGAAGCCACCGAGAGCTGACCACGCCCCCCCCCGGCCCCCGCCCCCCGCTCTCCCCCCGGCTCCCCCCCCCCGGGCGAACTTCGTATGCCAGAGCTCCCCCCGGGGCGCCCTGGCATACGAAGTTCGGGGTGGGTCGGGGTGGTCGGGTGGGTCGGGGTGGGTCGGGGGTCAGGGGAGGTGGTCGCCGGCGGCGATGCCGTCGAGGGCGCGGTGGAGGGCGTCGAGGCCCTGGTCAGCCACGTCGCGGCGCCAGGCGTCGTCGTCGAGGTCGAAGAAGTCCCGCATGGCGGCCCGGATCCGCTCGCCCACCTCGGAGCGGGGGTCGCCGTGGTGGTGCAGCCAGTTGTCGGCCCGGAAGACCCCGACGCCCGCGGTGGGGTCGAGGGTGCCGAACTCGATCACGAAGGTCGCCACCGCGGGACGGTCGGGCCGGGCGGCCGCCCATGCGTCGAAGCCCACGCCGAGCAGCCCGTGGTCGACGGAGCCGGTGCGGTCCGAGCGGTACAGCCAGTCGGCGAACCAGGCCGGGCCGAGGGCGGCAGCCGGTTCGTGGCCGTCGGCGGTCTGGAACACCGTGAGCCGGCCGCGCGGACCGAGGCCGGTGTGCACGTCGAGGGCGAGCGCATGGCGGGCACCCACGAGGTGCTGGTCCCAGATGCGCTCGAGCGTGGTGCGCGACCAGCTCGGCCCCTGTCCGCCGAACTGGACGCCGCGCGGGTGGCTGTACTGCCCGCCGCTGATGGTGCGGAACGCCACGTCGTCGCCCACCGACTGCCAGAAGGCGAGCAGCTCGGTCAGGTAGGAGGGGTCGTCGAGGTCGAGCTCGGCCGGGTTGAGGATGGGGTCGATCTCGCCGTAGCGGGGGTTGTCGGGCAGGTCGGCGTAGTCGACGAAGTTCCGGTTGACGTCGATGTTGGTGTGGTCGACGCGGCGGCTCCATGCGAAGCCGTACGGGTTCACGGCATGGAGCAGGACCACGGCCGTGCGGGGCGGGAGCCGCTCGAGCCGCCCCTCGCCGAGCAGCAGCTGCTGGAGGCCGTTGCCGGCGTGGCCCTCGACGCCGTGCACGCCCGAGGACACGAGCACCACCGAGTCGGCCTCGCCGAAGCGGACGACGTCGGTGGACAGCTCCTCGCCCGCCGGACCCCGCAGGGGGTGGACGTAGCGGTCGAAGGACGTCCACCGATCCTCCGCTGCGCCGAGGAGCGCGGTGCGGGCGGTGGCGGCGTCGGCGCGCGGCGGGATCATGCGGACCTCCAGGTCAGGCGGGGTCGAGGAGCGGGCGGTCGGGGTGGCGGTACCGCTCGGTGCCGCCGATGACGGTGGCGAGCACGGTGGCCGCCGGCAGGGCGTCGAGCACCACCAGGTCGGCGCGCCGCCCGACCGCGAGCCGGCCGAGGCGGTCCTCGGTCTGGCGGGCCGCCGACGCGCCGGTCGTGTAGAGCCCGAGGGCCTCGTCGGGCGTGATGGCCTGCTCGGGGGCCAGGTCGCCGCGGTCGACGGCGGCGTCCATGGCGGCCAGCACGTCGGTGGCCTCGATGGGGGCGTCGGACGACCCGGCGACGCCCACGCCGGCATCGAGCAGGCGCCGGAAGGGGTACGTCCGCGCCACGCGCTCGGTGCCGAGGCGGCGGCTCAGCCAGTGGTGCTCGCTGCGGAGGTTGATGGGCTGGACGACGGCGGTGATGCCGAGCTCGGCGAAGCGGTCGACGGTGGCGTCGTCGAGCACCGAGGCGTGCTCCACGCGGTGGCGGTGCGGTCCGGGCTCGTCGGCGAGCACGCGGGCGAGCAGCTCGGCGGCGTCGCGCGTGGCCTCGTCGCCGATGGCGTGGAGGCAGAGCTGGAACCCGGCGGCGTGGGCCTCCGCGGCCCGGCGGTGCGCGTCCTCGGGGCTGAGCGTGGCGATGCCCCGGGCCGTCGGGTGGTCGCTGAACGGCTGGTGCATGCAGGCCGTGCGCCCGCCGAGCGTCCCGTCGAGGAAGAGCTTCACGGCATCGATCCGGCGCCCGTCGTCGGGCCGGTGGAGCGGGCCCGTCCGGGCGTCGTGGACGGCGGCGAGGTCCGGCGCGATCAGGATGGTCTGCACGTCGAAGGGCACTCGGTCCACGAGCACCGACCAGCCGACGGCCTCCAGTTCGGCAGCCGAGCCACCGGGGCCCTCGGGCGTGGTCTGGCACATGGCCGAGATGGCGGTGACGCCCTGGGACAGCAGGCGGTCGGTCCACGACGCGAGCCCGGCCTCGAGGTCGTCGAACGACACCTCGGGCATCAGGCCCATCAGCGGGGCGACCGCGTTCTCCCGGGCCAGTCCGGTGGGCGCGCCGCGGGCATCGAGGTCGACCTGGCCGCCTGCCGGCACGTTCCCGGGCCGGTCGAACCCCACTGCGGCGAGGGCGGAGGTCGAGGCCACGGCGTGGTGCCCGTCGCGCCGCAGCAGCACCACGGGCCGTCCGCCCGAGGCCCGCTCCAGCTCCGCGGCCGAGGGCATGCGGCGTTCGGCCAGGAGCTCGTCGTCGAGCTGGAAGCCGATGACCGCGTCGCCGGCGCCCAGGGTCCGGGCGCGGTCGGCCACGGCGTCGAGCACCTCCGCCACGGACCGGGCGCCGTCGAGCACGAGCTGCTGCTCGAACACGCACATCACCATGGGGTGGAGGTGGGCGTCGACGAAGCCGGGCGCGAGCACGGCGCCGCCGAGGTCGACCACCTCGGCGTCGGCGGGCAGCGCCGCGCGGCACTGCTCCTCGGTGCCGACCGCGACGATGCGATCGCCTGCGGTGGCCAGCGCGTCGGCACCGGGCAGCCGGTCGGGGGTCCGCAGGTGGGCACGGCGGTAGAGCCGTGGCGGTGCGCTCGCTCCGGTCACGCCACCAGCTCCACCGCGGGGGCCACGAGGTGGTCGTCGAGCGCGTCGCGGTCCACGTCGATGCCCCAGCCCGGGCCGCCCGGTAGGACGAGGTGCCCGTCCTCCACGGCGTAGCGCTCGGTCACGAGGTGCTGGTCGAACATCACGTCGCCGGCGAGCTCCACGGCGTGGCCGAGGCGGTCGAAGCGGGCGGCAGCCAGGTGGGCGTGGGTGGCGGTGCCGATGCCGAGGGGCTGGTTGTGGATGATCGTCCCCATCCCCCGGGCCGCCGCGTAGTCGATGGCCCGCAGCGCACCGGTGAGGCCGCCGGGCCGCTCGCCGTTCACGCCGATGACGCCGCAGCCGCCCGCGTCGATGAGCGCGACCACGTCGCCCAGGGCGAAGAACCCCTCGTGGAGGAAGAGCGGGATCGCCGTCTGCCGGGCGACCTCGACCATGCCGACGAGGTCCCCGAGCGCCAGGGGCTGCTCGGCGCCATCGATGCCGTACGGCTCGAGCAGCCGGAGCGCCCGGACGGCCTGGGGTGCCGAATAGGCCTGGTTGTAGTCCACCCGGAGCCGCAGGTCGGGGCCGCAGCGCTCGCGCACGGCGGCGATCACGTCCCGGTCCGCCTCGGGCCCGTTGCCCAGCTTGATGCGCGCCGTGCCGTAGCCCGCCCGCTGGTACCCGGCGCAGATGCTGGCGACCACGTCGGGGCTGGCCAGCGGGACCAAGCCGCACAGCGGGATGCGGTCCACGGCGGCACCGCCGATCAGGTCGTGCACGGGAACCCCGAGCTGCCGGGCGGCCAGCTCGTGGCAGGCGATGTCGATCAGCCCCTTGGCCATCTCGTTGCGGGCGACGTTGCGGTCGAAGCGGGCGGCGAGGGCCTGCACGGCGACGGGCCGAGCGCCGAGCACGTACGCACCGAGGTGGTGCTCGATCGCCGACGCCATGTCGCGGTTGGACACCCCGCTCTCGGGGAGCCACACGTACGCCTCGCCCCAGCCGGCGTGGCCGGCCTCGTCCTCCAGGCGGCAGAACAGGAAGTCGGCTTCGAGCCACGGCTCCTCGGTGGGGATGGCCATGCCGAGCCCGTTGTCGCTCGCCGCCATGGCGCCGCGCGCCAGCTCGGACAGCGGGACGCGCGCCTCGAACAGCTCCACCTTGGTGATCCGCGCGGCCGTCGCCGCTGTCTGTACCGTTTGTTCCATTGGATGTAACGTATCGAACATGCCTCGCCGCCGCTCGGATCCGCCGTCGTCGCTGTCGGCCCGGCTGGCGGGGGCGACGCTCAGCCCGGCGCTGCGGCGGGTCGCCGAACTGCTCCTCGTGGACCCCGAGGCCATCGCGTTCGGCACCGTCGCCTCGGTGGCCGAGGCCGCCGGGACCAGCACGCCGACGGTCGTGCGCCTCGCCGCCGCGCTGGGCTACGACGGCTTCGGTCCGCTCCGCGACGCCACCCGCCAGGAGCTCTCGGTCCGGCTCGCCACCGACGCCGTCCGGGCCCGCAGCGCCACGCCCGGCGATCCCGTCGAGGAGCTGCGCGCCACCGAGCACGCCAACATCGACCGCACGCTCGACGGCCTCGACCCGGCCGCGGTCGCCGCCGCCGTCGACCTGCTCGACGATCCGGGACGGCGGGTCTGGGTCCTGCCGAGCAGCCAGACCGTCGGGGTCGCGATCCGGCTGGTGGACCAGCTGGCCCTGATCGGCGTGCGCACCGTGCTGCTCGACGGCTCGGAGTTCCGCATCACCACCACGCTCGGCGCGCTCGAGCCCGGCGACGTGGTGCTGTCGATGGACGTGCCCCGCCACGAGCACGCCCTCGTCCGCATCCAGGCCGCCGCCGTCGAGCGCGGCGCGGTGCCCGTCGTGTGCACCGGTCCCCCCACGACCGGGCTCGCCACGCACGGCGGCGTCGTGCTCCCGTTCGCCACCGCCGCGGTCGGTCCGTTCGACTCGCTCGTCGGCCTCACCGTGCTCGTGAGCCTGCTGACGAACGCGCTGGTCGACCGCCGCCGGCCCGTGGTGGCCGAGCGCCTCGCCGGCATCGAGCGCACCTGGACGCTCACCGGCCTGTTCGACCACTGACGGCCAGGGGCCGCCGAGCCGTCGGCCGATGGGCCCCGAAGCGACCGTCAGGTGCAGGTCCAGACGCCGCGGTAGCCGGGGATGGCGTTGGCCCGGATCATCGGGCCGGGGTCGAGGCCCTCGGAGCAGCCGACGACCACGGCATCGCCGTTCGGCTCGATCCAGATGCCGTCGGTGCCGGCGACGTCGTAGCCCTTCGCCGACGCGCTCACGCCCGGCGGCCGAGCGCTCGGCGGCAGGGTGACCGGTGCGCTCTCGAGCAGCGTGGTGCGGAGCGGCTCGGTGGTGGTGACCGGCTCGTCCGGTCCCAACGAGACCGTGGCCGCCGAGCTGCCGCACGAAGCGAGCAGCCCGGCGGCCACGAAGACGAGTGCGATGAGCGGTCGGCGCCCCATGGGCCGACCGTACCCACGGAGTGGGGTCAGGAACCGCTCGACCGGCGGCTCGACACCAGGGCGGCGCCGCCGAGCAGGGCGGCGACCACGGCGACGACCAGCGCGGCGATGGCGAGGCCGTCGGAGCCCTCGTCGTCGGAGCTGTCGGCGGCGTCATCGGAGGCCGAGTCGCCGGAGGCGGCGGTCGTCGTGGTGGCCTCGGCGCCGTGCCCGCCCTCCTCGGCGGCGACCAGCGTCAGGACGGGGGCCGGGTGCTCGGGCTCCTCGCCGCCTTCGGTGGTGGCCTCGATCCAGGAGACCTCCTCGCCGCTGCTGTAGGTCTGGATGGCCGGGAAGGCCAGGCTGTCGACGTCCTCGGGGAGCGGGCCCACCGAGATGGCGAAGGTATCGAACTGTCCGGGCTCGATCTCGCCGCCGGACCAGGTCACGGTGTCCACGACCTCGTCGTAGGTCTCGCCGAACGCCTCGATCGGCTCGTCGAGGGTGCGCTTGGTGGTCTCGACCTCCCAGCCCGGCTTGGGCTGCACGGACACGAACGCCAGCGGGGCGTCCTTGGGGAGCTGGACCTCGACCTTGGTGGTGGAGGCGTCGTCGCGCTCGTTGGGGACGCTGAACGTCACGATCGAGAAGCCGCCCTTCTCCCCCGGGTCGGGGATGGACACGTGGGCGGATGCGGGGCCGGCGGACACGGCGACGAGCCCGGCGGCGAGCAGCGCGGCGGCTGCGAGGCGGATGGTGCGCAAGGGAGGTTCTCCTCGGGATGGCCCGGGCGGTTCCCGGGGCGTGCATACGTCGGCACGACGAAGCGGATGGTTCCCAAGGATCCGAGATCAGCAGGCCCCTGACCAGGGACGAAGGACCTCGCGGTCCGGGACCAAGGTCCCGGCCGGTGAGGCCGAGCACGTCCTCGACGACCGCTGGCCCGCCTGACCCGCCGTCGCCGGGCTCGCGTCAGACCACGCGCTCCCAGTGGCGGTGCCAGCCGATCGACACGATCAGGGCGGTCGTGAAGCGCTTGGCGGCGCTCGTGTCGACCAGCACGCCGGGCGCGTCGGAGTCGACGCCGGCTGCGGCGAACAGCTCGGCGCCGGTGCCGATCGCGGCGAGCGGCTTGTGGTGCCGGTACGCCTCCTGGACGATCACCGACGCCTTGAGCGCCTCGTCGACGAGCGCCGACGCGCTCGGGTCCACGACCAGCGCGTCGAACTGCACCGAGTCGCACGTGTGGAGCGTGTGATCGACCTCGACGCTCCCGATCGTGCCGCCGCGCGGGCCGATCACCTGGAGCACGGCGCCCTCGGCGGCGAGGGCCTGGGCGACCTTGTCCACGTGGGTGGCCTTGGCGGCAGGTCCGATCAGCATGCCCACGACCCGCCCGTCGATGGCCCCCGGCTCCGCGATCGCCATCGAGAGGGCCGGGGACGCGTCGATCGGCGCCTCCACCTCCAGCTCGACCGGGGCGGCCGGCGGCACGGCCCGGCCCAGGTTGGCGGCGACCCGCTCGCAGAGGTCGGCGTCGACGTTGGCCAGGTTGGCGAGCTGGCGGTCCTGGACCTCCTCGTCCGAGCACTTGCCCAGCTCGAACGAGAACGCGCCGACGATGTGCACCTGCTCGACGTCGGTCATGCTCCGCCAGAACAGCGCGGCCTGCGAGTAGTGGTCCGCGAACGACGAGGCGCGCTGGCGCTCCTTCACGCCCTCCACGGGCTGCGGGCGGTGGACGTAGCCGGCCTGCCCGACGGCGAACGGGCAGCCGCCCCCGATCGAGTTCGGCGCGTACGCCGCTCGACCCTGGTGGATCGCCTGCTGGCCGAAGCCGTCGCGCTGCTCGTTGTTGACCGGCGCGTGGGTCCGGTTGATCGGGAGCTGCTCGAAGTTCGGGCCGCCGAGCCGGGTGAGCTGGGTGTCGAGGTAGGAGAACATCCGGGCGTGGAGGAGCGGGTCGTCGGTGATGTCGATGCCCCGCACGAGGTGGCCGGTGTGGAACGCGACCTGCTCGGTCTCGGCGAAGAAGTTGGCCGGGTTGCGGTCGAGCCGCATCCGGCCGACGGTGCGGACGGGGCACAGCTCCTCGGGGACGATCTTGGTGGGATCGAGCAGGTCGATGCCCTCGAACGTCTGCTCCGGGGTGTCCGGCATCAGCTGCACGCCGAGCTCCCACTCGGGGTGGGCGCCGGACTCGATGGCGTTCCAGAGGTCTCGCCGGTGGAAGTCCGGGTCGATGCCGCCGAGGCGCTGCGACTCCTCCCACACCAGCCCGTGCACGCCGAGCGCCGGCTTCCAGTGGAACTTCACCAGCGTCGTCTCACCCGCCTCGTTGACCAGGCGGAAGGTGTGGACGCCGAAGCCCTCCATCATCCGGTACGAGCGCGGGATCGCCCGGTCCGACATGGCCCACATCAACATCGCGGTGGACTCGGGCTGCAGGGAGACGAAGTCCCAGAACGTGTCGTGGGCGGTCTGGGCCTGCGGGATCTCCCGGTCTGGCTCGGGCTTCGCCGCGTGGATGAGGTCCGGGAACTTGATGCCGTCCTGGATGAAGAAGATGGGCATGTTGTTGCCGACCAGATCGAAGTTCCCTTCCTCCGTGTAGAACTTCGTCGCGAAGCCGCGGACGTCCCGAGCCGTGTCGGCCGACCCCCGCGATCCGGCGACCGTCGAGAACCGCACGAACACCGGCGTCGTGGTCGATGCCCCGGTGAGGAAGCGTGCGCAGGTGACGTCGTCGAGCGGATCGGTGACCTCGAACGTGCCGTGCGCGCCCGCGCCGCGGGCGTGGACGACCCGCTCGGGGATGCGCTCGTGGTCGAAGTGCATGATCTTCTCGCGGAGCGCGAAGTCCTCGAGCAGCGTGGGCCCGCGCGACCCGGCACGCAGCGAGTTGTCGGTGTCCTCGAACGGCGTGCCGAACGCGGTGGTGATGGCGTCGCCCTGCTGGGCCCACCGCGGCGAGAGCGCCTCCTCCCGGCTGCCGCCCGCGGCGTCCGCCCGCGAGCGGCGCGGCGCGGTGTTGCGAGCGGACCTCTTGGCGGGGGTGGCCTTGGCCGCCTTCTTGGCGGGGGCTGTCTTCTTGGCGGTGCTGGGCTGCTCCTCGGAACGCTTCGACGACGGCATCAGGTCTCCTTGGGGGAGGCCCGGCTCCGCCTCTGGTGACGGGCCGCGGTCCTCCTCGATCCGGTTCGGAGCGGGACCCCTACCCGCCGGAGCCAAGCCGAAACGATCGCGGCCGACCCGTGGCGTCCCGGCTGGCCCGGCCGCCAGCGCGGCCGGACGGCCACCGGAGTGCCGTCGGAGGCAGGTGCCTAGACGGTGAGCGGGCGCGCGATCGTCAGCAGCTCGTCCAGGCGGCAGAGCTCGATCGAGCGCATCACCGTGGCCGGTGGCGCGTAGAAGGTCAGCTCGCCGCCCCGGTCGCGGACCAGGTTGTGGAGCTGCACGAACAGGGTCAGCCCAGCCGACCCGCAGAAGGTCACGCCGGAGAGGTCGACGCGGACCCGCTCGTCGGTGGGGAGGATGAACGGGATCACCTGCGTCCCGAGCTCGCCGGCGCTGGCGCAATCCAGCTCGCCGGTGAGGAACAAGGTGAGGTGATCGCCGACGCGGTCGCAACGGACCGCAGCACGGTTGATCGTCATGGTGGGAAACGCCCTCGCTGTCCAGGTCGTGGCGGCGTTGGCTTCACCGGAGCGACTGCCCTCCACGCTAGGCACGCCGCTCCCCCGCGTCCACACCCCAGGTGGGTGAAATTCCCTGTCCGGCCGTCGGCGCGCCGCGCCGCCCGACGTCGGTTGGCGAGGGTGGGGGCGGGCGACCGGCACCGGCGGGGAGGTGCACGGCGCCCGCCCCCGTGAGGGGCGGCCCGACCAGTGGGAGCGGGGGGAGGGAGCCCACCGGACGGGCCGCACCTCAGGGCGCGGCCGAGCTGGCCGCGACGAGTCGACCGGCCTGCTCCGCGGGGCAGCAGGTGACGATGAACCTGGCGGATCCGATCCGGATCCCGATGGTGCGCGGCGTGATCTCTCGAGCGGTCGTCATCGTCGTCCTCCCGGTCGCAGGCTTCGGTGCGGGCGCCCTTCCCACGCGTCGAGCGGCCAAACCCGCTCACCCCCACCCAACCCGGCGTCCGCTCCGCGCCGGAGCAGACGTTTCGGGCCCGTCGGTCGGGGGAGGGCTTCGCCATGGCCCCGAACCGAGACCCCCAGCCACCGATCGAGATCGACCACGGCGACGCCGTCGTGCCCGATGCCGGCGACGCGGCCCGGGCTCGGGACCTGCTTCCCGAGGATCCGCCTGCCGACGCGCCGGCCACCGGCGACCCGGACAAGAAGCCCGCCGTCAGCCCGCCCGTCCCCGCCCATGGCGAGATGGCATCCCAGGAGCAGCTCCGCGAGGGGGCGATCGCCGCGGAGGCCGCTGACGCAGGCGCCGGCCCCGACGGGGCTCGCGACGCGGGACGGAGCGAGGACGGCCGGTGACCATCGCGATCGTCCTCGTGGTGGTGGTCGTGGTGTGCGTCGTGGCCGCCGTCGCGTCGCAGCGCTCGCAGCACCCGGAGAACATCGAGACCGAGCTGCCGCACCGCACCACCGCCACCGATCCTCTGCACAGCGGCGACGAGCGCCCAGCGGGTCCCGATGCCGAGGACCCGCCGACCGCCACGCCGAACCGGTCAGACGACCCGATCTAGTCGACGACGGCCGCTCGACGGCCACGGGCGACCAGGTCGGCGAAGGGCCAGCGGACCCCGGCGGGGTCGGGCCGGGCCTCGAGGATCGAGAGGTGGCCGCCGTGGAGGCTCAGCACCGAGCAGCACGCGTCGCAGCGGCCGACGAGTCGGCCCCGGCTCGTGCGTCGGGCCGACGAGAAGCGGGCGGTGCCGCCGCAGCAGGGGCAGCAGATCTCGATCTCCATGGGGCGCTCCGGGTGGTTCGTCGGGGGGAACGTGACGGCAGGGTGGCGCCCCACTGCCCGAGGCCGTGCGACCCAAACCGCCGGATGCCGAGATCGGTCCGAACGGCCCAGCCGCGGCCCAGCCCGGGCTCAGCCGCCCTTCGGCTTCGACTCGACCTGGTCGACGTGGGCCCTGCCGACGACTGCGTCGGGAAGGACCGCCGACGCCGCGGCGAGCACCTTGTTCTTGAACGACCCGGGGATGACCTTGGCGTCGCCCGCGAGGAGCGCATCGACGGCGTCGGCGGCGACGTCGGCAGGATCGTCCTTGTCCTCCTGGGCCAGCTTCGAGTCCTCCATGTGAGCCCGCTCGAAGAACCGGGTGTCGGTGCCGCCCGGCATGAGGGCGGTGACGGCCACGTCGCGCGCCTCGAGCTCCTGGTGCAGGGCCTCGGCGAACGAGAGGAGGAACGTCTTCGACGCGTTGTAGGTCGACAGCTGCGGACCGGCCATCTCCGCGGCGATCGAGCTGGTGATCAGCAGGCGGCCGTGGCCGCGGGCCGCCATGGGCGGGAGGACCAGGCCGGCCAGCAGGACCACGCCCCGCACGTTCAGGTCGACGACCCGCAGGTGCTCGGCGAGATCGGTGGCGATGAACTCGCCCCGTACGCCGATGCCGGCGTTGAGGCACACCACCTCCAAGGCATCGCGGCCGACGACCTCCTCCGCGAGCTGGCGCACGCCCTCCTCGGTGGCGAGGTCGATCTGCACGGGCTGCACGTCGCCGCCGCGCACCGCGATGGCGTCGGCGGCCGCATCGATCTGCGGCTCGTCCGCCGCGATCACGAGGTCATAGCCCCGCTGGGCGAGCTCGTCGGCGAGCGCGAGCCCGATGCCGCTCGAGGCGCCGGTGACGAGGGCGAGCGGCCGGCCCGAGGGCTCGGTGGCAGACATGGCGGACCTCCAGATCCGAGACGGTCCCCCGCGCTACCCAGCGCCATCCGACGCAAACGGCGGGGCGCGAGCGGAACCGGGCTCAGGCCGCGGTGGCGACCGAGAACCAGACCACGTGGGTCCCGTCGTCCTCGTAGCGCTCGCCCCAGCGGTCCACGACCTGCTCGGCGATGCGATCGCGCAGCTCGTCGGCGGCTGCGTCGGCCGTCGGACCCATCAGGTCGGCATCGACGTCCGCGACGCCGACCACGACCTCATCGGGGTCAATCCTGACCGTCACCACGGGGACGTGGTGCGCCCGCAGGACGACGTCGCTGACCAGCTCGCTCACGAGCAGGACGGCGCCGTCGTGGCGCTGCCGCTGCAAGCCGAGCGGGTTGAGGTGCTCGCTCACCCATCGACGGGCCAGCCGGGGCGCGCTGCGGTCGCACGGCAGGCTCGTCACGTTCGTCTCCGATCCGCTCATGGTTCCCCTGTCGGTTCGTCGGAGCCCCCAACCGACCGAGGTACCTACCCGCCCGCCGCCAGAACCAGACCGACGGGCGTCCTCCATCAGCCGTCGCCCTCGGGTCGCGGGTGGCCGGGAGCGGTGGATGCGGGGAGGTCCATGGGCCGCCGACTTCCCGGCGAGCACCGGGCCAAACCCCGCGCCCGGGCGCTCGACCGGGTCGCGGTCGAGCGTCACGGTCCGTCTGAGCCGGGGGCGGCACGGGTAGTTGGGCCGCCATCGGGCCGATCGGCTCGACCGTCGAGGAGTCCCGTTGCCACCCCATCCCACCGCCGTGCCCGCCCTCGGGCTGCGACCGACCGAGGCCGGCTTCCGCGCGTGCACGTGGGCGGCGACCGCCGACGCCGTGGCGGTCCGGCGGGTGGAGGACGACCAGTGCTGGCCCCTCCACCCGGCACCCGGTCCCCACGGGCTCTGGACCGGCGACCTACCCGGGCTCCAGCACGGCGACCGGTACCTCCTCGACATCGACGGGACGACGATCGCCGACCCCTGGTCCCGGTGGCAGCCCGACGGCATCGACGGCCCCGCGGCGGCGCTCGACCCCGGCCGCATCGGCGCCACCCCGCCCGGTCAGGGCGCCCGGCCGCCCCGCCCGTGGCTCCCCCGCGACGACGCCGTGATCTACGAGCTGCACGTCGGCGCGTTCTCCTTCGCCGGCGACCTCGACGGCGTGGCCGCCCGGCTCGAGCACCTCGTCCACCTCGGCGTCACCCACCTCGAGCTGCTGCCCGTCGGCGGGTTCCCCGGCCGCCACGGCTGGGGCTACGACGCCATCGCGTGGCAGGCGGTGCACCAGCCCTACGGCGGACCGGAGGCGCTCGTCCGGCTCATCGACCTGGCTCACGTCCACGGACTCGGCGTCATCGTCGACGTCGTCTTCAACCACGTCGGGCCGGGGGGCGGCCAGCGCTACCAGACGTGCGGCCCCTTCTTCACCGACCGCCACCAGACGCCGTGGGGCGATGCGATCAACGTCGACGGCCCGGGTTCCGACCCGGTGCGCGCCACCATCTGGCAGACCGCCGAGTGGTGGCTGGGCCCGATGGGTGCCGACGGCCTGCGGGTCGACGCGTGCCACGCCATCGTCGACCAGAGCGCCCGCCACGTCCTGGCCGAGCTCACCGCCCGCGCCCGCGCCGTGCACCCCGACGCGCTCCTCATCGCCGAGAGCGGGCTGAACGACCCCCGCACCGTCCGGCCCGAGGCCGAGGGCGGCTGGGGGTTCGACGCCGATTGGGCCGACGACTTCCACCACGCCCTGCGCACCACCCTCACCGACGACCGGGAGGCCTGGCTCGGCGACTTCGGCGAGGTCGGGCAGCTGGCCAAGGCCTTCGGCCGTCCGTACGTGCACGACGGGTCGTGGTCCGCGTACCGCGGCCGGCACTTCGGTGCGCCCCCGGAGCGGGAGGGGCCGGAGCGGTTCGTGGTGTTCGCCCAGAACCACGACCAGATCGGCAACCGCCCCCTCGGCGACCGCCTGCCGGCTGCGGTCCGGCCGCTCGCGATGGCGTGCACGCTGCTGTCCCCGTCGATCCCGATGCTGTTCATGGGCGAGGAGCGCGACGAGCCCGCCCCGTTCCAGTTCTTCAGCGACCACCAGGACCCGTTCCTCGCCGATGCCACCCGCGACGGACGCCGCCGCGAGTTCGCCGCCTTCGCCCGGGCGTCGGGCGAGGAGGTGCCCGATCCGCAGGACGAGGCCACGTTCCAGCGGTCGCGGCTCACCTGGCCGACCACCGACTCGGCGCTCGCCGCCGAGGACCGCTGCCGCACCCTGATCCGGCTCCGCCGCCGCATCGGGCGCGCACCGGCCCGCGTCGAGCACGACGAGGCCGGCCGGTGGCTGCGGGTGCAGCGCGGCCGCTGGACGTTCGCCGCCAACCTCTCCGACCGCCCCAACCGGGTCGCCGTCCCCGACGGCCACCGCGTGTTCGTCACCCACGGCGACGTCGCCCTCGAACCGTCGCCCGAGGCCGGTCAGGTCGCGGTCCTCCCGCCCTTCGGCGGCGTCGTCGTCGAAGGACCGGACGCACCCGTCGGGCCGTCGTCGCCGTGACCCGACCCGACGCCCCGCCCTGGCGGGCGACCTACCGGCTCCAGATCTCGGCCACGTTCACCTTCGACGACGCCCGGGACGTGGTGCCGTACCTCGCCGACCTCGGCATCTCGCACCTCTACCTCTCGCCGATCCTCGAAGCGGTCCGCGGGTCCACCCACGGGTACGACGGCACCGACCCCACCCGGGTCTCGGCCGAGCGCGGCGGTGAGGACGCCCTGCGCGCCCTGGCCGACGAGGCCCACCGCCACGGCCTCGGCGTCCTCGTCGACATCGTCCCCAACCACCTCGCCGCGTCGGACGAGACACCGTGGTGGACCGACCCCGACGAGCGCGCGGTCGTGTTCGACGTCGACGACGACCGGGGCTGGTACCGCCGGTTCTTCGACATCGACGGCCTGGCCGGCGTGCGCCAGGAGGACCCGGCCGTCTTCGAGCGCACCCACGCCAAGGTGCTGGAGCTGGTGCGCGACGGCGTGGCCGACGGGCTGCGGATCGACCACCCCGACGGCCTCGCCGACCCGGCCGGCTACCTCGAGCGGCTGGCCGAGGCGGCCGGCGTCCCGATCTGGATCGAGAAGGTGCTCCACACCGGCGAGCGGCTCCGGCCGTGGCCGGTGGAGGGGACGGTGGGCTACGAGGTCCTCGGCGACCTCGACCACCTCTGGACCGCGCCCGAGGGCGAGCAGCCGATCACCGCCGCCTACCGCGAGCTGACCGGCGACCTGCAGTCGTTCGAGGCGGTGGTGTCCCAGGCCAAGCAGGAGCAGATCCGCGGGGCGTTCCGCCCGGAGCTCGAGCACCTCGCGGGTCTGGCGCCCGACATCGCGCTCGTCGACCTGGAGCGGGCCGTCACCGACCTCCCCTGCTACCGCACCTACGTCCGACCGGGCGGCATCGCCGACGAGGATCGGGAGCTGGTCGCCGGCCTCCGCACCTCCGAGCCGATGCGCGCCCGCCTCCTGCTGGAGGAGCCGGGGTCCGAGGAACTGGTGTCCCGCTACCAGCAGCTCACCCCGCCGGTCAGCGCCAAGGGCATCGAGGACACCGCGTTCTACCGGTCCACCCGCCTGCTCGCCCACAACGAGGTCGGCGGCGACCCCGGCACGTGGGCCCGCTCCCCCGCAGCGGTCCACGATGCCGCCGAGGACCGGGCCGCCCACCACCCGCGCAACCTCCTCGCCGGCACCACCCACGACACGAAGCGGTCCGCCGACACCCGGGCCCGCCTGCTCGCGCTGACCCACGACGCCAGCCGCTTCGACGAGCACGTGCGCCGCTGGTTCGCGGTCACCGACGACCTCGTGACCGACGCCGGTCCCCGCCCCGCCGAGCGCTGGTACCTGTTCCAGACGCTGCTCGGCGCGTGGCCCATCACGTTCGACCGGCTCGAGGAGCACCTCACCAAGGCGCTGCGCGAGGCCGGCCGCATCACCGACTGGGTCGACCCCGACCCCGAGCGCGAGGACGCGGTCATCGCCTTCGCCCGCCGGCTGCTCGACCACACCGGGTTCTGGGCCGACTTCAGCCCGTACGCCGCCGAGGTGGCCGCCGCCGGCGAACGCATCTCGATCGGCCAGGCCCTGCTGCGGGCAACGCTCCCCGGCGTGTGCGACACGTACCAGGGCGATGAGTCGTGGTTCCTGTCGCTGGTGGATCCCGACGTCCGCCGGCCGCTCGACTGGAGCGGCCGCCGCGCCCAGCTCGACGCCCTCGTCGCCGGCAGCGCCCCCACCCGGGCCACCGCCAAGCTGTTCGTGCTGCACCGGGCCCTCGACCTGCGCCGCCGCCGGCCCGAGCCGTTCGCCGGCGACCACCGGCGCCTCGATGCACCCGACGGCACGTTCGCGTTCGTGCGCGGCGGCGAGGTCGCCGTGGCCGTCGCCCTGCGGCCGGACACGACCACCGAGGTCCAGCTGCCGCCGGGGCGGTGGCGCGACGTGCTCGGCGGGGTGGACCACGACCTCGACCTCGGCGCCGCCGTCTGGGAGCGGCGAGCCGACGACGACGCCCCCGATCCCGAGGAGCACCCGTGACCGACCGCACCTGCCGACCCGGCCGACCGTTCCCGCTCGGCGCGACCCTCACGGGGGGCGGCACCAACTTCTCGCTGTTCTCGGAGCACGCCACCGGTGTCGAGCTGTGCCTGTTCGACGAGCACGGCCACGAGGAGCGGATCACGGTCCACGACCGCACCGCCTTCCACTGGCACATCGAGATCGAGGGGATCGGAGCCGGCCAGCGCTACGCCTACCGCGTCCACGGCCCCTGGGACCCGGCGAACAGCCACCGGTTCAACCCGGACAAGCTGCTCGTCGACCCCTACGCCCGGGCCATCGACGGCCTCGTCGACGAGTCAGCCGCCCGCACCCTCCCCTACGCGCCCGGCGAGGCCGACGACGTCGACCTGGTCATCGACGAGTCCGACGACGCCGCCGCCATCCCCCGGTCCGTCGTCGTCGACCCCGCGTTCGACTGGGAGGGCGACCACCGCCTCGACCACCCCTTCGACCGGTCCGTCATCTACGAGGTGCACGTGAAGGGCTTCACCGCGCAGCACCCCGATGTGCGCGAGGACCTGCGGGGCACCTACGCCGGGCTCGCCTCCGACGCCGCCATCGCCCACCTCCGCGACCTGGGCGTGACCGCCGTCGAGCTGCTGCCCGTGCACCACATCGCCGACGAGGGCTTCCTCCACGACAAGGGCCTGAGCAACTACTGGGGCTACAGCACGCTCGGGTACTTCGCCCCGCACGCCGGCTACGCCGCGACCGGCACGCTCGGCCAGCAGGTCGACGAGTTCAAGGGGATGGTGAAGGCCCTGCACCGCGCCGACATCGAAGTCATCCTCGACGTCGTCTACAACCACACCGCCGAGGGCAACCACCTCGGGCCGATGCTGTCGTTCAAGGGCGTCGACAACGCCAGCTACTACCGCTCGGTCCCCGACGACCCCCGCTACTACCTGGACTTCACCGGCACGGGGAACACGCTCAACGTCCAGCACCCGAACGTGCTGCGGCTGATCATGGACTCGCTGCGCTGCTGGGTCGAGGAGTTCCACGTCGACGGCTTCCGCTTCGACCTGGCCTCGACGCTCGCCCGCGGGCTCTACGACGTCGGCCGGCTCTCCAGCTTCTTCGACGTCATCCACCAGGACCCCGTGCTCTCCCAGGTGAAGCTGATCGCCGAACCGTGGGACGTCGGGCCCGGCGGCTACCAGGTGGGCAACTTCCCGGTCCTGTGGGCAGAGTGGAACGGCATCTACCGGGACTCGATGCGCGACTTCTGGCGCGGCCACACCCCGGTCTCCGAGCTCGCGACCCGGCTCGCCGGTTCCGTCGACCTCTACGGCGACGGCGGCCGCCAACCCAGCGCGTCGGTCAACTTCCTCACCGCGCACGACGGCTTCACACTCGCCGACCTCGTCAGCTACGACCACAAGCACAACGAGGCCAACCTCGAGGACAACGAGGACGGCACCGACGACAACCGCTCGTGGAACTGCGGCGTCGAAGGCCCCACCGACGACCCCGAGGTGCGCGCCCTCCGCGCCCGCCAGCAGCGCAACCTCCTCGCCACCCTGCTCGTGTCGCAGGGCGTGCCGATGCTGCTCGGCGGCGACGAGCTCGGCCGCAGCCAGGGCGGCAACAACAACGCCTGGTGCCAGGACACCCAGATCAGCTGGTTCGACTGGGACCTCGGCGACGACGCCCGCGCCCTGCTCGACTTCACCCGCCGGCTCATCGACCTCCGCCGCCGCGAACCGGTCCTGCGCCGGCTGTCGTTCCTCGAAGGTGCACCCGCCGAGGAGGGCGGCCTGCCCGACGCCTGGTGGTTCCGCCCCGACGGCCGCCACATGACCAAGGCCGACTGGGACGACGGCAGCGCCCGCGCCCTCGGCGTCTTCCTCAACGGCGACGCCATCCCCGAGCACGACGCCGACGGCAACCCGATCCGCGGCGGGTCGTTCCTGCTGCTCGTCAACGGCGCCGACGTCGACGTCTCGTTCAAGGTCCCGGCCCGCCGCTTCGGCCGCCGCTGGCGCACCGTCTTCGACACCGCCCGCCCCGAGGTCTCCGAGGACACCGACGAGACCCGCCCCGCCGCCGCCGAGCTCACCCTCCCGGCGAGGTCCATCACCTGCCTCCGCCGCACCGACGCCTGACCCCACCCCCACCCCACCCCACCCCACCCCACCCCACCCCCACCCCACCCACACCCACACCCACACCCACACCCACACCCACACCCCCAGCCGAACTTCGTATGCGAGAGCGCCCAATCGGGCGGCGTGGCATACGAAGTCCGATCCGGGTCGGGACCAGCGGCCGAACTTCGTATGCGAGAGCGCCTCACGGGGCGCTGTGACATACGAAGTTCGGGTGGTGGGCTGGGGTGGGGCGGTGGGGAGCGGCGGCCGAACTTCGTATGCGAGAGCGCCTCACGGGGCGCTGTGGCATACGAAGTTCGGGTGGTGGTGGGGGGTTCGGGTGGGCTGGGGTGGGGTCGGGGTGGGGTTCGGGTGGGTGGGTCAGTCTTGGGCGGGTTCGAGCCAGGTGACGGCGAGGGGGCCGAGGTCGATCGCGGCGGACTGGGCGCAGCCGTGGCGGGGGCCGAGGTCGGCCACCACCGGGGCGCGGCCGGCGAAGGCGTCGGAGCCGCCGAACGCGGCGGCGTCGGTGTCGAGGACGACGTTCCAGCGGCCGCCGACCGGGAGGCCGACCTCGTAGCCGGCGCGGGGGACGGGCGAGAGGTTGGCGACGCAGGCGAGGACGGGCCGCGCGCCGTCGTCGGGCCGGCCCCAGCGGAGGAAGGCGAACACGTTCTGGTCGGCGTCGTCGGCGACGAGCCACGAGAACCCCTCGGGGTCGAAGTCGACCTCCCACAGGGCCGGCCGCTCGGCGCTGCGCTGGTTGAGCTCGCGCACGAGCTGCTGGACGCCGCGGTGCTCGGCGCGCTCGAGGAGGTGCCAGTCGAGCGAGCGGTCGTGGTTCCACTCGCGCTCCTGGGCCAGCTCGCCGCCCATGAACAGCAGCTGCTTGCCCGGATGCGCCCACATCGAGGCGTACAGCGAGCGGAGGTTGGCGAGCTGCTGCCATCGGTCGCCCGGCATCTTGGCCAGCAGCGAGCCCTTGCCGTGGACGACCTCGTCGTGCGACAGCGGCAGCACGAAGTCCTCGCTGAACGCGTAGTGGAGGGAGAACGTGAGCTCGCCGTGGTGGTGGCGGCGGTTCACCGGGTCCTCGGCGAAGTAGTGCAGCGTGTCGTGCATCCAGCCCATGTTCCACTTGGCCGAGAACCCGAGGCCGCCGGCCTCCACCGGGCGGCTCACCCCCGGCCAGGCCGTGGACTCCTCGGCGATGACGAGGGCACCGGGCACCCGCTCGTCCACCACCGAGTTGAGCTCCTGGAGGAACGACACCGCGTCGAGGTCCTCGCGCCCGCCGTGCACGTTCGGCAGCCACTCGCCGGGCTGGCGGGAGTAGTCGAGGTAGAGCATCGAGGCGACGGCGTCGACGCGCAGGCCGTCGGCGTGGAGGCGGTCCAGCCAGTACACGGCGTTGGCCAGCAGGAAGCCGCGGACCTCGTGGCGGCCGAGGTTGAAGACGAAGGTCTTCCAGTCCGGATGGAACCCGCGTCGGGGGTCCTCGTGTTCGTAGAGGGCGGTGCCGTCGAAGCGGCCGAGCGCCCAGGCGTCGGTCGGGAAGTGGGCGGGGACCCAGTCGAGGATCACGCCGATGCCGGCCTGGTGGAGCGTGTCGACCATGGCGGCGAAGTCGTCGGGCGTGCCCCACTTCGGCGAGGGGGCGAAGTACGAGGTGACCTGGTAGCCCCACGATCCAGCGAACGGGTGGGCCATCACCGGCATCAGCTCGACGTGGGTGAAGCCCATCTCGACCGCGTAGTCGGCGAGCAGCTGGCCGAGCTGCCGGTAGTCGAGCTCGCGCTCGGGGTGCTCCGGATCGCGGCGCCACGAGCCGAGGTGCACCTCGTAGATCGACATCGGCCGGTCGAGCTGGCCGCCCTCGGCGCGGCGGGCCATCCATTCGGCATCGCCCCATCGGTGGGTGAGGTCGTGCACGACCGAGGCGGTGGCGGGCGGCGGGTCGGCCCGTTGGGCCATGGGGTCGGCCTTCTCGAGGATGGCGCCGCCGCGGGTGGTGATGCGGAACCGGTAGTGCTCGCCGACGCCGGCGCCGGCCACGAAGCCCTCCCAGATCCCCGAGCTGCCCACCGGCTCGAGCGCGACCCCGGGGCCGTCCCAGCCGGGCGTGTCGCCCACGAC
>Ga0182736_1001242_pt1 | contig 26613 bp, 27 predicted proteins | sample eDN5th30CKraftBY_FD_128882 | JGI IMG/M metagenome (GOLD analysis project Ga0182736, IMG submission 128882) | Enriched backyard soil microbial communities from Emeryville, California, USA - eDNA 5th pass 30_C Kraft BY (version 2) (version 2) | ecosystem: Environmental > Terrestrial > Soil >...
CGATACGAAGTCGCCCAGCAGCGAGGTCATCGAGAACGGCACACCGGTCAGCGCCAGGAAGAAGTTGAACAGATTGGCGCCTATGACGACGAGATAGAGCGCACCGCATGTCCGCGCAGTGTCCGCTGCAGCTCCGAGCAGGTTCTCCAAGCTCAGTCGGCGCGAAACGAGACCATAGATCAGGACCAGACCGACACCGATTGCCGCGGTCTCATTTGCGGTCAAAAAGCCGGAATAGAGCAAGCCAATGATCAGCAGGAAGATGATCACCGTCGGCCCCATGTCGGCGAGAGCGTAAAGGCGCTCGCGGAACGAACTGCGCTGAACGCTTGGCGCGGTGACCAGCCCCAGGATGATTGGCAGATAGATTGCCGCGCAGTAAAGCGCGATAGCAAGCAGCGACGGCACCAGCGCAGCCAGGAACAGGCTCTTGATGGACTGCTCGGCGAGATAGGCATAGATCACGAGAATGGTCGAAGGCGGGATCAGAATGCCAAGGGTGCTGCCGGCCGCGACCGTCCCCGATGCGAGTGACTTGGAGTAGTTCGCCTCCAGCATCTCAGGGACGGCGATACGCCCCATCGTGGCAGCGGTTGCCAGTGATGATCCGGAAATCATGCCGAAACCACCACAGGCGCCGATCGTAGCTAGCGCCAGACCACCCTTGTAGTGGCCGACCAGCGTACGGGCAGACTGATAAAGGCGCGACGAAAGTCCGCTGCGCGACGCAAGATTTCCCATGAGCACGAACAACGGCAGCACGGACAGGGTGTAATTCGTGAGCGAATCCCAGGTCGTGGTGGAGCCGATCGAAATGACTGCATCGGCCCCGATCATCCAGGCACATCCCAGGAGGCCCACAAGTCCCATTGCAACGGCAACTGGCACTTCAAGAATGATCAGCGCGATCGTGATAGCGAAACCGGCGCCGCCGAGCAGGAGCGGATTATCCATGGATGTCGTTCCGGTCAAACAGATGGAAGAGGCCCCGGATGGAAGCGATGAACGAAAGTCCGAGCGAGGCTGCGAGGATGATCCAGAGCCACCAGATTTCGAGCTTCAGATCGGGCGTCACCTGGACGCTATTGAACCTCTCGAGGGCCCCCAGAAGCGCAAAGAAAAAGATCATTCCGGCAAAGGCTATCGACAGCAGGGCTCCGAATATGCCGAGACGCTTTGCGCTCTCTTTTGCGACAACTTCGGTGATCATCTTGGCCGTGATATGCTCAAGGGAGGCATAGCAAGGCGGCATGCTCAGCAACGCGCCGAGGCCAACGAGAAGCGTCGTGATCTCGATTGCCGAGGCGACATTTGAGCCACTGACAGAACGGTAGAGAATGTCGGCTATTGTCACGCCGGCGCCGCCAACGAAACATGTTGCAGCAAGCATGAGAAGACGGGATGTTGCTCGATCAAAACATTGCAGAATGCGCATGATCACATCCTGATCTTTTGTGATTTAGGCATGATGACTCCCAAACAAGCGGCTTCGACGGCACGTAGATCAAGGCTCCGCACGACGCATTCGCCAAAGGCCGTTAACATCGCCAGAGCTCCTTCTCTCTTCTGGTCCGTCAAAAACCAGCGCCCCTCACTCCCCCGAGTGTTGACCGCATCTAGCATTCGGACCCCATTCTCACAAAATGAGGCCTTCTCATATCCACCATGAAAAAATTTAATGATTGAAACAAACTTGCGCGGTTCGCCATCGTTCAAGACATGAAGAACTCACCAGAGGGAAATCTGTGAAACATGTCACAAAGTGCCCTGGGAAAATGGACACGCCCTCGCATCCGGAGCCTCTTTAAACGCCAATGAGAGCCGGGCACGCGATCGAAGGACAGTGCACCTGGTTAAGTTTTTCAAAGAGTTGAGGACTGTTGGTAAGTTTTGTACTTTACGTCGGAGAGATCTTCAAGAATTGTGGTGTGACGCTCACCCCGAGGTATTCAGATGGGTCATGTGTCGATGAAATGCGTTGGATCCGGCAGGGCGATACATCACCAAGCATGAACTTAATTCAACCTATGCGCACCTCACGGGCCCTTCAAAGCGGATCCGAGAACGTCGCCATACACCATTCGACGAAGGATATGACTTTGGGTTGTGTTTCCAGCCCCTTTGGAATGACAAGATAGTGGCTGGCCGGTGAGGTGAGCCGGATGTCGAAGGGCTCGATCAACTTCCCCTTCTTGAGATCATTTTCGACAAGCACCGATCTACCCATGACGACCCCCAGCCCTTCTATGGCGGCCTGGAACGCCGTCTGAATGAGATCGAAGCTCATCTCTCGCGCAAACTCAAGATCGGGAACCTCCGCCCGCTGGAGCCAGAAGGGCCAGTCATCGCGCAGAAGCAGCGGCGTTCCTGTTCTGATTATTGTATGAAATTGCAGGTCCTCGGGCTTCCGGAGCGGCGGCCCTTTCTCAAGCAACGCCGGACTGCAAACGGGAAATACCGTCTCGTCACCGAGCTTGTACACTGTGACGTCTTGCCAGTCGCCGACGCCATACCAGATGGCGACATCAAAGTCGGGGCGACCGGGATTCTTCTTCGGATCGATGGTTTTGAACCGAAGAACCAGATCGCGATTCTCCTGGATGAAATCCTGAAGCTTCGGCAACAGACCCTTGGACTGGAACGTCGTCAGACATGCAACCGTCAGCGTATCCTGTCGTTGGGTAAAACTCGCACGTTCGGTCGCAAGAGAGATGTCGCTGATGATGTGCCGGACCGTGTCCGCGTAATCCTCGCCGGCCGGCGTCAGGCGGAGTTTACCACCCTCGCGCCAGAATAACTGCACCCCGAGCAACTCCTCCAGATCATTGATCCGGTGGCTGACGGCCGATTGGGTCAGGTGCAACTCGATTGCAGCACGCGTGAAGTTAAGATGCCGTGCCGCAGCCTCGAAGGCCTGCAGGGCTCTGATCGATGGCAGATATTTCGACAAAGATCCCCCTTCCTTCTGACCTGGTCCCCGACTCCCGCCGCAAAATAGGTGCTCGGCATCAACGCGTCCAGCGTGATGTTTTCAAGTTGAATTGTCATAGATCTCGGGTAGCGGCGTGTAACGGCGGCAAGTGCCGGCAATGCTCAGCACCTGAGCGCCTTGGTATCCAAGCGACAGCCCTTGCTCTGTTCCTCGAGCCTCTGGCGGGGCTACGCCATAGCGCCAGATTAAACAAAAAAAGCGCCGGGCTTGTGCCTCGGCGCTTCGATTTGGTTGCTGGGGCAGGTGAAGCGTTCGTCTGGGAAGCGATCCACCGGATCAATTCCTGATCCTCCTCACCCTTCAGGTTCTGAGACTGGCCGAGCTACCGGGGCTCAGCATTGTTCAACATACACGCGCTGACGATTGGTATCGAATGAGATTGGCACCAACAAAAAAAGCGCTGGCCCTGCGTTTGCGGCATGCCAGAGACGGAGAACGGCCTGAAGTCGGTCGGGTAGATCGCTGTCGAGGGGCAGAACGATGGAGGATGCGCGGTCGAGCTCGCAGCCGGTCAGATACAGGATTTGCGCGTCGGTATAGGCCTCGTGGATCGAATACAGGCCCTCGGGGCCTTCGCGGCCGTCAGCAGGCGCGAGCGGAGGCGGTGACGGCAGGAACGACGGCGCGGAGTCGATGAGTAGAACGGCCGGATTGACGAGCGGCGACCAGAGGACCTGTTGCTCGAGCACGGAAAGGCTCGGTCGCGCCGGGAAATCGCAATCCCCATAGATGCTGGGCGTCATCGGTATAGGGGTTTGCCTCCGCATTCATGGCGGCGAGTTCGGCGAAATGCTCCTGATAAGGTTCGGAGCGGCGCAGGCATTCCCAGGCAAGGCCCTCGACCGAGAGGCTGTCGTAGAACTCGTAACGATCACTTTCGCTCCACTGGGATGTGTCTGGTCGCATCCTCCCCTCCTCGCTCTGTCGGAACGGTCGAGTTGTTCAACGATTCCAGCATCATCCGCATGCGGGAAGATCGAGGGATGGCATTGAGCGATGCCGGTTTGGCATCGCTTCACGGCCCCGCCTCACGGGTCAGTGCCGGGGCGCGGATTGCCACAGGAGGTGGCGATATCCGGTTCGGGTCATCCATCTCGCTCGCGCCAGATGGCTGTCATGGACGCGGCGCGCGCGCGCCGGCTCGAGGCGAGGGTCAATCCCGAACAGGACTTCCACCGCTTCGGTCCACTCGGCACCGTCGGCGGCGGCGTCCAGGAGCCGCATGTAAAGCTTGATGTGCGTCCGGTCGTAGGCGGTCAGTTCCTCGACATCGGGAGCATCATCCTCGAATGGTTCGATCATCGAGGACATACCGGCCGCTCCACGGACAAAATAGCCGTCGGGTGAATGGCTTGCGAGCGGCTACAGGTTTTAGCTGACTGCGAAAGACGCGCTCGCGCGGGCCAAGTATTCCCCGACCCTCTACCGGCGTCCTTTCTCGTCGCGATCATGAACAAGCAGCACCCCCTGTCCGCGTTCGGTTGACAGGAGAACTATTCCAGCCGCTTCAAGAGCCCGGCGAACCTGATCGCGCGTAGTTTCGTAAACCTCGAGCCGGCTTTCGGATTCGAGGCGCTTTAGCGCTGTCAATGATACACGGGCCTTATCTGCGAGCGTCTCCTGTGTCCAACCCAGTAACGCGCGTGCGGCCCGCGACTGTCGGGAGGTGATCATGCATGATCACCTCCCATCGCGACCGGCGCGCATTCCAGAACTACGACTATAATAGTCGTTCTGCTCCGATCTTCTATCTGAAATCGCAGATCCCGAGCCCGGCTTTGCGTGCGTCCTCGCTCAACGCTTCCGAATCGATTCGGCGACAGCGGCCGGGGGGTGACGGCTTTCCTGCGAGCAGGGAGAAGGCCCCGACCTCTCGGCCGGGGCCTTGTGCGCCTTAGTCGCCGTTGCGGCGGTTTGGCCGGGACCAGATCAGGGAGTAACCCTCGCCGTCCTCGTCATCGAAGAGGTTGGCGTAGATCGGAGCGGTGAAGCTCGGATCGTCCAGCTTGAGGCCCAGATAGTCGCGGCCCTCGTTGGAGCGCTTGGACCAGGCGGCGCCGATCTCGGGGCGGCCGACTAGGACCCGGTGGCTGGGGGCGTTCTCGCCGGTGGCGCGCTGGTCTGGGACGATGCGCACGCCTTTGGCCTGGACGCTGAGGGTGACGATTTCGCCGGTGAATTCGTTCGAGCCGGTCTTCTTGAAGGTGCCGATGGTCGCCATTTTAAGTCTCCGTTTTCGAGCCCGCACCATTGCGGCCTCGATGGCGATCGACAGGACGGAGACGATCGCTGGCGCACCCCCGCGCAGCAGGGGGCTGGACAGCAAAGGAGGAACTTTCTTGTTCCGCGAGGAATGACGGTGCCTGCACCGGCAGGGGAAGAAAGTTGTGACGGCGCTGTTGCGCCGAAGCGGTCGAGGCAAAGCCGGTCTTCGGCCAGATCAGGCCATTGAAGAGGCCGTTTGGAGCGGTTGCAAGACGGGCATGGAACGGAGGCGATGGCGCCCAAAAGGAACCAGGAAAGTGGACCGGACCGGCATCACGGCACGCTCGTCTCCCCGCGTCCCAGGCGGTGCGCGTTCTTCGACCTGACCGGTTGCTCCGGCATCGTCCCCGTCACCGGGTTTCAAGTTCGGCAGGCGAGTGCCGGGGCTGACATCTTGCGCTCCCGTTTCGGCCGCGCCCGGGCCTCACGCCGATCCGAACCACGTCCGCCGACACCCCCATCCGCCTCCTGACGGGGATGGCCAGTGTCACGCTGCCCTGGCTGTCCGCCCGGCTGCCGCTACGCGTCGTCACGCGCTCGCAAGGTTCCGGTCTGCCGGGTCGGCAGCCGCCCATCCCGCGATTCGGAGGAAAGCCGTCACGCCCACGGCGATCGCGCCAATGATCGCAAAGACGAGCTGCCAGGTCTCGGACGGCATCGTGAGTTTGACGATGCCAAGCGTGGCATAAAACCCCGCCAGGACAGCGGGAGCGACAAAGATCAGGGCGATCAGCACACGCGCCCAGAGTGGGCGAACGAGCATGAGCAGACCCTGCGCAACGGCCAGGGTCAGCCCCGCCGCGAGGAGGCCGACGAGCCCCGCGCCGAGCCATCCCGCACCTGTGCCATAGGCCCAGGTGCCGGCATTCACACCGATGAAGAACGGCAGCGCGAAGATCGCGAGGTTGAACAGCAGCCAGCACATCGTGCCGATGGCCGCAATGGAAACGAGGATGCCCAGGATGATCATGGTGGCGGCTCCGTGCAAATGGTTGAACGGTTGCGCCTGCCACCACCTCCACGGCGCAAACCGGAATATGGCATGAACATGCCTGTCTCGGCGAGACGGAATGCCAGGTCCGCTCCCGCGACTTCGACAGGACAATGTTGGAGGGCAGCGCTCATGCGCTGCCCGTACCGAAGCGATAGACCGGGATGCCCATCTTGCGGGCCTTGTCGGCCAGATTGTCCTGGATGCCGGTTCCGGGGAAGATGATGACGCCGATCGGCATCGTGCTAAGCATCTGGTCGTTGCGCTTGAACGGCGCGGCCTTGGCGTGTTTCGTCCAGTCGGGCTTGAACGCGACCTGCGGCACCTTGCGGTTGTTGGCCCAGGTGGCGGCGATGCGCTCAGAGCCTTTCGGCGTGCCGCCGTGCAGGAGCACCATGTCCGGGTGCTTGGCATGGACCTGATCGAGCTTGCCCCAGATAAGCCGGTGGTCTGTCGTGTCCCCGCCCGAGAAGGCGATCTTCGGCCCTGCGGGCAACAGCACCTCGTTGTCGGCCCGGCGCTTGGCGGCTATGAAGTCACGGCTATCGATCATCGCCGCAGTCATCTGGCGGTGGTTGACCCGTGAGCCGGAGCGCGGCGACCAGGGCGTGCCGGTAGTGCGCAGGTAGATGTCGGCGGCGGTATCGCGGAAGATCTCCATGCTGTCGCGGCGCTCAATGAGGCTCTGGCCGATGCCGATCAGGGTCTCGAGCTGGACGGATTTGACCTCCGAGCCATCCTGTTCCCGCTGAAGGCGCTTCTGCGCCTGCTCGTTGTCGTCCAGTTTGCGCTCGATCCGCTCGACGGCGCGGTGGAAGGTGTTGACGGTGGACCACATGATCTCGTCGAGGTCGAAATCGAGGCTGGTGTCGGCCATGCTGGAAATCAGGGCGTCGAAGATATCGGCGACAGCGGCCCGGATGACGTGATCCTCAGGGGGGATCCGGGGATCGGCCTCGTCCTCCGAGGGACGATAGCCATAGAGTTCGAGATCCTCGATGACATGGCCGGTCGGGGAGGTGCTGTGATCGGGTTCGAGTTCGTCATGAGCGTCCATGGGGTGCGTCCTTCGGCTGGACCGCGACCGTCGCGGCCTTCATGGCGACGACAAGCCCACGGGCGATTCGGTCTGGCAGCCCGAGCCCTGGCGAGGGCCTCGATGGCAAAGCCGGACTATTTTGCCTCGCGCTGCAAAGCCCCGAAGGGGCGGCGGAAAATAGTCCGGCGGCGCCATTGCCGGGCCGGACCGTTTGTGGGCCGCTCGCCCTCTCGAAGGCCGAGGCGCGGTCCCCTTGCCGTGGGGTGTAGTTCCATATGCCCATGACAAGCCGGCCCCCGCCTGATCACACCCCCTTTCCGGCTAAGCAGCGAGGACCATGAAGCGGCTGACGTCCTCGGGGGCGAGTTGCACCCGCACCTCCGCCCGAAGCGCAGCCAACCCGCGCATGACGAGATCTTCGTTGAAGTCCCCCAGCATGGGCGAGAGCGTGATCGCCTCGATCCCGGCCCCGCGTGCCCGGTCGACAAGGCTATCCCGCGCGCCGTCGCCTGCCGGATCGTTGTCGCGGACGATATAGAGCCTGCGCAAATTGGCCGGAAACAGGATGGCGGCGAGATGCCCGGCAGAGAGTGCGGACACCATCGGCATCGGGGGCATGGCCTGCCGCAGGGACAATATGGTCTCGATGCCCTCCCCCGCCGCCATGACATCCTGCGCCTCGCCAAAACGGACGGCATTGCCGAGCAGGTCGCCCATCGCCTTGCGCGGCGGATCGATGGGCGCCTTGGCCGAGCCGTCACGGGCGAGCCAGGTCCGGTGCGCGCCGGTGACCTTGCCATTGAGGTTGATGACCGCAGCGATCATCGCAGGCCAGGTCTCGGTCGGCCCATCGCCCTCGGGCCGCCAGTAGCAGTTCGGATGGAACCGAAGATTTGCGGTTCCGCGTAAATCCGTAATGCCGCGCTTGCGCAAATACGCTTCTGCGACGCTGCCCGTGATCGGCTGCGTCATGCGCCAGAGCCTACGCGCGGCCTCGGACGAACCCGATGGCACGGGTGGTGTTCGCGCTCGAAATGTGACCGGTTCCGATTCGGGTTGCGGCAGGCTGAGGAACCGTCGGGCCTCCTCGGCCACATCCGCGAAGTCGCTCAGGCCGAGCGATTCCCGGATCACGTCGAGCAGGTCGCCATGCTCGCCGGTCGCCGGGTCGGTCCATTTCCCGGCGACACCCTTGGCGCTGTCATGCAAGCGCACGAACATCAAGCGCCCGGCGGTGTTGCGGACGTCACCGACTTGCCAGTAATTGCCCTGCTTGCGCCCGTTCGAGAGATAGAAGCGGCAGACCGCCTCGGCCTGACGGCCGAGACGCTGCGCGAGATCAGTGGCGTCGAGACGGGACATTACGCGGCCTCCCGCTCACCGATGCGCTCGACCGGGAAGCGGTCGAGGAGCCTGGCCGCAATCTCCGGTCCGGATGCGCCCACCGGCACGAAGAAGCGGAGCTTCCACGAGATGATCTCGCTGAAGAGGCCATAGGCGCGCAGGCGCTCCCGCATCGACTCGGTGAAGCCCGAAAGCTCGATGCGGTTCGCACCCATCACGCGGGCGCGGCGCAGCTGCAATCCTTCGGCGAGATCGAAGACCGTGCGGCCTTCCAGCAGTGCGGCATAAACCGCATCGGACGTCAGACCGGCGGGGACACCGCTGGTCGAGGCGCTGGCGGCCCATGCGGGAGAGACGCGGCGGCCGATGATCCGTTCGCCCTCATCGGTCTGAAGGCGATAGACGCGGGAAGACTCCTGCGGCAGGCGCTTCCAGATCGGCAGCAGCAGACCTGTCACCATATGCAGCGTGCTGTCGGTGAATTCCGGCACCTCGGCGAGTTCGGCCCTCCAGGCCGCGCCGAATGTCTCCCCATCGACCTCGACCCAATGGGTCTCGCCCATCATGCGCAGGGGGACGTTCTGCGCCTCCATCGGCCGGATCAGCCGGACGCGCCGTTCGATCTCGCCATCGTCCAGCATGACGCTGGTGGTGGGGATCTGGACAGCGGCACGGCCGGAACGCTCATTGACCAGCAGCTTCGCGCGGGGATCGTCAAGTTCGGCCGTCGCTGCATCCAGCGAGACCGGCCGGTTGCGCTTGCGCTCGGCGATGGTCAGGAGCCGGGTCTCGGCGCCGGTCGCCGGATGGGTGTAGATTACCTGCCGGTCGGAAACCGTAAAGCTCTCGGCCCGCAGCGTTTCCAGCCCCATATCATAGGTGCCCGAGGCGATGGCCCCGTCGATCCGGGCCTCCAGCAACTGCTCGAAGGCCGAGAACAGGATGCCCTGGAGTTCGATGGTCAGTGCCAGCAGACGGTTGAGGAAGGTGGTGATCGGTGGCAGGTCGTCCTTGATGCCATTGCTGTCCATCAGCTTGAGACCGGTGGCAGATTCAAACCGCTCCAGCGGGCAACCCTCCACCTTGCCGCGCACGATCAGCAGATAGAGCTGGCGCAAGGCGTCGCGGGCATAGCTGGATTCCAGATTGTCCTCGGGCCGGAACAGGCCTTGCCCGCCAGTCTGGCGCTGGCCGCGCGTGATGGCGCCCAGCGTATCGAGACGTCGAGCAATGGTGCTGAGGAAGCGCTTCTCGGCCTTCACATCCGTTGCGATGGGCCGGAAGAGCGGCGGTTGCGCCTGATTGGTGCGGTTGGTGCGGCCCAGGCCCTGGATGGCGGCATCGGCCTTCCAGCCGGGTTCCAGCAGATAGTGAACGCGCAGGCGCCGGTTCCTGGCCGAGAGTTCGGCGTGATAACTGCGCCCGGTTCCGCCCGCGTCCGAGAAGACCAGGACGCGCTTCTGGTCATCCATGAAGGCCGAAGTCTCGGCAAGATTGGCGGAGGGAGCGCGGCTCTCGACAGCGAGGCGTGCTGCCGGACCTTCGCCCCTGCGCACGATCCGCCGTGAGCGTCCCGTCACCTCGGCGACCATGTCGGTGCCGAAATGCTGCACGATCTGGTCGAGCGCGCCGGGAACGGGCGGCAGGCTGGTGAGCTGCTCGATCATCTCGTCGCGCCGGGCCACGGCCTCGCGGCTTTCGACCGGCTGGCCATCGCGAAAGACCGGGCGCGACGACAGATTGCCCTCGCCATCGGTGAAGGGTTCGTAGAGCTGCACCGGGAAGGAATGGGCGAGGTAATCGAGAACGTAATATGCCGCGTCCGCGTTATGTAGAGCGCGGCGCTTCATGTCGTTGATATGATGTTTCATTTTGGGATCTCCACTCGGCATAATCATGATGCCTCTGCTCTCAACCGCAGAAGGACACCCCGACATGACCTCCCCCTCCAACTCTCACCCCGGCAGCGCGGCAGCCGCCGGGGCTGTCAGCGGCCAAGCACTTGTTTCCGGTTATCTTGCGGATAATCCCAACTTGTCTGCTGGCGCGCTCAGCGCCGCCCGGCATTTCCTGAAGTGGGTCGCCGACCGGCATATCGCGATCAGGGATCTTGATACTGCGGCGATCAGTCGTTTTGCGCGACACCGCTGCCGGTGCGGCCGCTATAGCGCCGCGCAGTTGCGGGACCCCGCTTACATCACCGAGGTCCGGAGGTTTCTTCGCTATCTGGAAGATACCGGCCATGTGGCCATTCCAGACGAGGTTGCCCGGCTCGGCCCGCATTTGGCCGGCTTTTCCACGTGCCTTGCTGGCCAAGGCTACGGCAAGGTCACCTACAACTCCCGCATGAGTCAGGCGCGGCATTTTGCGGAATGGGCTCTGCAGCGACGTATTTCGGCCAGCCATATCGATCACGACCTGATCGAGCAGTTTGCCCATCACGACTGCCAGTGCGGGATCAAGACCAAACGCGGCAAGCGGGTCGAGGGCACCGGCAATAAGGATCGCCACCGTGGTGCCCGCGCCTTCGTGTCTTTCCTCAGAGAGGAGGGGGTAATCCCGGTGGCCATGTCCACGGAGTTACCGGCCGATCTACGCGTCGCCGATTTTGCCACTTGGCTGCGCCGGGAGCGCGGCGCCACGTCCGAGACGATCAGGCGCTATCAGCATGAGTTGGGCCGCTGGCTGACAGAGCTTGGACCCGAACCGCTGGGGATCACCGCTGAGGCCGTCCGCTCGATCGTTCTGGATCAAGGCGAGGACCGCTCCCGATCGTCAGTCCGCATGACGATAACAGTCTTGCGCACATTCTTGCGTTTCATGATCGGCGAGGGGTTGTGTGCTCCGTCGCTGCTTCTTGCGGTGCCGTCAGGGGTGCGACGCAGGCTTTCGACCGTCCCAAAGACGATCCCGGCTTCGACCATCGAAGAGATCGTCGCGTCCTGCGGCACAGGCACAGCGGTTGAGGTGCGGGACCGCGCCATCATCCTGCTTCTCGCCCGGATGGCCCTCCGGGCTGGCGATATCTGGCAACTCCATCTCCGCGACATCGACTGGCGCGCGAGCAGGTTGCGATTGCATGGCAAAAGCCGACGTGGGGTGTTTATGCCTTTGCCGCAAGACGTCGGTGATGCGCTGCTCGCCTATATCGAGGACGCCCGCCCGGTGGTTGCATCCGATCGGGTCTTCTTGCGCGTCCAAGCCCCTTTCACCCCATTTCGCTCATCGGCCGAGATCGCCGGTATCGTCTCTCGAGTCCTTTCCCGCGGCGGCTTCGTCGGCCTGCCGACCGGCGCACATGTGTTTCGGCATTCGCTGGCTTCGACATGGCTGCGCGGTGGGGCGGAACTGGATCAGATTGGGGCCGCGCTGCGCCACGCTTCACGCGACACAACCGCAATCTACGCCAAGGTCGATGTCGATATGCTGGGGGCCGTGGCCCAGCCTTGGCCGGGGTACGCAGCATGATGCATCGCCATGTCGACCGCTACATCAACCTGCATCGCGCCCTCGGAAAGGGGTTTGCCAATCATGAGAAGTCCTTGCGCGAGTTCGCCGCCTTTGCCGCTGACCGGTCCGATCACCGCGTCACCGCGTCACTTATCCTCGCTTGGGCGGGCAGCGCTGCCACGCCCAATTCAGCGCAAGACCGATATGATCAGGCCCGCGCCTTTGCGATGTTTCTGCATGCAGAGGATGCGCAACATGAGGTTCCAGTGGCAGGATTATTCGGCCGGTCAAGGCGCCGCCGACCTGCGCCCCACATCCTTTCGCAAGACCAGATAAGTGGCATCCTAGCGGAGGCGCTGCTGGTTCCGGGCCTGTCCCCTATCAGCCCGCAGACCTATCACACGCTGTTCGGATTGTTGGCTTCGACAGGTCTGCGCATCTCGGAAGCATTGTCCCTGCGTTGCGACGACCTGACGGAAGATGGCCTGATGATCCGCAAGGGCAAATTTGGCAAGAGCCGCCTCGTCCCACTTCACGCCTCGACCCGTGCAGCGTTGGAGCGCTATCTCGATCAGCGGCGCATCGTCCGTGATGCCGGTCATGACCTTTTCGTGCTCGGGCACGGTCACGCACCGACGGCAACGAGAGCACACGTGGTCTTCGTACGGATCGTGCGCAAGCTCGGTTACCGCAATCCGACTGGTCCCGGCCCCCGGCTACACGATTTGCGCCATACCTTCGCGGTTCGGTCCCTGGAGACCTGCGGGAACGATCTGCAGTCAGTCCTGCGGCACATGAGGGCTCTGAGCACCTATCTCGGCCATGTCGATATTGCCAATACTTATTGGTATCTCGAAGCCACCCCCGTCTTGCTGCAAATGATCGCGGCAAGGGCGGAAGAGACGTGGATCGGGGGTGCAGCATGACCCCGCTCGCGCCGGACCTGTCGGCTTTCCTGCAAAAGCACCTGCCCGATGAGCGTGGCGCCAGCCAACATACCATCGCCGCCTATGCCCACGCGTTCACACTCCTGCTGCGGTTTGCGGCCACACGCCTCAAACGACAGCCTTCTGACCTTGCTATCGAGGATCTCGACGTCAGCCTGATCAGGGCCTTTCTCGAGCACATCGAAGAGGGTCGAGCCAATACCGTACGATCCCGCAATGCCCGGCTGGCCGCGATCAAGGCATTTTTCCGCTTCCTTGAACCAAGGCGTCCAGCCTGCCTCGAACAGGCGATGATGATCAGGTCGCTGCCCGTCAAACGCACTGATGTAAAGCTGATCGACTACCTGACGAAGGACGAGGTGCGCGCCTTGCTTGCGGCCCCAGACGGCAGAGCGCCGGCTGGGCTGCGTGATCGGGCGATGCTTCACCTAGCCTACGCCGCAGGACTGCGGGCGTCTGAACTTCTCGCAGTTCGGATGGACGATTTCCCGCGGGGCTCGTTCGCAAACATCCGGGTGCTTGGGAAGGGCCGTCGAGAGCGGGTGCTGCCGCTCTGGACGGAGACGCAAGAAGCCATTCGGGCCTGGCTGGCCGTCCGTCCCAACGATGTTGGGCCGGAACTGTTCCTGAACCGCGATGGTGGTCCAATGACGCGGGATGGATTTGCCTACCGGCTCCGCCAACATGTCGTTGTAGCGGAACGCACGGCCCCTTCGATTGCCGACAAGCACGTGACCCCGCATGTGCTCCGGCATAGCTGCGCCATGCACACGCTGCAGGCTACAGGTGATGTCCGCAAGGTCGCCCTTTGGCTGGGTCATGCCAGTCTCCAGACGACCGAGATGTACTTGCGCGCGGACCCGACCGAGAAGTTGGCCCTTCTCGATGCGCATCATGCCCCGCTGATCAAGCCTGGCAAGTTTCGGCCGCCGTCGGACAAGCTGATGGCAATCCTTGCGGCCGCGACGAGTGCGAAGACCCGGCAATGACCATCGCACCGTCCTGAGATCTTGCCGGCCCACATACTAGCAGCGTCCCGCAGTGGGGCGCTGCTATTCCATCACATAGCCAAGTGCACGGTATCCCGACCGCCGTTTTGCAGCCATCCTCGCCAGGACCGGCACCGCACTGTCCACGTAATCCACGACCAGAACGTCCTTCTTGCCGTCATGTTGCCGGTGCAAGCGCCCAACATATTGCGCCAGCGTTCCTTTCCACGCGATTGGCATCGTCAGGAACAAGGTATCGAGCCGGGGGTCGTCAAACCCCTCCCCGATGTAGCGTCCTGTCGCAAGGATCAGCCGTTCCTCATCATGGGGGACATTCAGTGCGGCGGCGGCGGATTTGCGATCTTTCGCCGACATGCCGCCTCGCAGAACGACCAGATTCTTCGCAAACTTGGAGAACCGCTGCTGCAGATAATCCAGATGGTCTTTGCGCTCGGTCAGCACGATCGGTGACCGCTTCGCCTCAAGAGATTTCAGCACATCATCAAAGATCTGATCATTTCGACCGTCGTCGTTAGCCAGAGCGGCATAGATCGCGGGCATCGATGGCCGTTCCGCCATCGCAAGCACTTCAGGCAGCTTGAACCGCGTGTGACGCTCGCGCGCCCGATGCCAAATGCCGCTCTCAGCGGCCTGCGATCTGGCATGTACCTGATGCCGTACGGGGCCGCATTGCATGAAGATGATGGGATGGTGCCCGTCTTTTCGAGCGACGGTCGCCGACAAACCGACGACATAGCGCGCCTTCGTTCTGCGCGCGACAAGTTCAAAACTCGCCGCAGACAGGTGGTGGCATTCGTCGACGATCAACTGACCGTAGTCAGCCACGATGTCGTCGACCTCGCCGTTTCTGACCAGGCTCTGGATCAGCGCCACGTCAATCACGCCTGTCGGCTTCCGCCTTCCACCACCAATTGTGCCGATTTGCTTTGGGTCGATCTGAAGGAAGGTCTTCAGCCGCTCAACCCACTGGTCGAGAAGTTCACGGCGATGCACTAAAACCAGCGTGTTTCGGGCGCGATGACCAATCAGGGCCGACGCGACGACGGTTTTGCCGAAGGCAGTGGTCGCGGCCAGAACGCCAGTATCATGCGCGGTGAGGGACTCGAAGGCGCGCCTTTGCGGCGGCCGAAGCTCACCAAGGAACTGGACCGTGTTCGGCAGCGGGGTTCCATCGCTGCGCTGGTCGTCCAGTTCTGCCTGCGCACCGTGTTCGGTCAAGACTTCAACCGCCTCATCAAAGCAGCCTCGAGGCAAGGCAATGTGGCGAGGGTGCAGCTCGGTACAGGAGACCACGCGAGGCTTTCCGAAGGTGGGCAGCCGCATCGCCTGCGCCCGATAGAACTCGGGATTCTGGAAAGCTGCGACCCGTACCAATTGGGCAATCATCGCAGAGGGCAGCCCGGTTCGGTCAATATAGACCTGATCTGCGACTGTCACCTTGATGTTTGGCGGAACCACCACGTCCGCAGGCTTTGCCTTCGGGCGTCGCGACGGCGACATTTTCCACGGCTCGTCAGCGTTTTCATCATCAACCGGCATCCGAACGGCCAGCACCTGACCAGATGCCTCAGCAGCCGCAACAAGATCGGCCACCGCCTCCGCGGACATCCGTGGCAGCGTCGACAGATACGCCCACTGGTCTTCGTATGGCTGAAGATCTTGATCGAGGAAGACGCTGTTACCGACCCTCCGGGCACTGTGCTGGAGCGGCAGCGCGATCAGGTTTCCGAAGCCTCCAACGGGCATCGTATCCTGGTTCGGAAAGAGGCGGTCATAGGAAGCAAATCCGATCTCTGGCCGTTTCTCCATGGTTTCCGTGATCAGTGCCGATCCAAGCTGGCGAGCCGCCCGAGCCGACACAGGTTCGGCGAAGAATACCCAGACGTGGCCCCCATTGCCCGATCGGGACCGTTCCAGTGCAGCAGGCACACCCTTCGTCCGACAAGTTGCAAGAAGGGCACTGGCGTCTTCTGCCCAAGACGCCTTGTCAAAGTCTGCTGCCAGGAACCAACAGGTGTCATCCCGCAGCAAAGGATAAACGCCGGCCACGAAGTCAGAAGAAGGCCCCTCGCCGCCCCGCAGGTGCCGTTCGATGACGCTGGCGTCGGGAGGTATAAACCGCTGATGCTTGCAGTCCCCGCATTTGACGGTCGGCTTTCCGCAGATGCCCTTCACCCATTCATTGAAGCAGGCAGGCGAATAGCCGGCGCGTCCTGTCTTGCGGTTTTCCCATCGCACCGGAAACACGTCCGGGCGGCCAGCAAACAGGTTGCGGAACAGCTCTACCTTTTCGCCCGACGTCGACATGTTGGTGACGGGGGCATTTTCAAGTGAAGGACGTTTGGCTTGTGCGGCTACTTCTGCGGTTTGCTGGGCCTCCAGCCCCGAAAGCTCCCTCAGAAGCTGACGTTGTTCCGCATCCAGCTCGGCCAGCCTTGCCCGAACCCTCGCCAACTCTGTTTCTGTGCCGCTCCTATTCGCCACCTGTGATTTCCGCCAAGTTGTCCCCTCCCTCCGACCATAACGGCCAAACGGCTCTGCTGTAAGCATGCCTCCGCTCCCGGCGGCTGCGCTGCCGGGGTGGGAGTTGGAGGGGGAGGTCATGTCGAGGTGTCCTTCTGCGGTTGAGAGCAGAGGCATCATGATTATGCCAAGTGGAGATCCCGAAATGAAACCTCATATCAACGACATGAAGCGCCGCGCTCTGCATAACGCGGACGCGGCATATTATGTCTTATCCGGAGTTCCGGATAAGACATATTCCCGCGGCGTGATGTCCACGCGGACGTCGCTCCATTCCTCGGTCGGCAGTTCGGACAATCTCCGCTCCATGAGCGCCTCGCCGGTCGAGACGATCTGGATGACGGCGGCATGACCCGCCTCCAGATCCTCCGTGATCTGCCGGATCAGGGTCGGTGTCTTCATGCTGGTCAGCAGATGGCCGAAGAAGCGCTGCTTCGCGCTCTCGAAGGCGGAGCGTGCGGCGGACTTGGCCTGCCGGTTCAGCGTGCCCTCGCTGCCGGTGATATTGGCCGCCTCCATCGCGGCATCGAGATGGTTGTGAATGACGGCGAAGGCCCCGGCATAGGCATCGTAGATGCGGCGTTGCTCGCCCGTGAGCTGGTGCTCGAGCAGTTCATATTCGACGCCATCATAGGAGAGCGACCGTGCGGTATAGAGGCCGAGCGCCCGCAGGTCGCGGGCCAGCACCTCCATGGCCGCCACGCCCCCGGCCTCGATCGCCTCGACGAATTCGGCGCGGGTCGCAAAGGGAAAGTCCTCGCCGCCCCAGAGGCCGAGCCGCTGTGCATAGGCGAGATTGTGAACCGTGGTGGCTCCGGTCGCCGAGACATAGACCACACGGGCGTCCGGCAGGGCGTGCTGGAGCCGCAGGCCCGCGCGTCCCTGCTGCGAGGCGGCGACATCGCCGCGTTCTCCCTTGCCGCCGGCGGCATTCTGCATGGCATGGCTTTCGTCGAAGATGATGACTCCATCGAAATCGGAGCCCAACCAATCCACGATCTGCCGCACCCGCGAAACCTTCTCGCCGCGGTCGTCGGACCGTCGCGTAGCGTAGGTGGTAAACAGGACGCCTTCGGTGAGCGTGATCTGCTTGCCCTGGGCGAATCGCGAGAGTGGTGTGATCAGCAGCCGCTCCATGCCGAGCGCCGACCAGTCGCGTTGTGCGTCCTCGATCAGCTTGTCGGATTTGGAAACCCAGACGGCCTTGCGGCGACCGCGCAGCCAGTTGTCGAGGATGATGCCGGCAGACTGACGCCCCTTGCCCGCGCCGGTGCCATCGCCGAGCATGAAACCCCGGCGGAAGCGCACCGCGCCTGCCGCATCCTCGGGCACCGCGCTGACATTGTCGTAGGTCGCATCGACGGTCCAGGCTCCCGACAGATAGTCGGCATGGGCCTCGCCCGCATAGATCACCGTCTCGAGCTGAGCATCCGACAGGCACTGATGGATGTCGGCGGGCAGCATTGGACGATAGGAAGGGCGGGGCGGCGCAACCGAGGCCATGGCGGCGGATTGCACCAGCTTCGTCGGATGCGGCTGCGCGCCGGGAATACGTAGGGATTGCAGCGCATATTCCTCGTAGATGGCGTCCGACAGCCGTGCCCCTTCAGCCGGCGCCCAGCCGAGCGTCTCGTAAGTCAGCTCCACGCCTTCAGGATCCTGGGCCGGGTCTGCGACAGGACGCATCGCAGCCGAGCGATCGAGATAACCACGCACGGCCTTCGGCGCGGCAGTCGGTGCGGAAACGGTAACCTTCGGCGGTGCGACCGGCAGGCGGGGCGGCACCTGGGCCTCGACCCAGTTCAGCAGCGTCGCAACGTCCGGGGCCGTGCCCGGCGAAGCCGGGAAGAGGGACGGATCTTCGGCGGGCAGCTTTTTGATGACGGTCAGCCGCGTGTCGATACTGGTGCCGTGTCTGGCATAGACCGCGCCGTCGACAGTCGCGGTGAACATCAAGCGCCCACGTTCCTGCAATCGAGTAAACGCATCGCGCCAGGCAGGCACCTCAGGGCCAAAACCCGCGCCCGTGATCGCGACCAGCCGGCCGCCGGGGGTAAGCCGGTTGAGCGCCGAGGCGACATGCCGGTAGGCCGCATCGGCCATGCGCCCGGTGACATTGGCCATGACCGAGAACGGTGGATTCATCAGCACCACGGACGGAACAAGCGCGGGATCGAGGTGGTCGTGGATCTGCGCGGCATCGAGCCGGGTGACGGGATTGGCCGGAAAGAGGGAAGACAGCAGATCGGCGCGGGTCTCGGCGAGTTCGTTGAGGATCAGTGCCCCACCATCAGTCTTGGCGAGGATCGCCAGGAGCCCGGTGCCAGCGGAGGGCTCCAGCACCACATCGTCCGATGTGATCGCGGCTGCGCTGAGCGCAGCGAAGCCCAGCGGGATTGGCGTGCTGAATTGCTGGAAATTCTGGCTATCCTCGGAGCGACGGGTCTGCGTCGGCAGGAGCGCAGCGATCTTGGCCAATTGGAGAAGCCGTGCTTCCGGGGACGCGGCTTTACGGAAAACCGCGTTGCCGTATTTGCGCAGGAACAGGACGGTCGCGACCTCGCAGGCGTCATAGGCCGCCTTCCAGCCCCAGGCGCCGGTGGCGTCGGAACCTCGACAAGCGGTTTCCATGGCGGCGCGCAGGACGATCGCATCGATGCGCCGGCCGTGTTCGAGATGGGGGAGCAGGAGATTGGCGGCGGCTAGGATAGCCGGCGCAGGGGCAAGCGGCGCGACCGGACCGGCCGCGGGGGAAGCCATGTTCATGAAAGGGAACCTCGGGAGAGCGGGAACGGGAAAGCCCGGCCAGCGCTCTCTCGACCGCCCGGACTCGCCCCGTCCCGGCAGGCCTCTCACTCTGAAGCATCACGATTTTGTCGCGAGGCGGTGGGTCTGAAAGGAGCCCTCGGTCGACGCTAATGTCACACAGCGGATGGCCGGTGGCATGTTTGAAGGATTTATCGAGGTTCTTCTGTTTGCTACGGTTGAGTTGCATCAGATGCGCGGGGGCGCGAGGGGGGCATTTGAAAAAGGAAGTCCGGCAACTACGTGAAAAGGCCATCAACGCGCTGGTCCTTTCCATCGAGCACTTCAACAGACCGTGGGACAGAGGAAGAACCGAAGCTGTCCTGATCTTGCTGGATCATGCATTCGAGATGCTGCTCAAAGCAGCCATCCGGGAGCGACAAGGTAAAATTCGGAAAGCGCGTGAGAAGCAAACCATTGGATTCGATGCGTGCGTGCGCAAGGGGCTGACCGACGCCAATTTGAAGTTCCTGACCGACGAACAAGCGCTGACGCTACAGACCATCAACGGCCAGCGTGACGCGGCCCAGCATTACCTGATCGATTTGTCCGAGCATCAGCTTTATTTCTACGCCCAAGCTGGCGTGACGCTCTTTCGCGACATCCATGATGACGTCTTTCAGGAGAAACTAATTATTCACCTGCCCGAGCGGGTCCTCCCAATCTCCACCACCGCCCCCAAGGATCTATCGGCCCTGTTCGATAAAGAGGTGGAGGAAATCAAAGGGCTGCTCGCACCGGGAACGCGCCGGAAAATGGACGCGGTCGCCAAGGCACGTAGCCTTGCCGTTCTTGAGAGCGCGGTTAACGGCGATTACGAACAACCAAGCGACGGGGAACTCGAGAAAGTATGCAAGAGGCTTTCTGGTGGAGAGGCCTGGACATCCGTATTTCCTGGTGTCGCGTCAATCAACATCACGGCGGAGCATGATGGTCCGAGCCTTAGTCTGCGCCTGACCAAGAACGAGGGGACGCCCGTCCAATTACTGAAAGAGGGTGAGGGTGCAGGGGCGGTCGTCGCGGTGCGGCGCGTAAACGAACTGGATTTCTATAGCCTCGGCGCGGCTCCGCTGGCGAAAAAGGTGGGGCTCACCATCCCGAAATCTAGGTCCGTGGTCGACCATCTAAATCTACGTGACGACCCCGAATGCTTTAAGGAAATCGCGATTGGCGGCATCACGCACGCCCGCTATTCGCCCAAGGCAATTAAGCGCATTGAGCAGGCGCTCAAAGAGGAATCGATCGACGATATATGGGCCGCTCATCGCGCCAAGCAGAAGGCGGCAAAGAAGAAGGGTGGGGGGAAGTGAACGTCTTTATTAGCCATTCATGGGCATACTCCGGGCACTATGATAGGCTCGCCGAATGGATTTTCGACGAGGTGTGGTCGGTCGATAACCAACGCATCTACTTCGCCAATACGTCAGTGCCCCGGGACAACCCGATCCACTTCGCTCCGAACGACGCGGCGCTGCAGAGTGCGATCTATGAGCGCATCATCAACAGCCATGTCGTGGTGATTCCGACCGGGATGTACGCGAACCACAGCAAGTGGATTGGGAAAGAAATCGCAGGGGCGAAGTACTACGGAAGGCCGATCGTCGCCGTAGATCCATGGGCACAGAAGCGCGCGTCATCCGTGGTGGTGGATGCGGCCGACGAGGCTGTGGGGTGGAACAAGCAGTCAATCATCAGCGCCGTCTGGCGTCTGGGGAACGGGAGGTAGCTGCCGTGGAGAACGAGCCGGAGTGCGCCCCTCGAGACAAGGAGGTACTCGAGATTTACAAGATGCTGGTGGAGATGGCCGATCGAGTGAGCCAGCGCCGCCAGTCCGCGAACTCATTCTATCTCACCGTTAATACCGCCATCATCGGTGGCGCAGCCTACCTGTCACAGTCTGCCTTTGGAGATCTTAGCACATGGGCCGTCTCGCTCGCTGGGATGGCGATCTGCGTCCTGTGGATCCGGGCCGTCGTGAGCTACAAGTCCCTCAACGCTGCGAAGTTTGAGGTGATTGTCGCGCTCGAGCGGCGTCTCCCCGTCAGCCCATACAAGGATGAGTGGACCATTCTTGACGTCGATGGCGACGGAAAACGGCACAAGCCATTCCACAAGACCGAGGTACTTGTCCCGATCGTATTCATGTGCGTCCACGGCGCACAGATTCTTGCTGCACTCCCGTGGCGCTCAATCACGGGATAGGTGCTTATCCTGCCTTGAGCTGCTGAGAATTACCCAAACCGGCGACCGACCTCGGTGAATGTGTAACCGTTCCCGATGATGGTCTCATCCACGGCCTCGTCCGACGAGAGATAGTCGTATTCGCGCTCAAGCTGGCGATAGAGCCAGCGTGCGAGATCGCGCAGCGCCTTGATCACGAGCTCTTCCGCATCGGCGGTCATGTCCTGCCAGGTCGGGCTGTCGCGCTCGACCGAGATCGCCATGCAGTATTCGTGATAATAGTGCCCGCGATGGCTGGCCTCGGCGCGCAGCTGGTAGAAATTGCGCCTCTGGATGGTCTGAAGCGCATCGGCGATCCGGTGCAGGGCGTCGTCCTGCGGCGCGTATTCCCGGATGCGTTTCGCGGCGCCCTTCGTGTAATCCCAGTGGCCTTCGTAGCAGGCCCCATCCCCTTGCGACCCAAAACCCCGGAACCAGATGCAGGGTTCCTGCCGCGTGCCGCCGCCAAAGAGACGCACGGGCCGGGCTTTGAGCCGAATGCCGAGGATTTCCGCGATCCGCTGAAAAGCCTCGTAGACGGCATCATACCAGTCGTAGTCAAAGCCGCCCTCGCGATACCAGGCGCGGGCCGTCTCCTTCGCCGCATCGGAAAGTTCGTCGAGACGGTAGACGGTGATTTCGATGATCTCAGGCATAGGGATCACCTCCGTCCAGCACCGTGGAGAGCCACCCGTCGGTGTAGATCCAGTCCACCGTCTCGCCGGTGGCTAGATCGAGCACATGCGCACCTCCCCCGAAGCCATCGACCCGCGGCTTCGAACAGGTGTTGGCGTATTGCATGCCCCATCGCCCGGTCAGACCGAACGCGGCGGCACAGCGCATGACGAACCGGATCACATGCTCGGGATCGCCGGTGCCGTCATCGCGCATCCACAGATGCGTGCCTCCATGCTCGGGCTGGATCGACAGCATGAACCCATCCGAGGGCGGGTCCTCGGCGGCGTTCTCGTCGGACAGCGAATTGTAGAGTTCGAGCGCGCGGGCGGCGTTCTCGGGGGTGCCCACATCGAGCAGGCAGGAGAAATGCGTGAAATAGTCAGCCATGACGGCCTCCGGACAGGACAAGGCCTGGCGCGAAACCGGGCCAAATGGATGGGAATGGGGTGGAAGATCAGGCGGCCTGTGGAAGGCGGAGCAGCTCGGTCGCGGTCTCGCGCCAGAACGCATCGACCAACCGCGCCTCGAGCAGGCTGGCGCGGTAACGCAGGTCGCGCGCCGATCCGTGTTCCCCACGCCCTGACGCGGCGAAAGCCATGCCGCGCAGACGGCTGGCCTCGGTCACGACACGGCGGGCCTCGGCGTCGGACGCGACCGGCTGCCGCCAGAGGATGATCCCGGCACGGACTTCCCCTGCGAGCACCAGGCCGTATTCGCTGTCCTGAACGACCGCGATGCGCGGCCGGAAGCGCAGCGTGCCGTCGCGACCTGCGTGGATGTCGCCGCGCGACACGCGCAGAATGGCGAGGTCCATGGCCTCTTCGGGGGATTGACGCGTACCGAGCGACACAGTGCGATCGAATACATGAACGTCGTCGCCATCATCATAACTGGCGGCGCCGAGGCAGGTGACTCGCAGCGGCAGTTTTCGCGCATGGCAAAGCGCCGGAAGCACATCAGCGGCGAGAATCTGGCCGATCGAGCGGAAGGTATCGTGGCGGGGAAGGGTCATCGGTGTTGCTCCGCGACGGGCGGCGGAGGCCTCTCCTCCACCTTCCAACCCGTCACGGCCAAACCGGACCGCACTCTCCCTCTCGTCGCCGAGGGCCTCGGCCCTGGCGCCACCTCCGGCGATGGGTGATCATCGCCAGGGGGAAGACCCGGGACGCGCTTCCGCGTCCCGGATTGTCGGGGATGTGGCGCTTTCGCGCCTCAGGCCCATGGATCGAGCTCCAGCTTCACCATTTCCTCATCGCCATCGAACTCGCCCAAGGGCATGGCGCCGTGGGTGCCGTCGCCCGCCTCGAACACGACGATCGAGACCATCAGCGTGGCGGCGAGGCTGGCGGCGAAGGCGGTGGCATCTGCATAGGACATGGGTTCCGGCTCCTGTCTTGGAGGCGGGGGACCATCCCCCGCGCGACAGGCGCCTGAAGTGTCTGACCGGATCTGCACTCACCCTCGCGCGTTCGGGTTCCCCCGAATCCGCGAGGGCGGCACGCGCAGCGTCAAGCCGACCCCTTGGGGTTGAATGCAAAGAAGCGGATCAGACCAAGGTTTGCGAATGGAAGCGGGGGGTGGTGCCTTGCATCTGACCGGATGCCCGAGACCCGTCGCAGATGCCTCACCCCGCCCGCCTTGCTGGCGCGCTGGCCGAAAATTCGTGTTCGCACGGGGCCGGACGGCAACCGTCACCCATGACATCGATGGCTAATGGCGAAGCTGGAGCCCGGTCCATCACGGCCGGCAAAGCGATAACCGGCGGCGCCGCAGGGGGGCGGAACCGGCCTTGCCGCTCAGTCCCAGAGCCCATCGGCGATTTCGCGCGCGATCATGGCGCGGGCCTTCATCATCACCTCGTCGCCCGACATGTCGACATGACCGAAAAACCGCGCCCTGGCGCCATGCGCGGTCCAGTCGGCATAGCGGCAATATTCGCGGGCATCGAGGCGGAACGCCCGCATGTCCTCGGCCCAATGGGCCTTGGGCTCCACCACCACGGTGACGCCGTCGCGCGTCTCCTCCCAGGGCAGCGATCTCTCGCCCGGAGGATTGTCGCGGTCCTCGTGGAAGATCTCGTCGATATCTATCAAACGGGTCATTGGGCTCTCCAATGCAAAGCCCGGTCACGAGGACCGGGCGGATTGTGGGGGATGGTGGTGGTCAGGCTGCCGCTGGGCCGGACCCCGGATGCGGTGGACAGCTTGCGTCCGGCTCACTGTCAGCCGCAGCAGCGAAGGGGTCGACCAGCTTGTGAATCGGCTGGGCGCGGCCCATCCAGGGCTGGGGCCGGATCGAACGCACCCAATCGGCAAAGCTCGGAATGAAGCCGAGATCCTCCAGCACATGCTGTTCGCCGATCAATCGGACGGGGACGACGCGGCCGGTCGAGACGGTGATGGTCGGCCCGAAAACCCGCTCCAGCTCGAATATGCCCTGGGCGTGATGGCGCAACGCCCGGTGCCGGAAGTCGGCGGTGATCTCCTTCGATTCATCGAACCACTGATGCAGCGGCAGATAGTCCTCCGCGGTGCCGCCCCATTTGCGCGCCGAGGACAGCGCGTGATGATAACAATGTCCCATTGCCGCCTCCCTCAGAACTGATGCGTGTAGTTTTCGGTGGCGGTGTAGCGCTCGTTGTAGTCGAGCGTGATCGCATGCGCCGCCACATCGAAGGTGATGTCGCCATAGGCACCGTCGGAGTTTTCCCAGCCGCAATGCGTCCGCTCCAGCACGTCATAGGCCAGGCTTTCGATGGCCGTCGCGATCGCGACGATGGATCGCTTCGGCTCGCTTTGGCCCCAGAGCGCCTCGGCGATCTCGATCGTGCTCTCCGGCATCGGGATGGCATCGTCGCCGGACCGGACCTCGACATTCTCGATCTGGCCGGAATCGCCATAGCCGTCGAAGGTCACGACGACATGCGTGACTCCCGCGGATGCGAGGGCATCGAGCAGCACGCCCTTGTTGAGGTTGAACAGCTCGGCCTCGAGTTGGGCACGAAGGGCATCCAGCGTCCTCCACTCGGAGAGCGGCGGGCAGGCGTCGGGCGCGATTTCGGACTCGTCGGTCATCGGTAGCTCCTGAATCGAATGCGCCCGGCGCGGTGGCCGGGCGGGTGGAAAATCGAGAGGGAAGATGCGGGGCGGCCGAAGCCGACCCCGCAGGCGGAGGTCATTCAGCGGCGACCATGTGCTGCTCCTCCTCGGCGAGGTCTTCATCCTCGCCATCGCCTGCCAGGAACTCCGGCAGGTCGTCGGCCTCGACATCGGCGGAGGCCACGGCGTCGGTCTCTGCGCCGGGGTCGATCATGCGCAGCGGCTCTGGCAGCCAGCCGGTTTCCGCGAGCAGGCGCTCGGCCTCCTTGGCCATGTCACCCTTCTTCAGGTGGTCGTCAGCTCGGCTGCCCGTTCGCCCGCCCCCTCGCGCACGGCTTCGAGAATGCGAGGCTTGGTCACGCGGCCGAGATAATTCTCCACTGTCGGACGCCAGCCAGCCGCCACCATGTCGAGCCCGGTGGCGCGCGCCAGCCTGTCGGCCTGCGCCAGCCTCACCTCGAGGCCGTGCTGGCTGACTCCCATGCCGCCATAGGGGTTCGGCTTCTCGTAGAGCGCGTTGACGCCGAAGCTCACGCAATGGGCGAGAAGCTCCATGCGGGAGCCGTCGTCAAGATCGGCCAGCCAGTCCCAGAGCGCCGCGTCATCTGCGGGGATATGATCGCCCCAGCGTTCGTGCCGTTCTGCCACCGCCCGCGCCGAGGCGCTGTCGCGCAGATCCTCGGCCTGCGCCGGGAAATGCACCTCGCGGACCTGGGCCTCGATGCAACCCCGCGTGGAATGCGGGAGGAATGTATCCGTGACCAGCCGGTGCAAAAGCGCGGTCATGGCGACATGGGGGCTCGATGCCACGGCATCGCGCAAGGCGAGCGTACGATGCGCAGTCAGTTCGCTGACCAGGCGGTCGGGAAGCGGCCGGATCGTCTCGACCTCATCCTCCTCCTCGTCTGTTTCGGTGGGGGATCCGCCAACCGTAATCACGGCGCGCTGGACGCCAGCCGGCTGATCGCCCTCGGTCGCCGTGCCCGCAGCGTCAGCGCCATCGTCGCCCTCGGGCTCGGCCGCCGCCTCGTCCCCGGGCCGGACATAGCCACGCTCGACCAGCAGCGTTCCATCGGAGTCGATGCTGACGAAGGCCCCGGCCCGGGCCATCTGCTCGGGCGCATAGGTCATGGGACGGCGATCGAAGGTCTCCAGCGCCTCTTCGATCTCACCGAGGCGCTGGTCGACCTCGTCGGGAAGCTCGTCGGCCTCGGAATATTCGGCCTCGAGCCGGTCGTATTCGTCGCGCAG
>Ga0182736_1001243_pt1 | contig 26583 bp, 23 predicted proteins | sample eDN5th30CKraftBY_FD_128882 | JGI IMG/M metagenome (GOLD analysis project Ga0182736, IMG submission 128882) | Enriched backyard soil microbial communities from Emeryville, California, USA - eDNA 5th pass 30_C Kraft BY (version 2) (version 2) | ecosystem: Environmental > Terrestrial > Soil >...
AAGCGGCCCGCGGCACCGAGCACGTCACCGGCAACATCAGCGACGTGCGCCGCGGTGCCGGCGAGACCGGGGCGGCTGCGTCTCAGGTGCTGAGCGCGGCCCAGGAACTGGCTCGCCACTCCAACAGCCTTGGAGACGAGGTGGGCGAGTTCCTTCGTGGCGTGAAGGCAGCCTAAAGCCGACCCTCGTAATGATATGGAGATCCCGGCGGATCGAGGTTCGCCGGGACGCCACAGTCAGATGCCGGCCCGAGAAAGCGCTCCTGTTGGAATGGGGCGCTTTTCTTATGCGGCAGGACAGGATTGCCGCGGGAAAGAAGAGATGATCCCCGCACGTAGAAACAGCGAAGGCCTGTGGCCACCCGCTGGTTCTGCCGGTCGCTACTCCGTTGGCGTAAAGGCCTCTTCCATTCGCAATCTTGCATTCGCGCATGATAAGACTATCTTGTCAGTGTCATGATTACGCTCATGAAAAACCTTCGCTTTCTGATGCATGCGGGTTGCCTCAAAGCAGGCAAGTAGGCCCCAGAGCCGGTGCGACCCGCCGTGGTCTCCGGTGCTCCGGGGCATCGATTTTTTCGAGATAGGATTGCTGAGCCGTCGCATGGCCGTCGAGGCGTGCGCCGGCCGGTCATGCCCGTTCGCTGTCCGTTCCGAGGAGGTTTCCATGAACATGCAGAACAAACTCCCGCCGATCACTGTCGCGACCAGCGACTATAACCGCCTGCTGTTCACTGCGGTGATCCGGCAAAACCGCAGCGGTCGCGGGACCGACTTCCTGCTCAAGGAACTGCGTCGCGCGGAAATCTGCCATCCGTCAGCACTGCCGGAAGATGTCGTCTCGACGAACTGCCGCGTAATCTACCGCATCGATGATGAGCCGAAGTCCCGGGCGCACCTGCTCGTCCATCCCGAAGACCTGATCTGGCCCGGTGCGGAGATCTCCGTAACCACCCCGTTGGGAACGGCACTCCTCGGCCTGCGCATCGGCGACCGCATGTCGTTCATAGAGGATGGTGTTGCCCATGAGGTGTTCGTGGAGGGCATAGGCCTTCGCTTCCTGGACGCCGGACCGACGGTGACGCGAACTCTTGGTAGGATCAATTGGGTCTGAGAAAAGCGGAGGGCTCTCTGATCAAGCGGGATGTTCTTCCACGACATGCCCAAGGCTAGACCGGTGCGTGATCCAATCCGCGCACTCTCAGGTCATCCGGCGATGGAGTTATGTTGAACGCGACAAGGCGTGGATCGTGTGATGGCGCTGAAGGGTTGACGTCGAAGATCGTGATCGCTGCTGGCGCAATGGGTGATAGCAGAGATGGGCGCAGGCCGATCAATACGTCACAGGCAGCACGAACCACGCCCTCATGCGCGACGATCACCACATCGCCGTCGGCTCCATCGACAGCGGCGCGGATCGCCGCGCTGATGCGCATTCGAAACGGCTCCCACGCTTCGCCGCGCGGCGGTGTGTAGAGCCCAAGCCGCCAGTCGCGATAGGCACCGCGGTCGGACGCCTCGATCTCTTCGATCCATCGGCCTGTCCAGTCGCCTAGATCCATCTCGCGCAGCCGCTCATCGGTCGCGACGCCAGAGAACCCCAGAATCTCAGCCGTATGCCGGGCGCGGCTCAGATCAGAGGATACGACGCGACCTGGGGTGGGCCCATCGGCGAAGAATTTCGCGGTGCATCGCGCCTGCTCTACCCCACGCGGCGACAGGGGCGCATCTGCATGCCCCTGCAGACGGCGCTCCGCGTTCCATACGGTCTCGCCGTGACGCACCAGGATGAGTCTCATAGTTCAAGCTTCCAGGGATGTGGTTTCTGCTACTCGGCCGCGTCTTTTGGGCCCCTTACGTGGCATTGGCGTTCGCCACGATCGGCAGCAACTCGGACATTGCATCGATCAGGCGATCCGCGCCAAGTTCGGCATGAGGCTTGTGGCTGTAGCCGTAAGTGACCGCGAAGACGCGCACGCCGGCCGACCGGGCCGCCTGCACATCGTGGTAGTTATCCCCGACCATGAGCGCCGCCTCGGGGGCTGTGCCCAATCGGTCCAACGCGGCGAGGATCGGAGCCGGATGGGGCTTGCGCTCGGGGAGTGTGTCGCCACCGACAACCGCATCGAAATAGCTCCGCAGGTCGAGCGCCTCCAGAATATCGATGGTAGCCGCGTAGGGCTTATTGGTGACAACTGCCAGAGGAAGTCCAAGATCCCGCAGGCCGGATAATGCCTCCACGACGCCCGGGTAAGCTTCGGTGTGGCGGGAAGCATTGGCTTCATAGATCTGGAGAAAGCGTGTGACGAGCGCGGGAAGACGGGACAGGTCCCCTCCCGTTGCGGAGACAGCTCGCTCCACGAGCTTGGCCGCTCCATCGCCGATCATGGACTTGGTCTCATCGAGGTCGATCTGCCGGAGTCCCTCCCCTGCCAGGAGGATGTTCACTGCGTCCCGGAGGTCGCGGGCGCTGTCGACGAGAGTTCCGTCGAGGTCGAAGATGATGGCTTTCAAGGAAGACATATGGTCGGCACTAACGTTTGGAGGATGTCATGGCAATGGCAGAAGGGTGCGTCCCTTCCGCTTGGTGGTAATGTCGCAGCGCGGCCTCTAGGCAGCGAGCCAGAGGGCGGAGCGCAAGGAAAGGCCGATCTCGACGGCGGAGCCCGGCTGGCGGAGCGCCTCTCCCGAATGGAAGGGCGTGTCGATGGAGACTTCAGCCGCCCCGATCTTCACCCCGTATCGCAGTGTCGAGCCAAGGAATTCGCTATGCACGATGGTGCCCGGCAGAAGAACATCCCCCGTGTCGCTCCTGCCCAGAGAAGCATGCTGCGGCCGGAAGACGAGCTTGGCCCCCTCGGGCACAACCACGTGAGCCGGGATCGGCAGCCGGACGCCGCCATCGATGTCGAAGAAGCGCTCGCCTCCATCCCGCACCACGCGCCCTGGGAGAATATTAGCCGTGCCGAGGAAGTTCGCCACGAACAGATTGGAGGGTTTCTCGTAGAGCTCCATGGGCGTGCCGACCTGCTGCACGATACCGTCGTTCATGACGGCGATCCTGTCGCAGATCGTGTTGGCCTCCTCCTGGTCATGCGTGACGAAGATCGTCGTCAGGCCCAGGCGTTGCTGCAGGTCGCGCAACTCCCGCCGCACCTGCACGCGCATCTTCGCATCGAGATTGGACAGAGGCTCGTCGAGGAGCAGCACCTTCGGCTCGATGGCAATGGTGCGAGCGACCGCGACACGCTGTTGCTGGCCACCGGAGAGCTGGGATGGACGCCGGTCTGCCAGATGAGCGAGGCCGACGAGCTCAAGTGCAGCGGCGACGCGCCGGTCGATATCGGCCTTCGGAACCTTCCGCTCCTCCAGGCCGAACGCGACGTTGCGCCTTACCGTCATGTGGGGCCAAAGGGCATAGGACTGGAAGACCATCCCCACATCGCGTTTCCACGGCGGAAGATGAGCCACGTCGCGGCCCCCGACCAAAACCTCCCCGCCATCGGCCTGGTTGAATCCGGCGATGAGACGCAGAAGCGTTGTCTTTCCGCAGCCGGAAGGCCCGAGAAAGGCGAAGAACTCGCCTGGCCGGATGTGCAGGTTGATACCCTTGAGAACATGGTTGGCGCCATAGGACAGGTCGACGTTGCGGATGTCGACGTCGACCGCTTTGGTCTCGAGCGCCGAGATGGGAAATGGCTGGTTCATGGGTGTGGGTTCCTCCGGTACGGACGCGGTCAGCGTCCGGCCGCCTTGGCCTTTTGGCTTTTTTCGATGATCACATGGGACGCGAAGGTGCATAGGGCGACGAGCAGCACGGCGATGACGCCCAAAGCAGCACCGGGACCGCGGCCCGCCGCCGACTGCATGAACACGTAGAGACCATAGGCGAGAGGCGCGTCCGCGTTCGATTGGACCAGCATCAGTGTCGCCGAGAGTTCCACGGCGGCAGTGGCGAAGCTCGTGACGAAGCCTGCCAGGATGCCGCCTCCCATCAGCGGCAGCACGATGCGGCGGATCGTCCGCAGCTTGGTGGCGCCGAGATTCTCGGCCGCCTCCTCAAGAGAGACCGAGATCTGCTGCAACGCCGCGTAGCAGGCACGCAGGGCATAGGGCAGGCGCCGGATCGCAAGCGCCAGCACGATCATGATCCACAGGGCTGCGAGCGGTGTGCCGTCGGGCAACTGCACACCGTAGAAGGTGCGCAGATAGCCGATGCCGAGCACGACCCCGGGGATCGCCAGCGCGGCCGTGGCCGCCCAGTCGAGCCATTCACGACCGATCAACTTCGTTCTGAGCACGAGATAGGCAATGGCTGTGCCGAGAACCACGTCGATCAGCCCGGCGATGGAGGCGTAGATCATCGTATTCTTGACGTACACGAAGCTCTCGCCGAACACGCGTCCGTAATGAGCCAGGGTAAAGGCGTCCGGAAGCGGGCTGAAGGACCAGACGGTTGCGAAGGAGAGCAGCAGGAGCCCGATATGCGGTGCAAGGACGAGGAACAGGATGAGCAGGACCACCCCATAGGCAATGGCGCTTTCCCAAGGCCTCATACGGCGCTTCGCCAAGCCGCCGCCGCCGCGCTGGACGGTCGCGTAATCCTTCCCACGCATGGCTCTTGCCGACACCCACATGGCGAGAATCGACATGCAGATCAGTACTACGGAGATCACGTATCCCATCGGATCCGCGATGCCGATGGAGGTGACCCTCAGATAGGCCTGGGGTGCGAGCATATCCTTGACGTTCAGGAGTAGCGGCGTGGCGAGATCGTCGAAGACCTTGACGAAGACGAGCGAGGCTCCCGCGATATATCCCGGCATGGCGAGCGGAAACACGATGCGGCGGAACAGACGGAACCCGGAGCTGCCGAGGTTCTGCGCCGCCTCCTCCATGGCCCGATCAATATTGCGCAAAGCCGCCGAGAGATTGATCAGGATGAAGGGGAAGTAATGCACGGCCTGAACGAAGATGACGCCGTTCAAACCTTCCATGAAGGGGATCTTGAGGCCGAGCCAATCATCCAGGAGCAGGTTCACAGTCCCGTTGCGACCGAACAGCAGCAGCATCGCGACCGCTCCGACGAAGGGAGGCATGATCAGCGGAAGAAAGCCGAGCGTCTGGATCAACATCGCTCCGCGGAATTCGAAGCGCGTGGTGATATAGGCGAGCGGCAGCGCTAAGACCGATGCGACGACCACCGACATCGCGGAAACGTAGACGGAATTCCAGAACGAACGAATGAATAGATCCGTCCGTGCGAAATCGAGGAAGTTGACGAGGGTGAATTCACCCGTCCCCTTCTCCGTGAAAGCGACGTAAATCACCGTTCCGACCGGGACGACGAGGAAAAGAAGCAGGAAGAGGGCAATTCCGAATGCCAGAGCGATCTGACCCGGCGACGCTGATAACCTTTTGAAATACCCGGAAGGCGCGGACGGCGCTCGCGTTCGCCCGGCGATAGTGGCGTCAGCCATGGACGCTCTCCTCAACAGTCAATGTGCTTTTGACGGGCGGCTCGTCTCGACGAGCCGCCCGATGGTCGATCAGCGAGCCAGCTTCAGGGCCTGCTCGGCCTTGGCCTGGGCCTGCTGGTACCGTTCCTTGGCGAAAGCTGCCCATTTCTGCTCAAGTTCGGCCTGACGCGCGCCCTTCTCCTTGCCGCCCGTGAAGGCGCCAGCAATTTCAGGCGACGAGGCTTCCTGCTCGGTCACCGGCATGGCAGCCACGAGGTCGCGAGCCTCCTTGATCAAGGCCTTGGCGTCGGCATTGTCCTTCTTGGCAACCGCGGCCTCGGCATCGTGGATGGCCTTGGTGGCCGCCTTGAGGGCTTCGAGCTGGAACGTCACGGTCTGGTCGTAGAGCACGTCGACGGCGTTCGTACGCTTCTCGGATACGTCCACATCGAACTTCACCCGCGCGCCAAGGGACGGGTCCTTGAAGGGGTTCGGGTAATCGGCCGGAGCCTTGGCGTAGACGGCCGGGTTCACCGGAAGGCGACGGATGCTCGGCTCGAGCAGGACTTCCTGACCGGCGGGAGAGACGAGATAATCGACGAAGGCCTCAGCCCCTGCCTTGTTGGGCGCATTGGCGATGACGCCCACGTTCGCCGGCACGATGGTCGTGATCGTCGGGTACACGAATTTCACCGGGAAGCCCGAGGCTTGGGACGAGAAGGCAAAGAAGTCGATCACGATGCCGAGGCCGACCTGTCCCGAGTTGACGGCTTCCGGAACGCCGAAGGAACGCTCCGTGATCTGGCGGAAGTTGCCGGACACTTCCTTCAGCGTGCGCCAGCCCTTGTCCCATCCCTCGCCCTGGAGGATCGTCTCGATTGTCAGGTGCGTCGTCCCGGAACGCGAAGGCGCCGCCATGGCGACATGGTCGAAATAGACGGGCTTGGCGAGGTCCTGCCAGTCCTTCGGCTCGGGCAGCTTGTTGGCCTTGGCATAGCGGTCATTCCACATGATCCCGTAGCCGGAAGCCGCAAAGCCCGAATAGAAGTTCTCAGGATCGTTGATCGGATAGGAGCCGATCTTGTCCGGAATGCCCTCGGCCTTCGGCGCGTACTTCTGGAGCAGGCCCTTGCCCTTCAAGACCTCGAAGGCATCCGGGGCCGAGGCCCAGAAGACGTCGACCTGATTGTTGGCCTTCGTCTCCTCGACGAACTTCACGCCCGCATTCGTGTTACGATTCTGCACGTCGAGGGTGACGCCTGGATGCGCCTTCTCGAAGGCCTGCTTGAAAGGGTCGGTCACGTCCTTTGAGAACGAGGTCACGACCGTGACCTTGCCGGATTGGGCAAAGGCAACGCCCGAGAACAGGGCAGTGCCGATCAGTGCCGCCGCAGCGACAGAATGGCGAAGCATCAGTTTCCTCCAACTTGCTGGCTCTTGACTTGGGTCCGCTCGAGGGCGGCCACGAGGCCTTATGCAATAATCATGCCAATCGCAGCGGCGTGGTTTTACGTTTACTTCAAGGGGGAGTTTTCAAACGCGATGTTCCAAAAGGGCAGCCTAAGGGAAAGGAAGGTAACGTGCCCTACCCCCTGCGGGACAATTGCGTAACATCAGGTCTCGATCTCTTCGGTCCGGCCGAGATCATACTTCTTCATTTTCAGGTAGAGGGTCTTGCGCGTGATCCCGAGAGCTTCCGCTGTGGTGCCGATGCGCCCACCGAAGCGCATGAGGGCTTCCTCGATCACACGACGTTCCGCGACCTCCATCTGCCGCTCGAGGGTTAATGTGCCATGAACGTTAAGTTCTGTGTGAGGCGGTTCATCCTCGTCCAGACCGAGGAGGTATCGCTCGGCCGCGTTGCGAAGTTCGCGCACGTTGCCGGGCCATTCCTGTTGCTGGAGCCTTGCGAGGAAAGACGGTTCGAGCGACGGCGCTGCCCTCGCCTGACGAGCGGCCGCGAGGTGGAGGAAGTGGGTGAAGAGTACAGGGATGTCTTCCCGCCGCTCGCGGAGAGGAGGAAGGCGGACCGTGACGACGTTCAGCCGATAGACCAGATCCTCACGAAACGCGCCCTTGCCGGCAAGCTCGGTGAGATCCGCCTTGGTCGCAGCGATGACACGGATATCGACTGGTATCTCCTTGTTCGAGCCGAGCCGCTCGATGGTTCGCTCCTGAAGTACCCTGAGCAGCCGGATCTGCGCCGTCATGGGCATGGACTCAATTTCATCGAGAAAGAGCGTGCCACCGCTCGCATGCTCGATCTTGCCGATCCGTCGCTCCCGGGCTCCCGTGAAGGCGCCGGGCTCGTGACCGAAAAGTTCGCTCTCGATCATGGTCTCCGGCATCGCGCCGCAATTGAGCGCTACGAATCGTCCGTTCCGACGGCGTCCAAAATCGTGGAGGGCTCGGGCAGCGACCTCCTTGCCCGTGCCCGTTTCACCGAGAAGGAGCACGTCGGCCTCAGCATCCGTGAGGGTCTGAAGAATGCGCCGCAGCCTCTCGATGGCGGCGGTTTGGCCAATCAGCCGGCCAGCCAAGGAATCTTGGTCGGCGCCTCCTGCCCGGAGGGATCGGTTTTCGAGAATGAGGCTGCGGTGTGCGAGGGCTCGCCTGACCGTCTCGACGAGCCGCACCGGATCGGCCGGCTTCTCAATGAAATCCCAGGCCCCGGCCCGAACGGCCTTGATGGCCATCGGCACGTCGCCGTGGCCGGTCACGAGAATGACCGGGATATCGGAATCGACTGCGCAGACAGCGTCGAGAAGGCCGAAGCCGTCGAGCCCTGGCATCCGGACGTCACTCACAACGACAGCCGGAAGATGGGGCGACAGGATCTCGAGACCGGCTTTGGCCGAGCCTACAGCCACGACGTCGAAACCGTCGAGCTCCAGCGTCTGCCGGTAGGCGTCGAGGACCTCTTGATCGTCGTCCACAAGGACGACTTTCGACTCTTCGCTCATGCCTTGCTCGCCACCAGATGAATCACGAAGGTCGTCCCCGCTGACCCTGTCTTCGCCAAGATCAAGTCTCCTCCAAAGTCTTTTACGATGTTGTATGACATCGAGAGGCCGAGACCGAGCCCCAATCCTGCGGGCTTGGTAGTGAAGAACGGGTCGAAAATGGCGTCGCGGTCCTTCTCCGCGATGCCCGACCCGTTATCCGTCACGGAGATCCGAACACGGCCTCTCTGGGATTCCGCGCAGATATCGAGGCGCCGGTCCACCTGCCCTTCAAGAGCGTCGAGCGCGTTTGAGATCAGATTGACAACCACCTGCTCGAGTCTGACCTCCTCGGCCTGAACCAGGAGCGGAGCGTCCGGAAAGCTCATCCGGACCGTGACCTTCTCCTCGTCGAGGCGTTGCTCGAACAGGCTCAGAGCTCCTTGGACCACCGCAGAGAGGTCGACAGCTTCGAGACTCGTGGCCGGACGGCGGGCGAACCGCTTGAGATGCTTGATCAGATCGGCCATTCGCGTCGTCAGGCCTTGGATCCGGTCCAGGCTTGCCCTGGCCTCCTCCGCGCGCCCACGTTGGAGCAGCACAACACCGTTATAGGCGTGGGAACGGATCGCCGCGAGAGGTTGATTGAGTTCGTGGCTGATCCCCGCGGCCATCTGGCCGAGGGCCGCGAGCTTGGCAGCCTGAACTAGATCGTCCCGGGTCTGCCTGAAGACGGTGAGCGCCTTTGCAAGATCGCCAAGCTCATCATCGGTGTGAGGCGGCAGGATCGGCATCGTGGGGCCGCTCGCAATGGTCGTGGCCGCCAGCGTCAGCCCCTGAAGTCGTACGATAAGGCTCCGGCGGACATAGAACCATCCGATCGCAATCGTGATAGCAAGCGATGCAGCGGCAATTGCCAGAAGAAGATTGCGCCCGATCACTATGGCGTCAGCGGAGCGTTCAGCGGCCCTGCGCGCGATCGCTTCCGTGCGGCTAACCTCCTGTGACACGAGTGTGCCGAGTTGGGTGACGAGGCGCCGGTTTTCGGCGAGAAGCTCCTGCGCATCGGCGATGGCCTCGAGTTCGGCCCGCTTCACGGCCGCAAGGCCCGAAGCCGGATCGGAGACGGCCAGCAGGCGCGCAGCGATCTGGCTGATGGTGATCGTGTCCGTCCAGCTGGCAAGCGCCTTGACCTCCAGGTCGAGCTGATCCGTCATTTCGCCGAGAAAGTTGCTGGTCTCCTGAAGATCCTCAATCGTCGGAACGGTTCCAAGTCGCCCGAGCAGTCCTACGATCAGGTTGGCATGGGCATTGATGGTCAGGAGAGATTCGCTCTTACGGCTTTCCTCCAGCAGCGCCGTACGTCCGGCCTCTGCCGCCTCGCCGGGTGCAACCCTGCCGATGGCGGTTTCCATATTGAACCGCGCATCATCGATAAGAGGCTCGATCTCCTCGATCAGATCGGCTTGCAGCCATCGCAGCTCCTCTCCGATCCCCCGCGAGCGCTCGTGAAGAGGAAAGCGCCGGTCGGCGATTTGGTCGATGGACCTGAGGTTGGCTTCAATCCCATCCGTCACCACGAGAAGCTCGGGCGAAAGCGAGTGCTCGTCGTTTCGCTCCTTCAGGACGCGCCTGAGCACGGCCAAGCGCTCGACAAGGGTCTGGCGAATGCGGTCATAGGCTTCACGCCGCTCCGCGACTGCAAGATCGGGGGTGCTGGCGATCACGTTTGCACCGGCTTCCGCGAGACGAGCCGAAAATGCGAGGGCCGGCAGATGGGCCGTCGCTACGGAATTAAGCTCCTCGCTGAGACGAGCATAGGAGAGCCAACCCACAATGCAGGCGCCGACCGCAAGCCCGCCTACTCCAAGAAAGGCGATGATCAGGCGCCCACCGATTCCAAGTCTCGTCCGTCGGGTCATGGCCGCACGGCCTCTGAGGTCGCGTCCCGCGCGGCAGCACCCACTCTCGCGGCCGCAGCGGTCAGGGCATGTGCCGCCTCCTGCATGTTGCCGTCGATCCGTGCCTTGATGCGTGCTTCAAGCCGCGTTTGGGGTTCGGGCGTCGGAAGTCCTCGCCGCACGCGCACGAGATCCTTCCAGCGCTCCAGCTCCATGGCCTCGGCGCCGTCCAGAGGCGGCCGGGTCAGGGCTGCGCGCGCATTGCTCACGAGCCTCGCCAGTTCCGAGTCTGAACGTTCCGAGAGGATCATCTCCAGTGAGCGCACGGAGCGCCACATCCTCCCCAGCTCGGTTCTCCGGAAAGTCACCATCTCGTCGAAAATGATATTGACCAGCTCGTAACGGTCGGCCGAGAGGCCTGCATCGAACAAGCCCCTGACGAACAAGCCGTCGCGCTGGAACGGATTGCCCTCCGTCGTCCCACCGGTCGTATAGGCGGCGGGCGAGATCGGCAGCCGCGCGACCGCCGGATCGAGCAGCAGGGCCTGCCCCTCGGGCGACAGCACGAAGTCCACGAAGCGCTCGGCGCCGTCCCGATTGGCCGCATCGGTCAGAATCGCGATGCTGGCAGGCACGAACAGCGTCTCCTCAGGAAGGGCAAACCGGGTCGATCCCTTCGGCATGCCTTCCGGGTTCGTCAGGAAGTCAATGGTGGGGCCGAGCCCGAAACGTCCCCGGGCGACCCCGGCCGAGACGCCGAAGCTGCGCGCTGTCACGGTCGCGAGATTGCCCCCGATCTCGGACCACATCCCCCACCCCCGGTCCCACCCATAGACCTGGAGTATGGCCTCGACCATGAGGTGCATCGTGCCCGACCTCGACGGTGAGCTGATGCCGATGTGCCCGGCATAGATGGGCGCTGCGAGGTCGCTCCAGCGCCTCGGGATCGGCAATCCGCGTTGCTCGATATAATCGGGATTGTACACGAAGCCGTAGCCCGACAGGGCAAAGCCGAGATAGGTCAGGTCCGGATCGTTGACGGGATAGCCGGCTATGAGGTTCGGTGCTCCCGTGACCCGGGGCGTCAGCACAGCGAGCTTCCCTGCCCGCTTCAAGATCTCGAAGGCATCCGGCGCGGAGGCCCAAAAGATGTCCGCCCTGTGCCTTCCACCGGTGATATCGGCGATCGCCGCCGTCGTCTTGCGCTGCACGAACTCCAGAGATATCTCGGGATAGTGGGTCGTGAATGCGCTCTGGAACAATCCAAGAACTTGCGGTGGGAATGACGTGAGGACGCGCACCTTGTCAGCCGCAGCGGCTTTGGGCGCAACCGGGGCCGCATGAATAAGCAATATAACCAGATAAATGACGAATGTGCGAAGCATGATCAGGTAAAACAGCCGGTATCGGGCTGCATCATAGCCCCGAGACGGACCGGGCGATCAAGTCATTCGTCAAAGAGCCGAAGCGGAGAAGCTGATCCACAGCTTCGACATCATGGGTCGAGAAGGACATCTTATGTTGCTTTCATGCGCTCCGGAAGGACCAGGCTTCTGTGCGGAAGCCGGGGTTTAGGCTATCGGATCAGAGGACCGAACATTCGAGGTCAGTCAGCCCATTCCCATTGATCGGATGAGAGGATCCTTCAGGCCAGACGTGCAGCCCAGCACGATGTTTCCGTCACGCAGCCCCGAATTTGCGTGGAAGTCGTTCACCCAGCCTCCTGGACGCGATGCCTCACATCCGCCGAGACACTCGCGCCGGGCGTAAAAGTGCGCGAAACAGCCGACCGGGAGACGCCGGCGAGGCGCGCCACATCCTCGGACGTCACGAAGCTGCGCGCCGTCCGGTCACGTTTCAGATGGTCTTCGCGATCCGAAGACGCCTCTGGTGGGGCTTGCTCCGCGTCCATTGATGCCCTGTATGCGTTCGATGGCTAATATTCGGTATGCCTTCGGATTGACAAGGGAAATCTAGGCACGCGCGCTCGGCCTAGGCAAGCTCCCGGAGACCGGCGCCTGACGGCCCAACCGGACGACGGCCCGGATTTGGACTGCGAAAGACGCATTCGTCCCGGATGACGATCATGCTGGAGCCCCTGTCACTGCATCGCCCTTCCCTTCAAGGCGCACTCAATCAATTCCACCAGTTCCGTGAGGCGGTAGGGCTTGGCGAGAAAGGGCACTCCCGCCGAAGCGCACATACCGTGGCAGATCCGGGAGCGGCCTGAGGTGAAGACAACTGACAAGAGCGGCTGGAGAGACAAGGCGGACTGTGCCAGCTCAAAGCCGTCCCGCCCGCCCAGATTGATGTCCGTGAACAGGACATCCACGGACACATCCCTCAGAATGACCTCGGCCTCCTCGGCGCTGGCTGCCGTGAAAACCTCGTAGCCCGCTTCCATGAGGGCTTCGGCCGCAACCTCTCCGATGATCAACTCGTCTTCGACAACGAGAATGCGTTGACGCAGGGATTTCAGGGCCGGTTTCTTCGCCCGCTCGGGGCGGGTCCAAGGGGAAAGCATTGGAGCCATGTACGCAACCTCACTGAATACATCCGTGTGGTTAACCGCCAGTGGCGGCTGGTGTTCAAGGCAATGTTCTGCAAGTGCGGCTATGGTCACCAAAGGGTTAATCGCTCACCCCGTCTTCTCGATACAGCGAAGCCTCCCAACGATAATCTTCCGATTGGGCGGAAATTCTCTCCGGACATACGGACAATACGTATTCCTTTTCGATCTCAGTCCAGTAGCCTTCTCTCCGTTCAAGGAACGACACAATCTGAACCTGAGGCGCTTCATCGAACATGTCAGGCCTGCCGTCCTTTTCCTTTAACGGATCCGAGGTCTCTTCCGCCGAGGAGGCTTTCTGGACATGGCGCAGCATAACGTCTCCACTGTTCGATGTATCGATCCCCGATTCACACGGAGTCGACGCCTTTGATGTCAAAGTCGATAGCTACCATCTCGGTCCTCTCGTCTTTGGGAGCGTGAGCGCTCAAGCCCAGAAGTTTCATCGCTCGCCGCTCACCATCGCTCGCAGCGGCGTCGATCATTATCTCGTCCAGCTGTACTCACAGGGCGGCTATGCTGGAGAGGCTGACGGCCGGGATATCCGGGTCGGGCCAGGCGATATCAGCATCCTCGACCTTTCACAGACATTGCAGACACAGGCTGGACGCTTTCAGAATTTCAACTGCATTGTTCCGAGGACCATGCTGGAGCCTCTTCTCAGGCGTCCTGATGGGCTGCACGGCACCGTACTGTCGGGTCGGACGGGGCTCGGCCATGTCCTCGGCACCTACATGCGGACGATCCACAAATCGGCGGGTTCGTTGAGTGCAGAGGATGGGGCCGCGATCTCGGAAGCGACGGCGAGCCTGATCGCCGGCTGCTTCGGGCCCTCGGCCGATTCACGAGAGACGGTCGCGACGGCCAAGAGGGGGGCTCTGCTCCTGACCATCAAACGTTACATCGAGGCGAATCTGTCCGACCCGAGCCTGACCGTCGAAAAGGTCACCTGCGACTTTCGCGTTTCGCGGGCGACTCTTGTCCGTATGTTCGAACCTCTCGGAGGGTTGAGCGGCTATATCCGGGAGCGTCGGATGTTTCGCTGCTTCGCCGAACTCACCTCCCCCTCCCCGTCGCGCTGCTCGATCGCGGATCTCGCGTATTCATGGGGATTCGGGAATGAAGCCGCCTTCAGCCGTGCTTTCCGGCGTATGTTCGGCATGTCGCCTCGCGAAGCTCGCGCTGATGGAACGCTCGCTCAGATCGCGATCCAGCGCGGCAGGTCTGGTTCGAATGGCCCCATCTTGGCACAGTGGATCCGTGACCTCCGGATGTGATCAATCCTGCCGCCGCAGCACCCGATTGAGGCACACGGCAAAGAGATTGCGCCAGCCGGCAAAGTGAGGCGCCCGTCCTGACGCTATGATAGGCTGAAAAAGCGCTGCTGGGGAGGAGCTGTCATGACGGGTAATCTTATCTGCCTTTGTTGCGAACGAAGGCATCGATCTCGGCTGCGGCCTAGCAAGAGCGCACCCTCTCCGGCCCTCTCACAAGGAGAGTTCCACGTGCTTTGCCTTGTCGCGAGCGGCGCGACGAGCGGCGACATCGCACGCACATTATCTGCGAGCGACGCTGCGATCAGGCAGCACATCAAATCCTTGCTCTACAAGGCGCGGGCCAAAAGCACCCCGCCTTGCGCTGTAGTGTTGCGTGCCCCCATCCAATCTCAGCATTGCCCCTGAGGGGAAACTGCAGCCTCCACTCATTTCCGCAGTGAAGTGCCATCAAGATCAGATCTGGCCCGCAAGGCAAGATCGGGGCGATCAGTCGTAATCTGCCGAACAGGCTGATTCATCCAATAGCGAAGGTCGGCTTCCTCGTTCGGCACCCAGGCGCCGAGTCTGTCGGGTCCGAATGCCTCGGTGAAATGCCGCATGGTGTGGATCAGCAAGGACCTTTCAACCGCCACATAGATGCCTGGGATCGCCTTGAGGCGATCGATGGCCCGGTCGAGGCCACCCAGCATTTCGCATGAACGCCTGTCGACGGAAGCCAGCACCGGGATCGCCGGCTCGAGTTCACGAACGGCTTCAAGCACCTCCAGCATGAAGCAAGTCAGGATAGATCTTGTCTCAAGGCCATGACGGCGCACTGTCTCCAGGACCTTGGCCTCCATTCCGGCGTAGGCGCTTCCGACAGCATCGGTCTTCAACTCGATGTGAAGCTCAAGCGACGTTCTGCCAAGCACTTCCAGAACCTGATCGAGGCTCGGAATGGTTTCCTGGCAGTCGCGCAGGGGAATGGCCTGGAGCTCGGCGAGCGTATGAGCGCCCACGGCACCTGATCCTGCCGTGGTCCGTTCAAGGGTCGGATCGTGGATCACGACGAGCTCCCCATCCGCCGTCATATGCACGTCGAACTCGACGCCCTCCACCCCAAGCTCTGCAAGCCTGCGGAAGCCGTCCAGGCTGTTCTCGGGCCAAAGATTCCGCGCCCCACGATGACCGATGATCATGACCATGAAAGTAAGCCTTACTTGCTGCTGTCGACGAGGCCGCGCACGAACCATCGCTGCATGATGAGGACAACGAGAACGGGCGGGAGCATCACGAGGAGAGCTCCGCTCATCGCCACGTTCCAGGCAGGCTCCGTGTCGGAACGCGGAATGAGGTGCTTCACGCCGATGACGGCCGTGGCCATGTCCTTCTCGGTCGTGAAGAGCAGCGGCCAGAGGTACTGGTTCCACCCGTAGAGGAAGAGAATGATCGACAGGGCGATGATGTTGGAGCGCGAGAGCGGCAGCAGGATCGTCCAGAAGAAGCGCATGGCCGATGCTCCATCGAGACGCGCCGCTTCAAGGAGTTCCTCGGGAACGGTGAGGAAGAACTGCCGGAACAGGAACGTGGCTGATGCCGAGGCGATCAGCGGCAGGATCAACCCCTGGTAGGTGTTCAGCATGTTCCATTCGAGGGCGATCTCGATCCGGTTGCCTGATACCCACCCCCAGAGCCCCTGGAGGTTGAGGGTGTCGATCAGCCACTGGATGGGCATCGCGGCGTTCGCGACCGCCTCGTACGTCGGCACGATCCGCACCTCGACCGGAAGCATCAGCGACGTGAAGATCAGCCAGAAGGCAAGGATGCGGAATCGAAACCGGAAATAGGTGATCGCGAATGCGGACAGCAGCGAGATGGACACCTTGCCGATCGTGATACCGATCGCCACGATGAAGGAGTTAACGAGAAGCTGCCCGAAGCCGGCCTTGATCCAAGCGGTCGCCAGGTTTTCCAGGAAATGGCCACCGGGCAACCAGGGCATCGGCACCTGCTGCACCTCCTCCATCGTCAGCGAGCCCGCGATGAAGGCGAAGTAGAGCGGCATACAGACCAGCACGATCCCGCCGAGCAGGAGCAGATGGCAGATGGTTGTGAGAATGGGGGAGCGTTCAACCATGATCAGATGCTGTAATTGACCTTGCGTTCGACATACTTGAACTGCAGCAGAGTCAGGAGAAGAGCGAATGTCATCAGGAGAACGGACTGAGCCGCCGAGGACCCGAGATCGAGATTAACGAAGCCGTCCTGATAGACCTTGTAGACCAAGATGTTCGTGGCACCTGCGGGCCCGCCTCGGGTGACAGCGTCGATGATGGCGAAAGTCTCGAAGAAGCCATAGACGAAGTTCATCGTCGTGAGGAAGAAAAGCGTGGGCCCGAGCAGCGGAAGCGCGATCTGGAAAAAGCGCCGGATCGGCCCCGCGCCGTCAACTGCGGCCGCCTCCATCAAGGATTTCGGCACGGCCAGAAGGCCCGCGACGAGAAAGATGTAATCGTAGCAGATATGCTTCCAGGACGCCGCGAGCACCACGAGCAGCATCGCATCGTTGCCATTGCGGTTAGGATCCCACTGAAATCCCAGGGACTTGATGAAGAACGCGATAGGTCCGACAGCCGGATTGAACAGGAACGCCCACATGACACCTGCGATGACGGGGGCAATCGCGTAAGGCAGAAGAATCACGCCCTTGTAGGTGGATTGAAAGCGCACCACCCGATCCGTGGCAAAGGCGAGGATGAGCGCAACAACGATCGTCACCACGTTCTGGGCCAGGGTAAACCAGATCGTCACCCAGATGGAGTTGCGATAGCTCTCGCTTGCAAAGAGTGCCGTGAAATTGTCGAACCAGACGAAGTGAACACTTGCTCCGAACGGGTCCGTCAGCAGGAATGCCTGGGTGAGAGCCCGGATGGACGGGATGAAGAAAAACAGGAGGAGGATGAGAAGCTGCGGCAGAAGCAGCAGGGCCGGCAGGCCCGCGGTCTGAAAATGAGCATGTTTCAGGCCCGGTTCGTGGGTAGTTGCGACCACGTGAAATCTCCGCTCGACGGACAGGATGCGGCACTGACCGGACTCCCGGCCAGTGCCGCTTCGCTTGATCAGTACTTGCCCTTGTTAAGCCGCTCGTACTGGCGGAGAACCTCGTTGCCCCGCTTTACGGCGTCGTCCATCGCCTGCTGAGCGTCCTTCTTGCCGGCGAACAGAGCCTCGACCTCTTCGCGCTGAGCGAACATCGACTGCGTGAAGTTGCCGAAATGGAACCCGAGGGAGTTTTCGGTCGGCGTACCACGGTTGAGCTGCTGAATGGCGATCTCGCGGGTCGGGCTCTCCTTGTAGTAGCCCTCGGTCTTCGCCATCTCATAGGCCTTGTTGGTGAGCGGGACATATCCCGTGGCCTTGTGCCACCAGAGCTGAGTCTCGGGCTTCGCGAGGTAGTCGAAGAAGGCCGCAATCGCTTTCTCCTCCTCCGGCTTGTGCCCCTTGATCACCCACAGGGCAGCACCGCCGATGGTGCTGTTCTTCGGCTGAACGCCTTCCTCCCAGGGCAGGAAGGTCGCGCTCCAGGCGATCTTCGCGTTGCGCTCGATCCCGCTATGTGCCGCGGTCGAGGCGAAATAGGTTGCGCATTTTCCGGACGTGAAGAGTTGTTCCGGGCTGAATCCCTGGCCGGCAATCTGCAGCACGCCGTCATCGAGCCATTTCTTCAGGCGCGCGACCTGCGGCACGACGAGCGTCTTGTTGTAGACGAATTCCGTGTCGAGACCGTTGTAGCCGTTGGCCTTCGTGGCATAGGGCTGGTCATTGATGGCGCTGTAGTTCTCGATAAGACTCCAATGATAGTCCGTCGCCAGTGCCGTGCCGCACTCGGCAGCGCCGGCTTTCTTGATGGCATAAAGCTGCTTTTCGAACTCGCCCCAGGTCTCCGCAGGCTTGTCGAAGCCGGCCTTCTGGAACTGCTCCTTGTTGTAGAACAGGATCGGCGAGGAAGAGTTGAAGGGCATCGCCGCGAGCTTGCCCTTATAGGAGTAGAAACCAGCCACCGGCTTGATGAAGTCAGCCCAATCCACCTTATGGCCAGTCTTGTCCATGAGGTCATGTACCGGGACGATAGCGTCCGAGAGCAGCATCGTCATGAAGCCGCGCTCGTAGATCTGAACGATATGAGGAGGCCGCTTTGCGCGATAGGCCGCGATGGTGCTGTTGATGACCTCGTCGTAGTTGCCCTTGTTGACCGCAACAACCTTGTATTGGTCATTGGATTCGTTGAATTTATTGGCCAGTTCCTCGACGCGCTCTCCATTGACGCCGTTCATGGCGTGCCACCATTGCACCTCGACAGGTTCGGCATAGGCGGCGCCGGACATGATCAGCGCCAGCGCTCCGGCGGCGATGTGCGGTATCGTCTTGTCAATTCTCATTATGATTTCCTCCCATATGATCCTCGTCTCCCACCTCAGGGCATCGAGATCGCGATTCCCTGCCCTTTCGAACGCCTTCCCCAGAAACCATCATCGGCCATGAGAGCGGCGATCCCTCTGTCGAGCCATCCCAGGTCGTCGAGAAGATCCAGAATGGTGAAGCGCCGGCGGATCAGCCGCGCGCGCCTGTATTCCTTCGCCAGCTGCGCCAGCGGCACCCCGAGGTCGCCGGGATGGGCCGCGGCTCCAGCGGCACGAAGCCAAGACTCCATCTCATCCGGAGAAATGCAGTACCGGCGCAGTTCCTCGCGCAGCGCAGGCCAGTTCGCGGCAAGCGCCGCCAAGCGCTCGGTCCGGCGCGCCATCCGCTCCATCTTGATGCGCATCTCCGTCCGCGCGCTGTCGGCAATATGGGAGTCCGAGAACGCGGCTTCGATCTCCGCTTCGACCGCCTCGGGTGACGATGCGATACCGCGCGCTTGCGCAATAACGGTCTCGTCGATGTCCTGCGCTAGGAACCACTCATACAGGGCGAGGATCGCCACCGTCCCAATTCCCACGCAGGCGCCGTGCGCCGCAGGTTCACCTTGATAAGTCAGGCGCTCCATTTCCCAGACATGCGAGATGAGGTGCTCGGCTCCGCTCGCCGGCCGCGAATTGCCATGCGCCTGCATGGCGAAGCCCGACACGAGCAGGCCGTTCACGAGATCGCCCAAGGCAGCCGGATTGCCGCTGCCGATTGCCTCGGGTTGCGACAGCCATCCGCGGACATTGCCCTGCACGAGGGCGAAGGGCTCAGGGTTAATCGGCTCTTCGCCAAGCAGATCGGCCAGCTTCCAATCCGCGCCGGCGACGATCTTTCCGGCAAGATCGCCATATCCCCATCCCGCCATGCGCGCAGGCGCACGGGCGATCACGTCGAGATCGGCAATGACGCTGACAGGCGGCGCGCAATCGAGCGTGCGCTTGAAGCCATCGTCGAGCAAGGCAGCGCCCGAGGCCGCATAGCCATCCATCGAAGCGGCCGTCGCGACGCAGATATAAGGTGCGCCGGCGAGTTCGGCGGCATACTTCGTGAGATCATTGATGACGCCGGAACCGACAGAGACCGGAATAGCTCCCTGTTCTTTGATCGTGCCGGCAATGTCCCTCGCAAGGGCGGCGTGAGGCTTCACGCGCGGAGCGGCATCCAGAACAACCGGCGCACTGGACGGGAAACCGGCCTGTTCGAGAATCGCCAGCGCATCACGGCCGGCCGCTTTCATCGTGTTCTGGTCGGCAACGATCAGGGGTGCCCGCCCCCCTGCCGCTCGGACGGCGTCGGGCAGGAAGGCAAGCGCCGAGGAGGAGACGAACACTTGGCGCGTCGTCGTTGCCCTCTCTACCGCCGCGTTGAGAACCTCTGCCTGACCCGTCATCTATCCCTCACTGGCGATACATTTGCATATCGTGTATTACAATTGTATGACGTTGGCAACGGGCTTGCACCCCTTGCTCCGGCTGGCGGATTCGTTGAATGATTGTGCCGATACTTTATTCGGCCCCTTATGAGAGCTCTGGCATGATCGAAATGCATTGCAGCGGAAGGCCCGAACAGACTTCGACCTGCCGAGGCGCATCAGCGGGCTCGCGACCATGCTGAAGGCTGCGGGCAATTCGCTCGAAACCCGGGTCGCTTGGCTCTATTTCATGGAGGGCATGACGCAGGCCGACATCGCGGAGAAGCTCGGGATGACAAGGCTTCGCGTGAACCGGATGCTGGTCGAAGCGCGGACGAGCGGCCTTATCAGCATTGCCCTCAACTCGCGTTTCGCGACCTGCGTCGAACTCGAACAGACTCTTATCCGTGAGTTCGGCCTGAAGGACGCCGTCATCATTCCGACGCCTGACGATCCTGATCTCGTTCCCGTGCTGCTCGGGCAGGCGGCGGGGGAGTACCTGTCGAATTTCCTCGAGGCCAATCGCGTGAAAGGCCTCGGATTAGGCTGGGGCGCGACCCTGCGCGAAACCATCCGCAATACCCGCCCGGGCCGCTATCCCGATTTGTGCATCAACTCGATGATGGGCGGGCTGACCCATGGGCTGGAGCTCAACACCTTCGAGACGGCGAGCAGCCTTGCCAACCGGCTGAACGCCGAATGCCAGTATCTGGCGGCACCCATCTACGCTGGAAGCCCGACGTCGCGCGACATCATCCTGGCGCAGGACGTGTTTCGCGAGGCGTTCGAGCGCATTTCGGCAAATGATGTTGCGGTGCTCAGCATCGGGGATCTTTCGCTCCGTTCCCTGTTGATCCGCTATGGGCTGCCGCGAGACGTGCCGGCCGAGGAACTGATGTCGCTCGGCGCAGTCGGAGACATCCTGGGGCAGTTCTACGATGCAGAAGGCCGGGTGATCGACCACCCCCTCAACCTTCGTGCCATCGCGTTGCCGCTCACCGAACTGTCACGCATTCCAACGGTCATTCTCGCATCCGGAGGGCAAAACAAGATACCTGCCATCGCGGCGGCTCTGAAGGCTCGCTTGGCCTCCGTGTTCATTTGCGACGAGAGCACAGCCAGGGCTGCTCGTGATCTTGCTCTTGCTGGGGAAGCATCCCGGGAGACGAAGGCCGGGAAACGCCGCAGCCGGCCGTAAGCGAAAGCACTTGTCTGTCGACAGGTATCCACTCCCATGAACCTGGCCAAGGTCCGTTCGCGGGAGACGACAACGACGCTCCCACTCGTGCGGGATCACAGTCTTCCCGTTTCGCCTTGATCCTCCAGATGATCAGCAACTTCCAGCGGGATCGAGAAGACGGCGTGCAGGCCATCGTCATTGTAGGCCATGTGCGCTGTGCCCTGAAGCTCCATGACAATCGCCTGATTGATCAGACGCGAGCCGAACCCCTTGCGTGGCGGCGGAACAAGATGGCCCTGCCGCCGCTCCCGCCAGCTGAGGGTGAGAATGCCGTCGGCTACCGACCAATCGATCTTAATGCTGCCCTCTTCGGACTGAAGGGCTCCGTGCTTCATGGCATTGGTGGCCATCTCGTGGATGGTCATCCCAAGGCTGATCGCCACTTTGCTGGTCAGGGCGACGGACGGCCCTGCCATCGACAGGCGTGAGCCGGCCTGGAACGGTTCCAGTTCCTTCATGAGCAGGTCCTGCAACTCTACCCCGGACCATGCCGAGGCAGTGAGCAGGTCATGAGTTGCCGAGAGGGCAAGCAGACGGGCGGAAAAGGCCTCCTCAAAGCTGGTCAGGTCAGACGAGTTTCTGATCGTCATCCGACTGATCGCCTGAACGGTTGCCAGCGTGTTCTTCACCCTGTGGTTCAGTTCCTGGATAAGGGTGGTCTGCTGGTCTTGCCGCTTGCGAAGGATCAGAGCCGTATCCTGCATGATCTTCGCGACATTATTCGCCTCCTTCAGCGAAGTGCGGGGAAGATCAATGACCCTCATGTCGCGCATGGCGACTGCTTTCACCTGCAAGGCATTGATCGCGGTGGCAATCTGCTGGCCCATCAGGACGGCGAGCGAGACGGCCAGCAGCAGCGACATAGCAAGCATGGTCAGCCCGACACCTAGGATGGTCCGTCGCGGCGCCTCATAGATCTCTGGCAGCGCAGAGACACCGACCAGCCAGCCCGTGCTGGCCATGCGGTGGTACGCGCCAACAACCTGTGCTCCTTCCAAGGTATAGACACCCTGCCAGAGCCCGCCCCGACCGGGAGGCACATCCTTGGTGATCTCCCACCCCCTACGAGCCATGGGCTTGCCGACCCATTGATCATGAGCTGTGGACCGCGCCAGAATCTTCCCGTTTCCATCGTTGATCGCGGCAACCCATCCTTGCGGAACAGTCTTCAGAATTTCCTTGAAGTACGTGGCGGGGAGCCCAGCCGTCAGAGCGAACTTGACCTCACTGGTAGTGGCGGGCGCACGAACAGGAACAGAGAGCATGACCGCCCACTGCTTGGTCAGGGGAGCCCAGACGAGATTTGACGTGTAGGGTAGTCCCCCGGCGAAGATCACCGGATCCCCCCGTCCTGCAAAGGCGGGCAAGGCCGCTTCACGAGGTGTGCTGGTGTTGAGCAGCTGCTGGCCGGCCTTGTTCCGAACTGTGAGCCAGACGTCCGACGGGAGTTTCACCTGCTCGGCTCGCGACCGGAATCGGTCCATGTTCCCTTCGACCAACTCAGGATTTGTCGCCAGCACATTCAGGGTTGCCTGATAGGCCGCAAGACGATTGTCGATCTGTGCGATAACGGACTGGACCTGCTGCTCGGCCAAGCGATCGATCCGCTGGCCCTCCTGGCGCAGATAAGCCCACCCGATGAACCCGCTCAGGAGCAAGACCGGCAGGGTTAGCGCCAGGGCGAACAGGAAAAGGTGTCCGGTGATCGAGCGGGCTCGCCGATTGAAGGGACGGCTCATTGGAAATCCACGCCGTCTTCTCCATTGGCGAATGGTCTTGCTCCTAATATCCGATCAGTCTCGTGAATACAGCCACCCTTGGTCGGGAATCGGTGCGGCAGAAACGGCACCGCACTACGACCTGAATGGCCGAGGATCGGAACCAAGACTTCTGTTGACCTACCTCGAGCCGGACGGAACAATACTTCAGGGAAATCTGCTCGCATCTTCGGAAGTCGAGCGGCCTGTAAAGACCAAAGCTCCTTCAGAACCGCCTCCATGACCGACCTTCACCAGCGAATCTCCGATCTCGAGACGGAAATAGATGTCTTGTCCGATGCTGCCGAGCACTGCCGGAAGAGCATGGTCGTGGCTAAGGCGGCTGTTGGGGTGGGCGCTCTTCTGTTCGTGGCCTCTTTTCTGGGATTGCTTCGATCCGATGCCATCATTCTCGTCATCGGCATCGCATCCGCCCTCGCGGGAACGGTCTTTTACGGATCGAGCCGGAGCAGCCTTGAGGCAATTGCGGCGAAGATCCGGGTCTGCGAAGCTCGCCGTACCCAGATGATCGATGAGCTGAATCTTCGGGCAATTGAGGAGCCGTAGAAAAGGGACGAGCGAGGCCGAAACCAGGGAACCCAACGGAGGTTCCGCATGCGATGGCCAACAAGCCAACACCGCGGCATACCTGCCTCAGCTCGTGCTCCTTCGCCTAGCGAATTCCGCCACCAGTTCCGGGTAACGTTCCATCGACGGCAACGTCTCGAAGCTATGGACGGCGGGTGTGGCCGCCCAGGGGATTTTTTCGCGGGTCCAGGTCTCGATGAAGGGCGGGAGGTCGGCCGCGCCCTCCAGCATGGCGGTGCGCACGTTGACGAACGCGTCCATGCCCTCGGGCCGAGTGAAGAGCCAGCTCATGCAATGGGGGCAGAAGAAGTGGCGTGTTGCCCCGTGCAGACCACCGAGGACAGGATCGCCCTCTACCACTTCGAAGTTGTCGCTCGTGTAGAGAGCGCTTAACGAAAAGGCGCTCGCTGTCATGCGTTGGCAGCCCGTGCAATGGCAGGCCATGGTGACCAAAGGGGCTCCCCTGACACGAAACTTCACCTGACCGCACCGGCATTGCCCGCCTTGGGTCTCATCATGATCCGTCATCGCATGCCCCTCTTGCTGGCCATCACCTCACACAGCGCGCCTTATCGCCTTTTCAATGACAGTGAAGATTCTGTCATCTGCACACTGGGCAACGTTGAAGCGTATAAAGCCGGAGGCTGTCTGCGACGCGCTGAACACGTTGCCGGGCGCCAGCACGACACCCTCGTTCAGTGCATGGCGCGCCACCTCGGCGGCGTCGAGGCCATGCGGAAGACGGCACCAGACGAGCATCCCAGCCTTCGGCACGATCCAGGGCTCGATTCCGAGCGATTGCAGACGGGAGACCGTTGTCGCCATGGCTCTGCCGAGCCGGATTCGCAGCGCCTCCAGGTACTTTCGGTAGCCGCTGCTGCCAAGGACGGAGAAGACGAGTTCCTCCGACAGTCGACTGCTTGCAAAACCGGTGGCGATGCGCAGGTCGGTCAGTTTGTCGATCCAATCCGGACGCGCGGCGATGTAGCCGCAGCGGAAGGAGGCCGAAAGGGTCTTGGAGAAGCTGCCGATCCGCACGACGCGGTCGAGGCCGTCGAGGGCCGCGAGACGGGCGGCCGGCTCGATCTCGAAATCGGCGAAGATATCGTCCTCGATGACGGTCAGGCCGTGGTCTTCGGCGAGCTTGAGGAGCCGGTGAGCGGTACCGGCCGAGAGGAAGGCTCCGGTCGGGTTGTGGAGGCCGGAATTCGTGATGTAGAGGCGCGGTCGATGCCGAACCAGCGCCTGCTCGAACAGCTCCAGGTTCGGTCCTGTGAGCGTATAGGGAACGCTGACGACGTGAGCCTGCTGCGCCCGCAGCAGGGCAAGGAAGTTGAAGTAGCATGGGTCGTCGACAAGGACGACGTCGCCGGGCTGGATCAGGAGGCGACACACCAGATCGATCGCCTGCGTGCCGGAATCCGTCAGCAGAATCTGCTCCGGCTGCGCTTGGAACCCCTGCTCGGCCATCCGCCGCGACAGGAACTGCCGCAGGGGGCTGAAGCCGAGTGGCGTGCCGTAATCCGTAAGCGCAGCCATGTCCTTCGTTCGGGCCAGGCTGCGAAGGGCGCGGCGCGTCTCTTCTTCGGGCATCCAGCTGCTCGGAAGCCAGCCGCAGCCGGGCTTGAGCATGTCGTCCCTCGCCTCAAGGGATTGCCGCGAAACCCAGAATGGATCGATGGCGCGGTCCAGGCGCGGTGCGAGCTCCGTCAGCGATAGGGGTGCCAAGGGCGCGGCGCTGTAGAACCCGGAGCCGGGCCGGGAGCGGATCACGCCCTCCGCGGCCAGACGGTCGTAGGCTTCGACGACAGTGGATTTCGAGACCCGCATGGACGAGGCAACGGCACGGATCGACGGGAGCTTCGCGCCGGGAGGCAGGGAGCGGCGTGCGATCTGCCCCCGAATCGAGAGCATGACCCGCTCGACGAGCGTTCCATGAGGGTTGGCGACTGAAAGATCATCCACTGTACCGATTGACCTCCCATAACAGTTTGGCACAACTGTACTGTACTGTCTCTAGAAAAGCGATCCCGTTCGGCTGATATCGGCTCATCGGAGGTGCGGGCATGGACAAGACGACAGAAGGCTGGCTCAACGGTTTTCTCGGGGTGCTGATCTTCAGCGGCTCCCTCCCTGCGACCCGCATCGCGGTAGCCGACCTCGACCCGCTGTTCCTGACTGTGGCGCGTGCTTCCATCGCGGGTCTGCTCGGCACGGCGCTTCTCCTCGTGCTGCGCCAGAGGCGGCCGGCCCGTCGCGATCTCCTCCCGCTCGCCATCGTGACCCTTGGCGTGGTGGTTGGGTTTCCGCTGCTGACGGCATTGGCCCTTCAGCATGTCACCGCATCCCATTCCATCGTCTTCATCGGCCTCCTGCCCCTGGCCACGGCCATCTTCGGCGTCGTGCGCGGCAACGAGCGGCCCAGGCCAGCCTTCTGGATCTTCTCCGGGATCGGCGGATGCCTTGTCGCAGGGTTTGCCTTGACCCAGGGAGTCTCCGCCTCACCGATCGGCGACCTCCTGATGTTGGCGGCGGTTCTGCTCTGCGGCCTCGGCTACGCGGAGGGGGCGACGCTTGCACGCCGTCTAGGCGGATGGCAGGTCATCTCCTGGGCGCTGGTGTTGTCCCTGCCGGTCATGGCCGGACTGGCACTCCTCACCCAGCCCGCTTCCTGGGCGGGAATCGGCCTGCCCGCGTGGCTCGGCCTCGCCTACGTGTCCCTGTTCTCCATGCTGATCGGCTTCGTCTTCTGGTATCGGGGTTTGGCGCTCGGTGGCATTGCGGGTGTTGGGCAATTACAGCTTCTCCAGCCCTTCTTCGGCCTCGCCCTCTCGGCCATTCTTCTGAACGAAGTCGTCGGGTGGCCGATGATCGCCGTGACGCTCGGGGTGATCCTCTGTGTGGCGGGCGCCAAACGGTTCGCCAAACCTGATCCGACGAGGATCCAGCTCGCCGCGCAGGTGGACGCAGGCTCCCGGCCCTGAAGTGCGGATC
>Ga0182736_1001245_pt1 | contig 26567 bp, 30 predicted proteins | sample eDN5th30CKraftBY_FD_128882 | JGI IMG/M metagenome (GOLD analysis project Ga0182736, IMG submission 128882) | Enriched backyard soil microbial communities from Emeryville, California, USA - eDNA 5th pass 30_C Kraft BY (version 2) (version 2) | ecosystem: Environmental > Terrestrial > Soil >...
CATCGCCTATAACGCCGCGCGCCGCTGGGTGCGCGATCTGGCGGACGGCATCCCCGAGGAGAAGTCGATCGGCGCACCGGTCGCCATCTTCAACCTGGAAATGTCGGCCGATCAGCTCGCCACTCGTATCCTCGCCGAGCAGTCCGGCATCAGCGGCGAGGCGCTGCGCATGGGCAAGATCAGCCATGGCGATTTCCAGAACCTCGTGCGCGCCTCACGCGAACTGGCGGACCTGCCGCTCTATATCGACGATACCGCCGGCCTCACCATCGCGGCGCTGCGCACCCGCGCGCGGCGGCTCAAGCGGCGGCACAAGATCGGCCTCGTCATCGTCGACTATCTCCAGCTTCTGCAAGGCTCGGGCCGGGCGAGCGACAACCGCGTCAACGAGATTTCGGAGATCAGCCGTGGCCTCAAGACGCTGGCCAAGGAACTCAACGTGCCCGTCATCGCGCTCTCCCAGCTCAGCCGCGCGGTGGAGAGCCGCGACGACAAGCGCCCGCAACTCTCGGACCTGCGCGAATCCGGCTCGATCGAGCAGGACGCGGACATGGTCTGGTTCCTCTATCGTGAAGATTATTACGAGATGAGCAAGGAGCCGAAGATCGAGGAGGAGGGCGCCTACGCCGCCTGGTGCGAGAAGATGGAGCGCATCAAGGGCCACTCGGAGCTGATCGTCGCCAAGCAGCGCCACGGCGCCACCGGCAAGGTCCGCCTCTATTTCGATTCGCGCATCACCCGCTTCACGGACCTTGCCGAGGACAGCTATGGCGGCGCGGATGGGCACGACTAAGCCGCACTCTCACGGCTAGACGCCGATTCCAGGCGCGAAAAAATCTGCGCTCTCCGACGCTGTCTTCCGGAAAGAGAGGAGGCGCAGCCGCCAGCGGCCGAACCTCTCCATCATGCGATCAGGCCGCGACGAGTCGCATATTCCTTCGCCGAGCGCGCAGGGCGCCGCCGGTCAGGCCGAAACCGCAGATCATCATCGCCCAGCTTGCCGGCTCGGGAACGGCAGGCGGCACGGCTGCGGTCGGTAGCGACACCGAGGCCGAATAGGGCGCGTTGCGGGCGTCGAGCATGCCTTCATTCACCACCTTCTCACCCTGTTCGGATTCGAAAAGAAGCTTGTATTCGAACATGTTGCGCTCGGTGCCATCGTCGCTACGGCCGTAGATCACGATATCGCTGACGTCGAACGCCTGGGTGAACGTGACCACCAGGCGCTCGGATGTGCCGGCGCCATCGCTATGGTAAATATCCGGAAAAATCGTGCTGGTGATGCCGTCGGTCGCTTTGCTGGGTGTGCTCACCCCGTCCCAGCTGCCGCTGCCTTCGACGATCGCTCCGTTGCTTGCCAGCGCAATATTCACGCCGTTCGCGAACACCTGCAGTTCGCCAATCTGGAGCCAGTCACCGCCCTCGATGCCGCTGCTGATCCTGATCGACGTTGCAAGCACCGCATTGGCCGGCGCGCTGGCCCCCAGTAGCGCGGCGGCGATCGCGCTGCCGGCGAGCATCTTGATGGATAGTGTCACGATCATCCCCCTTGAAACACGCGACTCCCCGCCGCCCGTTTCGCCGCTAGGGCAAATTGTCGCATGCTAAAAGTGTGTTAACTATCTACCACTACGGCCCCAGCCGTCATTTGGACGATTGGTGACGGGCGGCGCGGCCACGCCCGGTCAGAATACCGGCTGGTTGGCCGGATCGTCCGGGTCGGCGATGGGCGTGGAGATGGTGTGGATGCCGCACTCCACCTTGTCCCAGCCACGCCAGCGGCCGGCGCGCGGGTCTTCGCCGGGCAGCACCTTGCTGGTGCATGGTTCGCAGCCGATCGAGAGATAGCCCTGCGCCTCCAGCGGATGGCGGGGCAGATCATGTTCCTCGAAATAGGCGGTGAGTGCGTCCTTGTCCCAATCGCCGAGCGGGTTGATCTTCAGCCGACCGTCCTCGATCTCGAAGCGCGGCAGGTTCTGGCGCGTGACGGACTGGAACGCCTTGCGGCCGGAAATCCACGTATCCAGCCCGGCCTTGGCGCGCGCCAGCGGCTCGACCTTGCGGATCGCGCAGCAGCCATCGGGGTCGTAGGACCAGCGCAGGCCCTTGTCGTCCTTGGCGGCGAGCACGGCCGGATCGGGCATCACCACCTGGCTGTTGGTGAAGCCGAGCTGGTCGATCAGCAGGGCGCGATAGTCCAGCGTCTCCGGGAACATCTTGAGCGTATCGACGAAGATGACCGGCGTGGCCTTGTTAGCCTGTGCAATGAGGTGCAGCAGCACCGCGCTTTCCGTGCCGAACGAGGAGACGACGGCGACACGGCCCAGTTCATGCTCGCGCAGCAGCACGCGCAGCATCGCGGCCGCATCGACTCCGGCGAAGCGCGCGTTGAGCGCGTCCGCATCGGCCTGCGTCCAGCGGGGCCGGGCGTCGATCCGGTCGATGACGCGCGGATCGTCAGCCATGCCGCAGCTTCCAGACCGGCACGGCGGCATCCGTGGCGGTCTGATAGACATAATCATAGCGGGCGAGCGTGGCATCCAGCACCGCGCGGTCGATCGGCGCATCGGGCGCGAAGCTGTCAAAGCCGCAGCGGCGCATGAACAGCATCTGGTCGACCAGCACATCGCCCGAGGCGCGCAGTTCGCCCGTATAGCCCGCTTCACGCAGGATACGGGCCGAGGAATAGCCGCGCCCATCGCGGAAGCGCGGAAAATCGACCTCGATCAGCGCCAGCCGCGCGAGATGGGGGATGAGTTGCTGGGGGTCTTCGCCCGCCTCGATCCGCACCGCTGTGGCGTCCGACTGGTCGAGGAAGGCGTCCAGCGACACGGCCGGCTCCTCATGCGGCTCGTCGTCGCGGAAACGGATGATGTCCTCAGCCATAAATGGCCTCCTTGAATGGCTCGACGCCGATGCGGCGATAAGTATCGAGGAAGCGCTCCCCATCCTGTCGCTCGCGCAAATAGACGTCGGTGGTTTTCTCGACCGCATCGACAATGCCGTCCTCGTCGAAGCCGGGGCCGGTGATCTTGCCGAGGCTGGTATCCTCCGCGCCCGAGCCGCCGAGCAGCAGCTGATAATTCTCCGTGCCCTTCCGGTCGACGCCCAATATGCCGATATGGCCGGCATGATGGTGGCCGCAGGCGTTGATGCAGCCGGAAATCTTGATCTTCAGCTCGCCCAGCTCAAGCTGCCGGTCGATATCGGCGAAACGCTGCGCGATCTTCTGCGCGATCGGGATCGAGCGCGCATTGGCCAGCGTGCAATAATCGAGGCCGGGGCAGGCGATGATATCTGTGACGAGGTCCAGATTGACGTCGGCAAGCCCTGCCGCGTCGAGCGCCTGCCACACCGCATGCAGATCCTGCTTGCGGACATGTGGCAGCACCAGATTCTGGGCGTGGCTGACGCGGATGTCGTCGAAGCTGTAACGCTCGGCAAGGTCCGCCACGATGTCCATCTGATCGGCCGTGATGTCGCCGCCGATCCCGCCAACCCGCTTGAGGCTGACGTTGACGATCGCATAGCCCGGCGCCTTGTGCGCGGCGGTCTGCCGGTCGACCCACAGTGCGAACTCTGGGTCGGCGCGGTCGATCTCCTCCGGCAAGCCCGTCTCGAACGGGGGCGGCGTGAAATAGGCGGCGATCCGCTCATATTCGGCGCGGGGGAAATCGGTGCCCAGCGTCAGCATATGGGCGAAGGTCTCCTCCACCTGCCGCGTGAATTCCTCATGGCCCAGGTCGTGAACCAGGATCTTCATGCGCTGCTTGTGGATGTTGTCACGCCGCGCATGGCTGTTCCATACCCGCAGCACGGCCTGGATGTAGGAGAAGATCTGCTCTGCCGGGCAGAAGGCGCGGATCGGATAGGCAATGAAGGGCGTGCGGCCCATGCCGCCGCCGGCGAACACCTCGAACCCTTCCTCGCCCGCCTCGTTGCGCACGATGCGCAGCGCCAGATCGTGCCAGCGCAGGGCCGCGCGGTCCGTGGGCGAGGCAATGAGCGCGATCTTGAACTTGCGCGGCAGATAGCTGAACTCGGGGTGGAAGGTGGTCGCCTGCCGGATCAGCTCGGCCCAGGGGCGCGGGTCGCAAATCTCGTCGGCCGCGGCGCCGGCATATTGGTCCGCGGAGATATTGCGGATGCTCTCGCCGCTGGTCTGGATGGCGTGCATCTCCACCGTCGCCAGTTCGGCGAGGATATCCGGCGCGTCCTGCAGCTTGATCCAGTGATACTGGATGTTCTGCCGGGTGGTGAAATGGCCGTAGCCCCGGTCGTAGGTGCGTGCGATATGGCCGAGCATGCGCAGTTGCCGGCTGTTGAGCGTGCCATAAGGAATGGCGATGCGCAGCATATAGGCATGGAGCTGAAGGTAGAGGCCGTTCTTGAGCCGCAGCGGCTTGAACTGGTCCTCGGTCATCTGCCCGGCGAGGCGGCGCGCGGCCTGGTCGCGAAACTCCTCGACGCGGGCGTCGACGATTGCCTGGTCATATTGGTCGTAGCGATACATGTCAGATCACCCAGGTGCCGATGGTCGGATCGGCTGGCTTGAGGCTCAGGTCGAGGCGCACGGTGGGGCCGAGCGCGCGGATGCGGTCCTTGATATGGGCGGGGCGAATGCCCGCCTCGTCGCGCGATGCGTCGATGATGTAGGGGCCGTTCACGCGGCGCGCGGCGGCCTCGGTCTGGGCGATCTCGTCGCCTTTCTCGCCGACGTCGGCGGATTCCTCCACATGGCGCGACCAGCCGGAGCCGGTCCACCAGATCACATCGCCCGTGGCGAGATCATTCCCTGTCAGGATTTTCATGTCGTCAAGGCTCCAATGGATGCAAAATGATGCAGCGGCAGGCAATCGATGGCGTCGGCTTGCGTCACGACGTCGCCCACCACGATAAGTCCGGGGCTTTTCACCCGCTCGCGCCCGACGAGATCGCCCAGATCGGCGAGCAGAGAGCGCAGCACCCGCTGCTCCGGCCGGGTTGCATTTTCGATGACGGCGACCGGCGTTGCAGGCGAGAGGCCATCGTTCATCAGCTTCTCGGCAATGTCGTAGGAAGTGGCAAGGCCCATATAGATGACCAATGTGCGCCCGGCGCCGGCAAGGCCGGACCAGTTCTGCGCGGAGAGGCCCTTGCACTGCCCGGCAACGAAGCTGACGATGCTGGCGTGATCGCGGTGGGTGAGCGGCAGCCCGGCCGCCGCGCCGCCGCCGATCGCGGCGCTGATGCCGGGCACGACCTCGCACGGCACGCCTGCCGCGCGGCAGGCTTCCAGTTCCTCGCCGCCGCGGCCGAAGATGAAGGGATCGCCGCCCTTGAGGCGCACGACGTCACGGCCGGCCAGCGCCTCGCGCACCAGCAGCGCGTTGATGGCTTCCTGCTTCATCGTATGGCGTGCGCGCTGCTTGGCGACGGAAATCAACTCCGCGTCAGGATGGGCCATGCCCATGATCGCGGGATCGACCAGTCCGTCATGCACGATCAGGCGGGCGCGCTCGATCAGGCGCGCCGCGCGCACCGTCAGCAGGTCGGGATCACCCGGCCCGGCGCCGACAAGATAGACCGTTCCCGGCTGATAGGAGTGACAGGCTGCCATGGCGGCTAAATGCGCAGCGTGGCGGCGATCCGCAAATGAAGGTTCCTTTAGTGCGGCTTAGGGATTCTTTTGAGGGATAACCGAAATGTTTTTCGTGGATCGGAAAGCCTGCCGAGTCCGCCGTGTGCGGCCCTTAGCGGTCCGCGACGACCTCGATCGGGCGCAGCCCGACGCCGAGCGAGGCGCGGGGCTGCTCCACTTCGGTCGAGACGACGGGATAGGCGCAGTGATCCGCCGCATATTGGCCGCCAGGGCGGTGATTGCCGGAGAAGCCGACGCCGCCGACCGGGCTGGTGCGGGGCAGCGCATGGGTCGGGCGGTTCCAGTTGACGATGCCGGCCCGCGCGTTGGACCAGAAGCGGTCATATTGCTCCGGGCTGCCGCCGATCAGCGCGGCGGCCAGGCCGAAGCGCGTCTTGTTCGCCTCCGCGATGGCCTGTTCGAACGTCTCGACCCGGATGAGCTGGAGGAGCGGGCCGGAGAGGGCTTCATCCGCCCGATCGGCTATGTCGGTCACGTCGATGATCCCCGGCGTTACGAACGGCAGGCCCTCGAACGGGCGCTGCATATGTTTGATTGGGCGGCCCCCATGGCTCATCAGATGGAGGAAGTGCTCAGTGAGGCTGTCGGCAGTCTCCATGTCGATCAGCGGCCCCATATAGGGTTGCGGATCGGCATGGGGATGGTCGATGACGAGCCGGTCGGCCAGCGCCCGCACGGCACTGACGAGCGGCTCGGCCAGCGTGTCGCGCACGATCAGTCGCCGCGCGGCGAGGCAGTGCTGCCCCGTCGCGCTGAACGCCGATTGCACGATCAGCGCGGCGGCGCTCTCGATATCCGGCGTATCCCAGGCGATGATCGGATTGTTGCCGCCCATTTCGAGGGTGAGCAGCCGGTCCGGCCGGTCGGCAAGTGCACGGGCGAGAGTGAGGCCAGTCTGCGGTGCACCGGTGAACAGCACTCCGTCCACGTCCGGATGCGTGACCAGGGCTTGCCCGGCCGGCTGTCCGCCGACCACGCAGCGGAGCAGATCCTCCGGCACACCGGCGTCATGTAGCAATGCAGCCAGCATCGCGCCGGTCGCGGCGGTCTTCTCCGATGGCTTGAACAGCACGCCATTGCCCGCGATCAACGCCGGGATGATGTGGCCGGCCGGCACCTGGGCGGGCAGGACATGCGGCGTGATGACCGCCAGCACGCCGTGCGGCTTGTGGCGCAGCGCCGTGCGGGCGCCCAGCGCGCCCTCCAGCCGGCGCTGGCCGGTCCGCTCCGAAAAGGCGCTCACCGCCTTGTCGACATGGGCAATCACATCGGCCACTTCGGCATGGCAATCCCAGAGCGGACGGCCCGTTTCGCGGGCGATGCGGTCCGCGAGGTCCGCCTCGGCGGCGCGCACGCCATTGGCAAAACGGCGCATCGTCTCGATGCGGAAGGTGAGCGGCATGGCGGCCCAGGCCGGCCAGGCGCGCGCAACCTGGACGACCTCGGCGGGGACGTCGCTCAGGGGGGCCTGCCAGAGCCGGGCACCCGTGGCCGGTTCGATCGAAAAAAGTGTCTCGGACATTGCGGGCGGTTATGGGCGCAATTGGTTGCCAGTCGATTTACGACGTCAAGGTCGCGGCCCGCGACCATGCGCTGCGCCCATGGCCCGGATCGCCGCGATCTTCGCCATGAGCGCCGTCCAGTCGTCGGCACTGTCGATGGCTGCCCAGAGTGCCTCCACCTCGTCGATATGCATGGAGCAAGGCGTTTCGCCCCGCCAATAGTCATGATCGAGCGCGCCGGGGCGGAGCGTGAGCGCGGCGGCGGTTTCCCGCGCCTCGTTCCATCGTTCGCCGGCATAGAGCGGGCCTGTGCGCTCGCCGCGCCGCCAGTCGAAGAAGAAGCGGTCGATCGGCACCTCGCCCTCGCGTAGTGCTTCCACGGCTGCGATCACGAAGGTGCGTGCGGCGGCCATATCCGGCGCTTCATGACCGAGCCGCCACAGGAAGCGCGCGATCAGCCGCTGCTCATATAGGTCGGCATAACGCTGGAGGATCGCGATAAGCGCATCCTGATCGGCCATCGAGATCAGCGATTGGGCAAGCTGGACGAGGTTCCAGTGGATCGCCTCGGGCTGGCGCGCAAAGGCATAGAGGCCCGTCTGGTCAAAATAGGCGGCGGTGAAGCCCGGCGTCCAATAAGGTGTGAAACGCCACGGGCCATAGTCGAAGCTTTCGCCTGTGATGTTGATATTATCGCTGTTGAGCACGCCGTGGACGAAGCCGGCGACCATGTAGCTCGCGGCGAGATCGGCTGCGCGTTCGACCATCGCGCCAAGCAATGTCAGCGCGGAGTTGTCGCCCGGCGGCAGGGTGAGCAGGTGGCGCAGGCAATAGTCGGTGAGCCGCGCGATCTTCTCCGTCTCGCCGCGATAGGCGAGGCGCTGGAAGCTGCCGATGCGGATATGGCCATGGCTGAGCCGCACCAGGACGGCCGAGCGCGTGGGCGAAGGTTCGTCGCCGCGCACAAGCTGCTCGCCGGTTTCGATCAGCGAGAAGCTGCGCGACGTGGTGACGCCAAGGGCTTCCAGCATCTCGGTCGCCAGAATTTCGCGGACGCCGCCCTTCAGCGTCAGCCGGCCATCGGCTGTGCGGCTGTAGGGCGTGCGGCCGGATCCTTTGGTGCCGAGGTCGAGCAACCGCCCGCCTGCCGCCGCCTGCTCGCGCAACTGGGCAAAGAGGAAGCCGCGCCCATCGCCGAGATCGGGGTTGTAATAGCGGAACTGGTGGCCGTGGTAACGCAGCGCCAGCGGAGTGGGTTGCGCGTCCGGCAACGGCTCGAACCGGCCGAAGTGGGCGATCCATCGGGACTCATCGAGTCCGTCCAGACCGACCGTGGCCGCCGCCCGATCGTTGCGGAAGCGGAGCCTGTGCTGGGGGAAGCCCGCCGCGCTGACCGGATCGGCAATGAAATCGGCAATTTCGTCGATCGCCCGTTCGGGCATGTAAATGTCAGCTTGCAGGGCGGTGGGCATACGGCAATATGGGCGACGGGCGGGGAAAGGATCAAGCTTGGCAAGCTTCGAGGATAAATTTTGGTGGTCGCAGGATGGCTTGCGCCTCCATTATCGGGATTATCCCGGCCGTGAGGATCGCCCCTCGATCCTCTGCCTGCCTGGCCTTACGCGCAACGTGCGCGATTTCGAGCCGGTAGCCGAGCGGTTGGCGGGCGAGTGGCGGGTCATCTGCATCGAACTGCGCGGGCGCGGAGAGAGTGCCTACGCCAAGGATCCGATGAGCTATGTGCCGCTGGTCTATTTGCAGGATATCGACCGGCTGCTGGACGAGTTGGCGCTACCCCGGCTGATCGGCATCGGCACCTCGCTCGGCGGCATCATGCTGATGCTGATGGCGGCGACACGGCGGGGTTGCCTCGCCGGCGCGCTGCTCAACGACATTGGCCCGGACATTGCCGAGGCGGGTCTGGAGCGCATTCGCCGTGGTGTCGGTTCGGGCAGCGCCCAGCCGACCTGGGTCCATGCCGCCCGCACAGTGGCCGAGGTTCAGGGCATGATCTATCCTGATTATGAGCTGGAGGATTGGTTGCGCCTCGCCCGGCGTTTCTATCGCGTGACCGGGCAGGGGCGGATCGTCCTGGATTATGACCAGCGGCTGGCCGAGCCGTTTCGGGCGCCCGGGGGCGACGCGGCGGGCGTCGACCTGTGGCCCGCCTTCATGTCGCTTGCCGACGCGCCGCTCACATTGGTGCGCGGGGCGCTCAGCGACCTGTTGGCCTCGGATACGGCGGAGGCGATGCAGGCGCGCGTCCCCGAGATGGATCTGGTGACGGTGCCGCGTGTCGGCCATGCGCCCACGCTGGAAGAACCGGAAGCAGTCGGTGCGATCGACCGGCTGCTCGCCCGGGTGTTGGCGCAGGCATGAGCGGGGGGGCGGACGGCACCGGGCGGAGCGGCCCCTACCGCGTGCTGCAACTGCACGGCACGTTCGATCGCGGCGGCAAGGAAGCGCGGGTCATCCGGCTGATGAACCATTGGGGGCAAAAGGTCAGCAGCGATATATTGATCGGTGATCCCACGGCGGACGGCGCGCGCGAAGATATCGACCCGGGGCTTGCCGTGCACTTTCTCGATGGACCGGCGCTGCGCGGGCGCCCGACCTCCGGCATGCTGCTTGCCCTGGGGCGGCTGATGCAGCGCTACGACCTCATTCTCAGCTTCGGCTGGGGTGCGATCAACGGGGCCATGGCGCACCGCTTGTTGCGGCGCATGGAACAGCTTCCGCCGCTCATCCACCATGAGGACGGGTTTGCGGTGGAGGAAGCGACCGCGCGCAACTCGACCCGCAACCTTTATCGCCGCGTCGCGCTGGCCGGGGTCTATGCGCTGGTCGTCCCGTCCAACCGGCTGGCGCATATCGCGCAGCGCGAATGGCACCTAAAGGCGGAGCGGGTACGCCAAATCCCGAACGGCATCGATACGGCCGCCTTCGCCGCCAACCCCTCTGCCTCCGCGCTTCCGGGGCTGGTGGCGGATGACCGGTTGCTCGTCGGCATCATGGCGGACTCGGGGCAGATGGCCGCTCTGCGGTCCTTGATCCGCTCCCTGGGGCCATTGCGTGATCGGCTGCGGCTGGTTCTCCTGGGGGAAGACGCGGCGCTTGAGGCTCTCCATGCCGATGCGGTCGCGCAGGGTGTCGAGGATGTGGCGCTGCCCAGTCCGCTCCCCCCGCCACAGGATTATATCGGCGCCTTCGATATTGCCGTGCTTCTGTCGGGCGGCGAGCAATTCCCGCTCGCGCTGGTCGAGGCCATGGCGGCGGGCTGCCCGGTCGTCGCGACCGATGCGGGGGACATAGCGGCCATGGTCGCGCCGGGGAACCGCCGGTTCGTCGTGCCCGCGGGCGATCCGGCCCGGCTGTGCGCGGCGCTTGAAACACTGGTGGCCGACCCGGAGTTGCGCGCGCAGCTCGGTGAGTTGAATCGCCTGCGCGCGCGGCAATGTTTTGACGAGTCGGTGATGTTCCAGCTCTATGATCGCCTCTATGGCGCGGCCGTGGGGAGCACCCCGGTGCCGGCATGATAACTGTGGCAAAATTGTGCGCAGTTTCTTGAAAATCCTGCTATGGGCACGAGATCGTGCCGACCCGGCTGTCGTGCGGCTGGGCGACTAAGGAGCTGATATTTGTTCAAGGGCGTGAAGCCGATCGTCTATGGCGGTCGCGAAGTTTGGCCGCTTATCGAAGGCGGAAAGGGAGTCGCGGTCTCCAATCATGCGAGTTCTGGCGCATGGGCCGCAGCGGGCGGCATCGGGACCGTGTCCGCCGTCAATGCCGATAGCTACGATGCGGACGGCAATGTCATCCCGCAAATCTATCATGGCCGCACCCGCACGCTGCGTCATGAGGAACTGGTCGAATACGCCATTAACGGCGCCGTCCAGCAGGTGAAGCGCGCCTTCGAGATGGCCGGCGGCAAGGGCGCGATCAACATCAATGTGTTGTGGGAAATGGGCGGCGCGCAGCGGGTGCTGCAAGGTGTGCTGGAGCGGACCAAGGGCATGGTCGCGGGCGTCACCTGCGGCGCTGGCATGCCCTACAAGCTTTCCGAGATCGCAGCGCAGCACGGCGTCTCCTATCTGCCCATCGTCAGTTCCGGCCGCGCCTTCCGCGCGCTGTGGAAGCGCGCCTATCACAAGGCGGCGGAATGGCTGGCGGCGGTGGTCTATGAAGACCCATGGTTGGCGGGCGGCCATAACGGCCTCTCCAACGCGGAAGACCCGACGAAGCCCGAGGACCCCTATCCCCGCGTCAAGGCGCTGCGCGAAACGATGCGCGAGGGCGGCATCAGCGACGACGTGCCGATCGTGATGGCCGGTGGCGTCTGGTATCTGCGCGATTGGGATCACTGGATCGACAATCCCGAACTGGGCGCGATCGCCTTCCAGTTCGGCACCCGGCCGCTGCTCACCAAGGAAAGCCCGATCCCGCAGCAGTGGAAGGAACGGCTGATGACGCTGGAGGAAGGCGACATCCTCCTCCACCGCTTCTCGCCGACCGGCTTCTATTCCTCGGCGATCCGTAACCCCTTCCTGCGCAATCTGGAGGCGCGCTCGGAGCGGCAGATCGCCTTCTCCATGGAGGAAGCCGGCGATCATACCCATCAGCTTGATGTGGGCGTGAAGGGCCGCAACTTCTGGGTGACGCGCAACGATCTGCTGCGCGCCCGCGAGTGGGTGATGCAGGGCTTCACCAGCGCGCTCAAGACGCCGGACAACACGCTGGTCTTCGTCACGGACGAGGAGCGCGGAGAGATCCGCAAGGATCAGGCGGATTGCATGGGTTGCCTCTCGCATTGCAACTTCTCGTCGTGGAAGGACCATGACGATTATTCCACCGGCCGCCTCGCCGATCCCCGCAGCTTCTGCATCCAGAAGACCTTGCAGGATGCGGTGCATGGTGGCGACCTTGACAAGAATCTGCTGTTCGCCGGCCACGGCGCCTTCCGTTTCAAGCAGGACCCCTTCTATTCCAATGGGTTCGTGCCGACGGTGAAGCAGCTTGTCGATCGTATCCTGACGGGAGACTGATGGCCATGATGCGCTCGCCCGACATGCCCGGCCTCGCTGTGCTCCAGTATCGCGCGGCGGATTATCAGGTCGTCCGCCCCGGCCGCTTCGTCATCTGCGCGGTGAGCGGCGCGGAAATCCCCTTGAGTGAACTGGCCTATTGGAGCGAGGCGCGGCAGGAAGCCTATCGCAGCGCGACCGAGGCGACCAGAGCGCTGGCGGGGGTTTAGGGCGTCTGCCAGGCAGGCCTGTTTCGCTGACCTGGCGTGCGACCGTGCTCGCTCGGAGATTTCGCCGATCAGAATACGATCCATGGGATCATTTTTCCCGGGCCGGCGGTGGGCGGGCACCGGTTGATGGTGGGCAAGGCGCGTGGCAGAAAGCCCTGCGCCTGGCCTGCGACATGGGAGGTTCGTTCATGATTCCGCGCTTGGCCTTTCTGTCCGGTGCCTTGCTGATCGCCAGTGCCGGGAGCGCCGCGCCCAATGTCAAACCGGTGCCCTATTGGGCTTCGCTTGCCAAAGGGGAGGCCCGCATGCGCGTGGGGCCGAGCCAGGATTATCCGGCGAGTTGGATCTATCGTCGGCGCGATCTGCCGGTGAAAGTGGTCGAAGTCTATGCCAACTGGCGCAAGGTGGAGGACCCGGACGGCACGCAGGGATGGCTCCATGTGCGTCTGCTGAAGGATGAGGCAACGGCCATCGTAAAGGGTGAGATCGCCGCGATGCGCGATGGCCCGTCCGCCGATGCGCGGGTGCTCTATCGGCTTGAGCCGGGCGTGGTCGGCCGTCTTTCCGGCTGCGCGAATGGTTGGTGTGCCGTGGATGTGAACGGTGCGCGTGGCTATGTGGCTACGAACGATCTGTGGGGCGCGACCGATTAAGGGCGCTTTTCCCGGAAAAGCGACATTTTTGCATCTTCCCGGCCGTTAACATGCTTGCCCGCTAGGGCTGGATGGGACAGCATGCGACTGACGATAAGGGTGGGACAAGGTCGCGCAGTTGTTGCTTTCTCGCAGCTATTCGCCATCGGCTGATCTGGCGGGCTATGTGCGGCGCTATTACGTTTTTGATGCCGATCTTCCCGCCGATTTCCTCCTTGTCGACAAGCTGCTCTCGGAGACGGCCTTCATCCGCATCCTGTTGAACGGCGATTGGGCGGCCGAGGTCGCGCCCGACCAGTGGGTGAGTTTCGGCCCCGTGCCACTCATGGGGTCCAATGAAATTCCTCGGCGCGTGCGGGTGCGCGGGCCATTTCTCGTCGTCGGCATATCCTTTCGGCCAAGCGGCTGGAGCGGCATGTTCGCCCAGCCCGCCTGCGCGCTGGCTGACGGCGCCGTGCCGCTTGCGACGTGGTGGGGGCCGCTCGCTGATCGTCTCTATGAGGAGGTGGCCGCTGCGGGTGACGATGGGGGGATCGTTAGGGCGATCGAGCGTGCGTTGCGGGCGCGCCTGGCGGCCACGGGCGCGCCGCCGCCGTCATCGGCCATGGCGGCGTTCGAGCGGATCGCGCGGCACGACAGCACCATATTGGTGGCGGAAGCCGCGCGGCAGGTCGGGCTTTCGATCCGCCAGTTCGAGCGGCAATGCCATGCGACCTTCGGGCACAGCCCCAAGGTGATCCTGCGCCGCAGTCGCTTTCTAGACATGGCGCAGGCGCTGCGCGGATTCAGCGAGCCCAGCGCGGAACAGCTCGCCGCGCTGCGCTATTTCGACCAGAGCCACCTCAATCGCGAGTTTCGCCATTTCTTCCAGCTCACGCCGGGGCAATTCGAGAAGGTCGCGACGCCGCTGTTCACGGCGGGCCTCAAATTGCGGGCCGAGGGGCTGGCGTAGAGATCGGCCGGGCCGTCACCCTCTCAGGCTTGCGGCGTCCCGCGCCAGCGCTTCCACTCTGGCGGGGTCGACTGGCCCCTTGGGGACCACCCAGCTGCCACCCACGCAGCCGACGAACGGCTGGGCGAGCCAATCCGGCGCGCTCTCGGCGCTGATCCCGCCGGTCGGGCAGAACCGCACCTGCCCGAATGGAGCGGCCAGGGCTTTGAGCGCGGGGAGGCCGCCGCTGGTGACGGCCGGGAAGAACTTGAACCGGTCGAGGCCCATATCCAGTCCGCGCATGATGTCGCCTGCCGTCGCCGTGCCGGGCAGGAAGGCGGTTCCGGTGGCCAGTGCCGCCTTGCCGAGCGGCTCGGTGAGGCCGGGCGAAACGATGAATTTAGCGCCCGCTTCCAGCGCATCCTCCAGCATCTTGGGGTTCAGCACCGTGCCGGCACCGACCACCGCGCCCGGCACGCTGGCCATCTCGCGCATCACGTCGAGCGCGGCGGGTGTGCGCATCGTCACTTCCAGCGCGGGCAGGCCGCCCGCCACGAGCGCCTGCGCCAGCGGCACCGCATCCGCCACATTCTCCACGATCAGCACGGGGATCACCGGTGCCAGCGCCATTATCTCTTCGACCGTCATCGTGGCTCCCTCTGCCTGCGCGTCATTTCCCGCGCCCCGTCTCATCCCGCCAGGCCGCGGCCGCGCCGAACAGGCCGATCTCCGGGTGGACCGCGATCCGCACGGGGATGGTGCGCATCAGCGCCTCGTAGCGGCCTTTCGCGGTGAAGCGGCCGTGAAAGCCGCTTTCCGTCACCAGAAAATCGCGCATTCGCTGGGTCAAGCCGCCAGCCAGCACCACCGCATGCGGCCCGTGCGCCAGTGCCAGATCGCCCGCGACGGAGCCATAAGAAAGGCAGAGGCGCTCCAATGCGGCGCGCGCGGCGTGGTCCGATCCGTCGATGGCGGCCTGCCACAGATCGGCATCGTCCATCAGCACCACCGGCGCACCGCTCAGCGTCGCCATCGCCTTGTGGAGATTGTTGAGGCCCGGCCCCGAAACGATCCGTTCGACCGAAACGCGCAGATATTTGCCCCGCAGATAGGCAAGAATGCGGTCTTCCAGAGCATCGAGCGGCGCGAAATCGAGGTGGCCGCCCTCGGTGGCGAGGATGTGCGGCCGCCCGTCATCATAAGCAACCAGCGCGACGCCAAGGCCGGTGCCCGGCCCGAGGACGGTGACGCCGCCATCGTGCGGGAATGGCTGATCCTCGCCGAACAGCAGTGGCAGATTCTCAGCTGGCAGGCGTGAGACAGCGTGAGCGACCGCCTCGAAATCATTGACCAGTCGCATATGCTTGAGGCCCAGATCCTCGGCCAGCGTGGCGGGGCGGATCGCCCAGCTCGAATTGGTGAGCTTGATCTGCGCTTGTGCAATCGGCGCGGCAAAGGCGATGGCGGCGCCATCCGGCAAATCGCCGCCGTCTTCCGCTGCAAAGGCCCGCCAGCAGGCGGCGAGGCTGGGGAAATCGGCAACCTTATATTTGCGGACGGTTCCCAGCGTCGGGCAGCCAGCGGCATCCAGCGTTGCGCGCGCGAAACGGGCATTGGTCCCGCCGATATCGGCCGCGACAATCTCCCTCACGCGTCGCGGTCCATCGCTGCCAATATGGGCGAGGCGCCCATTTCCGCCAGATCGCTGTTGTGCCGGAAAAGCGCGAACAGTTCGCGGCCGGTGTCGTGCGCCGGTGGCGGCGCATCGGCCGGCGCCCGTGCCTCCCACTCGGCGGCATCGACCAGCGCGTCGAGATGGCCGTCCTGGGCACAGACGCGGACCATGTCGCCGTCGCGCAGCCTGGCGATGGGGCCGCCGCCCAGCGCCTCGGGTGAGAGGTGGATGGCGGCGGGCACCTTGCCGCTCGCGCCGGACATGCGCCCGTCCGTCACCAGCGCGACCTTGAAGCCGCGATCCTGCAGCACGCCGAGCGGCGGGGTGAGCTTGTGCAGCTCCGGCATGCCGTTGGCGCGCGGCCCCTGGAAGCGCACCACCACCACCACGTCCCGGTCCAGCTCGCCGGCCTTGAACGCGGCCATCACCTGATCCTGGTCGGAGAAGACGCGGCAGGGCGCTTCGATCGTCCAGCGGGCCGGGTCGACCGCGCTGGTCTTCATCACGCAACGGCCCAGATTGCCGGCAAGCAGCTTCATTCCGCCATCCGCACTGAACGGGTTGGAGATGGGGCGCAGTATCTCGTCGTCGCCCGGCGCGGTCGGCGGCTGGTCCCACACCAGCGCGTCATCGACCAGCATCGGCATCCGGCCATAATCGGTGAGGTCGGCGCGCGCGACCGTCATCACATCGCGGTGGAGCAGGCCGCCCCGCAGCAATTCGCTGATGATCCATGCCATGCCGCCCGCCTCGTGGAAGCGGTTCACGTCGTCCGCGCCATTGGGATAGACGCGCGCCAGCAGCGGCACCACCGAGGACAGCTCCGCGAAATCAGTCCAGTCGATGATGATGCCGGCCGCGCGGGCGATGGCGGGCAGGTGGATGGCGTGGTTGGTCGAACCGCCGGTCGCCAGCAGGCCGATGACGCCGTTGACGATCGCCTTCTCGTCCACACAGCGGCCGAGCGGGCGGTAATCCTCCCCGTCCCAGCCGATGGCGGTGACGCGGTGGACGGCGGCGCGGGTCAATTCCTGCCGCAGCCTGGTACCGGGGGAGACGAAGGCGGCGCCGGGCATGTGCAGGCCCATCACCTCCATCATCATCTGGTTGCTGTTGGCAGTGCCGTAGAAGGTGCAGGTGCCCGGTGCATGATAGCTGGCGGACTCCGATTCCAACAGTTCCTCGCGCCCGACCTTGCCCTCGGCATAGAGCTGGCGGATGCGCTGCTTCTCCTTGTTGGGGAGGCCCGACGGCATAGGGCCGGAAGGAACGAAGATGGTCGGCAGATGGCCGAAGCGCAGCGCCGCCATCAGCAGCCCCGGCACGATCTTGTCGCAGATGCCAAGCATCAGCGCGCCCTCGAACATGGCATGGCTGAGTGCCACGGCGGTCGAGAGCGCGATGGTGTCGCGGCTGAACAGGGAGAGTTCCATGCCCGCCTGGCCCTGCGTCACCCCGTCGCACATCGCCGGCACGCCGCCCGCCACCTGCGCCGTTGCGCCAACTTCGCGCGCGGCGATCTTGATCGCCTCGGGGTAACGGCCATAGGGCTGGTGGGCCGAGAGCATATCATTATAGGCAGTGACGATGCCGATGTTCATGGCATTGCCGGAGCGGATCACCGGCTTGTCCTCGCCGCTCGCCGCGAAGGCATGGGCGAGGTTGCCGCATGAGAGATTGCCGCGGTTGGTGCCTGCATCCCGCCCGCGCGCGATATGGTCGAGATAGCGCTGCCGGGTGGGCGCGCTGCGCTTCACGATCCGCTCGGTCACGGCGGCGATAATGCTGTTGAGATCAGTCATGCCAACTTGCTCCGTCGCGCTCGATCAGCGCGATCCCTGCTGATGGCCCCCAGGTGCCGGCGGCGTAATGCACCACCTTCTGTTCGGCCTTCGCCCAACTCTGCGCGATCGAGTCGATCCACGCCCATTGCGCCTCGACCTCGTCGCGGCGCACGAACAATGTGGTGTCGCCTTCCAGAAAATCGAGCAGCAATCGCTCATAAGCGATGCGCCGCCGTTCGCCGGCGAAGGCATGGGCGAGGCTGACGTCCAGTTCCACCTGCTCCAGCTTGACGCCGCCCCGGTCCAGCCCCGGCCGCTTGGCCATCAGCGCGAGACTGATATTCTCGTCCGGTTGCAGACGGATGATGAGGCGGTTGGGTTCCATGCCGCCATGGCCATTGCGCCCGAAGATGCTGTGCGAGACCGGCTTGAACTGGATGAGGATCTCGGACTGGCGCTCCGGCATGCATTTGCCGGTGCGCAGGTAAAAGGGCACGCCGGTCCAGCGCCAATTGTCGATATGCGCTTTCAGGGCGACGAACGTCTCGGTGTCGGATGAGTGACCCAGTTCCTCAGCATAGCCCGCGACGAGCTTCCCCTTCACCGCGCCATCGCGATACTGGCCGCGCACGCTGTGGGTGCGCACCGTCTCGGTATCCATCGGCCGCAGCGAGCGCAGCGCCTTCACCTTTTCGTCGCGCACAGCCGTCGAATCCATCCGCGCCGGCGGCTCCATGGCGATGATCGAGAGGATCTGGAGGACGTGGTTCTGCACCATGTCCTTCAACGCTCCCACGCTGTCATAATAATCGACCCGGCCTTCCAACCCCACCGTCTCGGCAACGGTAATCTGGACATGGTCGATTGCGCTGGCATTCCACAACGGCTCGAACAGCCTGTTGGCGAAGCGCAGCGCCAGCAGGTTCTGCACCGTCTCCTTGCCAAGATAATGATCGACCCGGAAGATGCGGTTCTCGCTGAACAGGTCGCCAATGGCATCATTCACCGCGCGCGAGGAGGCGAGGTCCTGGCCGATCGGCTTTTCCATCGCGATGCGCGTGGCCGGGCCAACCAGGCCGGCGGCGGCCAGCCCCTGTGCCGTCGGGGCAAAGAGCGAGGGCGGGGTCGAGAGGTAGAAGGCCATCGGCCCATCGCCCAGCGTCCCGGCCCGCTCGGCCAGCGCCGCGAACTGCGCCGCGTCGCCCGCCGATACGGGGCAATAGCCAATCATGTCGAGGAACGCCGCGATTCGCGTCTCGTCGAGCAATTCGGCCTGGGCATAGGTGCCGAGCGCCTCGCGGATCGTGGCACGGAACGCCGCATCGTCCATCTCGGTGCGGCCGGAGGCGAGGATATGGAACGGCTCGGGCAACAAGCCATCGCACAGCAGATGATAGAGCGAGGGGAAGATCATGCGGTGAGCGAGATCGCCTGTTGCGCCGAACAGGATCAAGGTCTTGGATTTTTCCGTCAAAGGTGCCGCCTTTCCCGGTAGCTGGCCTGCGTTCGGTCGTTGCCGGATGTCGCATGGACGCTTCTATGAGGAGAGATGCGGGGACGCAACCGAGCCTATGGTCGGATCGCTCATGAAAGGGGTGATGCGCAAAGCGCTGGACGTGCTTGCCCTGCCTGGCTTATTGGCGTGCGCTCACTAGCCGTGCGGGCGTGGTGAAACTGGTAGACGCGCCGGACTCAAAATCCGGTTCCGAAAGGAGTGTCGGTTCGATTCCGACCGCCCGCACCACCCATTTCGCAAGGGACGAGTCTTTTGCCAGCTTGGGGAGCAGGCGTCAGGAACGGCGCGGATCTGCGCCATTTCGGCTGCGATATTTCATCGATTGAGGTCCGGAGACGCATCGTTCATTCAGTAAGGCTCGTTTCCGCGCCCATATCTCAGGCCTGATTTTGCAGACCTCTTTAGTGACGGCTGATGCTTAGGTGCAACGATTACCGCCCAGAAGTCTGGCCGGTCTGGATTCGATGGGGCGGAGAGTGAACCTCAGACCATCCCGAGCAGGACCCGTTGCTCCGTCCAACAGATCGGCAGGTCGCTGTTGAGCAGCCGCTTTGTCGAGAGCGAGATGGGCTGCGTGCCCGCGATGCAGCGAGCCACGATATCGGGTGCCAGCAGCGCGATGCGCAGCAGTTGCGCCGATCGCTTGCGGTACTTGCCCTGCGCATCGGCGAGCGAGGCCACCGTATGATGCGGTGCTGCAAGCAGCGTCCGATGCAGTTCAATGGCTTCGGCGATGAGCGCAACCAGCGGCTGGTTGATCGTGCCCGTCGAGCGATCCTGCTCATATCCCCCACGATCATGCGCACATCCTTGCCCTGCCGGATTCGGGTGGCGCGACTGGTGAGCCGGATCGGCTGATCATGAACCAGCTGCTCAAGCCCAAGCATCAACCGGGGACCGGAGGGGGCGATGGTGATCTCGATGCGATCCTCTGTGATGTCCACCCGTTCGAGCAGCATGGCGAGGATCGCTGCCCGACGATCTGGCTTGTCCAGATCGGTCGCGGCCTGCCGGGCTTTCGCGAACGCCGATGCCGCAGCTTTAGCGCCAGCCAAGGTCAGGATGGCGCTGCGATCGCCCAGCCAGCGCTTGAGCCGGTCGATGACGATGCGCTCAACCTCGGGGGCACTGATCCGCCAGGGACTGGCGCCGGTGCCCAGCAGGGCACTGGGATGGGTCACATAATAGCGATAGCGCTTGCTGTCCTTGCTGGTGTGCGAGGGCGTCATCTTGCGACCCTCACCATCATGGATCAGGCCGGCGAGCAGGCTGCGTCTGGGCGATCGTTTGCTGGGCGCGTTGTTACGACGATCGGCTAGCAGGGTCTGCACCTGCTCCCAGAGCGCGTCCTCCACGATCGCTTCATGCTGACCATCATAGACCGCGCCCTTATGGGCGACCTTGCCGCGATAGATGGGGTTGCCGAAGAGGTGAGAGAGCGCACCCCGGCTGAACGCGATGCCTCCACGCCCATGCAGATGCTTGGTGCGATAACCGTCGCGTAGCAGCTCTTCGGCGAGCAGACGGATCGAGCCGAGCACGACATAGCGGCGCATGATATGCCGGACCTGCTGTGCCTCGCGCGCGTTGATCACCAGGGCCCGGTCCTTCACATCATAGCCCAATGGCGGATTGCCGCCCATCCACATGCCTTTCTTCTTCGATGCCGCGATCTTGTCGCGGATCCGCTCGCCGGTAACCTCGCGCTCGAACTGGGCGAACGAGAGCAGCACATTGAGGGTCAAGCGGCCCATGCTGGAGGTGGTGTTGAACGCCTGGGTCACCGAGACGAAGCTGGCGCCCCGCGCGTCGAGGATCTCGACGATCCGGGCAAAGTCGGAGAGGGCGCGGGTCAGGCGATCCACCTTGTAGACCACGATCACATCGATCTTGCCGGCCTCGACATCGGCGAGCAGCTGTTGAAGGGCAGGGCGGTCCATGGAGCCACCGGAGAAGCCGCCATCATCATAGGCGGTCTTCACCAGGGTCCAGCCTTCATGGCGTTGGCTGACGATATAGGCCTCACACGCCTCCCGCTGGGCATCGAGGCTGTTGAACGCCTGCTCCAGCCCCTCCTCGCTGGACTTGCGGGTATAGACCGCGCAGCGGATCGCGCCGCGCGGTCGTTCTGCTGTGACCGGCCGTCTAGCCATGGTCGACCAGTCCGAAGAAGCGCGGTCCCGACCAGTGTGCACCGGTCACGGCCCTGGCAATGGCGGAGAGGGAGCGCCAGGTTCGCTCTTCCCACAGGAACCCGTCCTCCAGCACGGTGACGGTGACCGTGCGGCCGTTCCACTGACGGACCAGGCGTAGGCCGGGCTTCAGGATCACCGCTTCCTTGCCGGCCGCGATCCGGCGCAGCGCTTGCCCTTGGGATGACCTCAACCCGCCTATGGCCTTCTCCTGCAACGCGTGACCGAGCAGGTGCCGCAGAAGATCGGTCCGGACCCGCGGTGGCTCTGTCCCCTGCAGCGATCGCCATTGGGTGCGCAGGTCCGCCACCGGCATGCCGGCCAGGGCATTGAGCTGATCCGCCAACGTCATGCGGCACCATCCGTGCCGATGAGGTAGCGGGATACGCCTTCGACCGTTTGGCGGTCGATGGCATGGCCTTTCTTGCGCAGGCCGGTCAGCGCCGCCCGGGTCGTATGGGGTAGCCAGCCGGTGGCAGCGACCAGCTCATCGAGTGAAGCGCCGGTCTCTCGGCGGAGCAGACTGAGCACCTGGTCGATCTTCCTGGGCCTAGGGGCCGGGGCAGGCGAGGGTGGCTTCGCATCAGCTCCCCCGTCACCAACACCGATCCGGGCACGACCGGCATCGGTGATGATCAGGGCCAGGCGATGATCGCCATGTTTACGCCAGACCTTGGTTGGATCATTGGTCGGGGTCGCCTCAACGAGACCCTGCTTGACGAGTGGCAGGATGGCTTTGCGGATGCGGGCGCCTTGAGGTGGTGCCGGTTTTCTGGACAGGGTGTTAAGCTACTTCCGACCTGATGGATTGGTACGGGGATGAAGACGACGAGGAAGCGCTATAGCGCCGATTTTAAGGCCAAGGTCGCGCTGGAAGCGATCCGGGGCGATCTGACGCTGGCGGAGCTGGCAGCCAAGCATGGCGTGCACCACACGATGATCGCGTCCTGGAAGCGGCAGGCCATCGACGGGATGGCAGGGACGTTCTCCGGGGTTGGCGATGTGGCCAAGGCCGTCAGCGAGAGCGAGGTGGAAAAGCTGCACGCCAAGATCGGGCAATTGGTCGTCGAGCGGGATTTTTTAGCGAAAGCCTTCGGTCGATGAGCGTGGACCGGAGGCGGGCGATGGTCGAAGCTGCTCACCATCGCCTGTCGATCACGGCGCAGTGCCGCCTGCTGCGGATCAGCCGCTCGTCCTATTACTATGCCCCGGTGCCGGAGACGGACGAGACGCTGGCGCTGATGACAGTGATCGACGCGACGTTCCTGGACTGCCCGTGGTACGGCAGCCGCCAGATGGCGCGGCACCTGCGGCGTGCCGGGCACGAGGTCGGTCGCCGTCGGGTACGACGACTGATGGCGAAGATGGGCTGACGCCGATCTATCAGCGGCCCCGCACGAGCGATCCGCACCCGCAGCACCGGGTCTATCCGTATCTACTGCGCAAGCTGGCGATCGAGCGGCCCAATCACGTGTGGTGCGCCGACGTGACGTACATCCCGATGCGCCGTGGCTTCCTCTATCTGGTGGCGATCATGGACTGGGCGACCCGCAAGGTGCTCGCCTGGCGGCTGTCGAACACGATGGATGCCGGCTTCTGTGTCGCGGCGCTGGAGGAGGCGCTGGCCCGGTTCGGCAAGCCGGAAATCTTCAACACGGACCAGGGCAGCCAGTTCACCAGCTCCGCCTTCACCAGCGTGCTGCGCGATGCCGAGGTCCGCATCAGCATGGATGGCCGGGGCCGGTGGATGGACAACGTCTTCATCGAACGCCTCTGGCGATCCCTGAAGTACGAGTGCGTCTATCTCCACGCCTTTGAGACCGGCTCGGAGCTGCGGGCTGGCCTTGGCCGGTGGATCACCTATTACAACACCCAGCGCCCGCACTCGGGACTGGCCGGGAGAACCCCGGTCGAGGCCTATCGGCGGATCGGACAATCAGATCATGGGGGGCATGCCCCCCATGATCTGATGATCAAACAGGCGGCATGAACGACAACCGGGATTAGCTTAACTCAGCCGCCAAACTGTCCAAGAAGGCGGGACCACCTTAATACTCCTCTTCTGCTTCTGCCGTATGCGGCATGTAGGTGCTAGATTGCGATCAATCCCAAGGTTTCAGAAACCCAACTGGCGATAGCCTGATGGGCATCGACACCCAGCTTCAGATAGACTTTCCTGCCGTCATTTTCTGCATCGATCCGGCAAATCAGGCCGTCCTTCGTCAATTTCTTCACATATCGCAGCGCGGTCGTTGGAGGAACGCTCGCTGCTATGCACGCATCGCTGACCGTGACGTCCCTCCCCTCCAATGAACTGGCGTAGAGATCTAGCAATATGTCCCATGCGGGGTCCGCGAACAGACCCGCCATGAATAGCGTCTCCCGTCGCCGCCTCTGCTTAATATATCTACGAACACGCGCCGCCGGTCCCGATATTCCGCTCTGAGGCAGATCAAGCGACTGTAGCTCGTCAGCCAGTCGGTCCATTTCCGCGCTGATCCGACGAAGCCGCACTATGGAATAATCATGTTGATCCTGTGTCATAATGGATGCGCCGTGCAAGCTGTGAAACAGCCATACCCGCCCGCCGATCCGTCCAGATGCCTGCTACCACGATGAGGAGTTTCGGGACCGCCCACATCGTCGCGAGCACAAAATAGGCACGCGCGGGGACGATGTGCGTGAAGAGGCTCGCGAGGTGAGCTGATATGGTGATCAGGTGAAAACCAAATACCCACAGAGGCCAAAAGCGGTTGGTGCGAATTGCTATCACGAATAACGCGAGCAGGAGCAACATGTCGACCGAGAAGGTTGGCCAATGGGTGGCGTTCCAAGCAGGGTTGAGCATCAATCGGAGAACCACCAGGAGTCCCGCCTGTCCGAGATAGCAAATCGCAAACCACCGACCTTCCCACCCGCCCGCTAGCGCGGCAAATGTGCAGACGGCCAATGTGAGCGACCAGAATAGGATGATGATCGTCATTCAATCGCCAAGAAGCAAAAATCAGCCCGAGTCAAAAGAATGACGATCCAGATCAGTCTATCTTGGCCATATCGTTTACCAAACCAAGTTGCCCGGTTGGCCAGCCAATGGGGCATCCATCCATCTTTTCCTTATGGACACTCTGCCTTCCGATCGCTGTCAAAGTGGCAACAGTCTTTCCGGTTTGCTCCCGTGCCTGCCGCAGACTGTTGATCGCACTGATGACGTTATCATAGATTCGTTGGCTGGCATTGATAGGGAGATCGGATGTTCTCACCGACTCAATGATCGTTTGGAGCATCTGCGCCTGGCCGGACAGCGCTGCATCCGTAGCGCGAACAGCCTCCGAAATATCACCGGCGACGGCAGGAATTGCGTTCTCACTGAATTTATACATGCGACCCTCTTCTCCGCACACCGCAGAGAGGCGCACGGCAGCTATTGTGGTTTAGGAAAGGCCCAGAACAGCGTGCTGATCATCATCGACAGAACAATCACCACCAGAAAGCCCAAGCCTGCTATTTTGAAGGAGGCGAGCATCCTGTCTTGAAAACTGTAATCATGCTCACGTCCCCCAATGGGCGGGAAATTCAGCCTTCGCAAAAAGGATGGCCTTCGCCGCTGGTTCTCAGAGTGCGGGACTTTTTCTGGATTGGCGATGCCTTCCGGTCTAAATTCAGATCGATTTAAGATTGTCGCTTCGTGCTCGATTAACGCGGCCGCTGCCGACTTGCGGTTGCCGGCGCCGAGACGCCGTAGCGCGTCCGAAATATACACATCGATGGAGCCGGGTTCGAGGCCCACATCGGAACTCATCTCTTTGCTGGTTCGCCCCTTTGCGACTTCACGCAAAAGCCGCTTTTGGGTTTCGTTCAATTCGCCAAAACGATCATTCAAGGCAGCTCTCCCCGCCGAGAGTTCATCCGGAGGGAGGCGCCCGAGTCAATTGGTTTGTAGAATTTTATCCTTAACCTATGCTTCATTCAGGAGGTCGATGGCCCACTGGAGGTGGCAACCCACCATTTGCAACCCCAGTGCATCCGATATGCGCAGCGCCTCGTCAGCGAGTTTGCGCAGCTCCTCGATCGCTGCCTCGCGATCATTCTTTACATCCATAGGTTTTCCAATCAAAGCTTACAGCATAGCGTCATTGGTATGATGGTTTAGCCGGTTGATCCGAATTGGACTCATCTGGCCCGGTGGACCCGTTCTCAGGGCGCAAATCCCGCGGCCTTCATATGAAGAGCCCACTGGTGGGAAGGGCTGATCAAATGACATGGGAAAACTGTCGAGCTTAGCGATCGCCATCTGATGGTTTCGCCAGTTCGTGCCGATGTCGCATCGATCCCGGTTATTTCGCGGAAAATTCCCTGTTACTCGGCAATGAATTCCCTGCTTCCCGAGCACATTTTGATTGTTTCTGCCGTGGAAGGCGGTGATTTTTGGGAGATATTCCTCAAAAATATCCTGCCCTCCCTCTCGAAATTTTGCACGGGTTTTCAAGGGTAACAGGGAATATCTGACCGAGACCCGTTCGCTCGCGACTGCGCCACGCACCACCCATTTCGATCGTGGCCGCCGAGTGACCTGTAAATGAGCGGTCGCTCTCGGCGGGGCGTTTATCCTGTGAACGACAGCCATGTTGGCGTTGGAGGATGGCCCAACCAGGACTTTGCCCTGGTTCACCGCGAGCGCTTGCCCGCTGGTTCCTTCCATGCGACCCGGTAGAGATCGAACCGCCGGTCCTTCAGGTTCTGCACCGCGCCGCTCTGGCGGCTGGTCAGCAGGTCATCCAGCGACAGATCGGCGATGGCAATGGTCTCGGTGTTGGGGGCGGTGTCGGCGGCGACGCCGTCGCGGGCGAAGGGGAAGTCCGACGGCGTGAGGATCGCGCTCTCAGCGTAGTGGATGTCCATATTTTCGACATTGGGCAGATTGCCGACGACGCCCGAGGTAATGACATAGCACTGGTTCTCGACTGCGCGGGCCTGGCAGCAATAGCGCACACGCAAATAGCCGCGCCGCTCGTCCGTGCAGAACGGTACGAAGATTAGCAATGCGCCCTGGTTCACCAGATGACGGGCAAGCTCTGGAAATTCGGAATCATAGCAAATCATCACGCCGATCGGTCCGCAGTCGGTGGGGATGGCGTCTGCGCCGAAGCCGCCCTTGATGTTCCACCATCGGCGCTCGGAAGGGGTTGGGTGCAGCTTTTCCTGCGTGTACATCGCACCATCGCGCAAAAAGACATAGCTGATGTTGCGAATGTCGCCATTCTCGACGCGGGTCGGGTGTGAACCGCCGATGATGTTGATGTTATAGCTGACGGCCAGCTTTTCCATGAAGGCACAATAGCGTTCGGTATATTCCGAGATTTTCTCGATCGCCTCGGCGGGCGCCAGCTTGGCACTGGAGATGGACAGCAGTTCAAGCGTGAAC
>Ga0182736_1001249_pt1 | contig 26508 bp, 22 predicted proteins | sample eDN5th30CKraftBY_FD_128882 | JGI IMG/M metagenome (GOLD analysis project Ga0182736, IMG submission 128882) | Enriched backyard soil microbial communities from Emeryville, California, USA - eDNA 5th pass 30_C Kraft BY (version 2) (version 2) | ecosystem: Environmental > Terrestrial > Soil >...
ATCCCTTCCTTGACCTTCTTCGCCTCGGCGGCGGGGACGAGGCGCGACAGGCGGCCGATCTCGATCGGGAAGCCTTCGAAACGCTGGACGAAGTTGTTGTAATGCTGGCGGGCGAGCAGGGTGGTGGGGCACACCACCGCGACTTGCAGCCCGGCCATCGCCGCGACGAACGCCGCGCGCAACGCCACCTCGGTCTTGCCGAAGCCGACGTCGCCGACGATCAGCCGGTCCATCGGCTTGCCGGCGGACAGATCGCCCAGCGCATCGGCGATGGCGCGATCCTGGTCGTCGGTCTCCTCATAGGGAAAGCGGTCGACGAAGCTGGCGTAGCCCGACGAATCGGCCTCGGCGACGTCGGCCGGCCGCAGCGCGCGTTCGGCGGCGGTCTTGATCAGTTCGCCGGCGATCTCGCGGATGCGTTCCTTCATCCGCGACTTGCGCCGCTGCCATGCCTCACCGCCCAGCTTGTCGAGCGACGCGCCTTCCTCGCCGGCGCCGTAGCGCGACAGGACTTCGAGATTCTCGACCGGCACGTAGAGCTTGTCGCCGCCGGCGTAGCTGACCGCGACGCAATCGTGCGGCGATTTGCCGACGGGAATGGACGTCAGCCCCTCATAGCGGCCGATGCCGTGGTCGACATGGACGACCAGATCGCCGGGGGTGAGCGTCGCCAGCTCGGCGAGGAAGGCGTCGGCCGATTTGCGGCGTTTGGCGCGGCGGACCAGCCGGTCGCCCAGCATGTCCTGCTCGGTCAGCAGCGCGATGTCCGGCGCGGTGAAGCCGTGGTCGAGCGGCAGCACGACCAGCGCGGTGCCCCGGTCCCCCGCCGCCTGCGCGTCCTGCCAGCTATCGACCAGGCGCAGGCCGGTCAGGCCGTGATCCTCGAGCAGCCCTTTCAGCCGCTCGCGCGATCCGATCGAATAGCTGGCGAGGATGGTCTTGCGACCGAGAGCCTTCACATTGCCGAGGTGGGCGACGACGGTTTCATAGACGTTCTTGCCGCTCGACCGCTCCGGCGCGAAATCGCGCGGGCCGTCGACGTTGAACTCGATCACTTTCGCGGTTTCGGGCTCGTGAAACGGCGTGGCGACGTGCGCGGGCGCCGATTCGAGCGCGGCGGCCCATTCGGCGGGGGCCAGATAAAGCGTGTCGGGGGCGAGCGGGCGATAGCTGCCGGGATCGGACGTCGCGGCGCGGATGCGGTTGGCGTGATAGTCGGCGATCGCCTCGAACCGCGCCTCCGCCGCGCCGGCGACGCCGGTATCGCGCACGATCACGCAGCCGTCGGGGAGGTGATCGAACAGCGTCGCCAGCTTGTCCTCGAACAGCGGCAGCCAATGTTCCATGCCGGCCAGGCGGCGGCCGTCGCTGATCGCTTCGTACAGCGGATCGCCGGTCGCGGTGGCGCCGAATTTTTCGCGATATCGGGTGCGGAACCGCTTGATGCTGTCCTCGTCGAGCAGCGCCTCGGACGCGGGCAGCAGGGTGAAGCCGTCGACCCGACCGGTGGTGCGCTGGTCGGCGGGATCGAAGGTGCGGACGGTTTCGATCTCGTCGCCGAAGAAATCCAGCCGCAGTCCCTGTTCGGCGCCGGAGGGGAACAGGTCGACCAGCCCGCCGCGCACCGCGAACTCGCCGGCGTCGGCGACGGTTTCGGTGCGGACATAGCCGTTGGACTGGAGCAGCGCGGTCAGCCGGTCGAGCGAGATTCGCTCGCCAGGGGCGAGCCGGGCGACGAGCTGGCGGATGCGGAACGGGGTCAGCGCGCGCTGCGCGGCGGCGTTGGCGGTGGTGACGAGCAGGCGCGGCGCCTTGCCCGGCTGCTGGAGCGCGTGGAGCGTCGCCAGCCGTTCCGACATGACCCTGAGCGTCGGCGAGGCGCGGTCATAGGGCAGGCAGTCCCACGCCGGATAGGCGAGCACCTGCACTTCGGGCGCGAAGAACGGCGCGGTGGCGGCCACCGCGCGCATCGCCGCTTCGTCGGGGGCGATGAACACCGCACCGCCGCGCGTGGCGCGGGCGAGATCGGCGAGCAGCACCGGTTCGAACCCGGTGGCGATGCCGGCCAGGGTCAGCGGCGATCGGGCGGAGAGGATGGCGTTGAGATCGGGCATGTCTTCTTTCTTGCCCCTCCACTTCAGGGGAGGGGTAGGGGGTGGGGCGGTGCCGCAAATTCTGCGCTTGGGCAGAGGCCCCACCCCAACCCCTCCCCTGAAGGGGAGGGGCTTCCGTTAACGGGCAATCGGCACGAAGTTCAGCTGGGACATGGCGGTCATCATCGGTCCCTGATAGCGGGCGGGGACGGGCTGGGTGCCCATCGCCCATGCCATGATGTCGACGTCCTGTTCCTCAAGGAAGGTCTCGAACCAGCCAAGCTCCGCGTCGGACCAGCCGGCGGCATGGGCATCGAAGAACCCGCCGATCATCAGGTCGGCTTCCTTGGTGCCGCGGTGCCATGCGCGAAAGCGCAGGCGTTTCAGGCGATGCTCGCGGTCCATGCGGTCCAATAGCGATTGGCCGGCGGCCGAACGGACGCCGACGAGGGGACTGATTCATCCCCGTTCGCCCTGAGCTTGTCGAAGGGCCGTTCTTTCTGGGCAAGAAAGAAGGACGGGGCTTCGACAAGCTCAGCCCGAACGGGCTAGGGAGGGCAGGAGATAGCCATGCGTCCCGATATCCTCAACCCGCTGTTCGCAGAAGTGACGTCGCTGAAGGGCGTCGGCACCGCCATGGCCAGACCGCTGGATCGGCTCGGGCTGGCGCGGGTGGTGGATGTCGCGTTCCACCTGCCGACCGGCTGGATCGACCGGGTGCCGCGCGACACGCTCGACGGCGCCGACGTCGGGCGGGTGATCGCGATCACGCTGACCGCGACCAACTATCGTCAGCCCGGCGCCCGCAGCCCGATGCGCGTGCAAGCGGTCGACGCGGCGGGCAATCCCGTCAGCCTGGTCTATTTCGGCGGCAGCGGCGGCTGGGTGAAGAAGCTGCTGCCGCTGGATGAGCCGCGCCGCGTTTCGGGCAGGCTGGAGAGCTATGGCCAGGAATTGCAGATCGTCCATCCCGACTATGTCGTGCCGCTGGACGAGGCGCCGGCGGCGGGGGAGCGCGAGGCGATCTATCCGCTGTCGGAGGGGATGACGTCCCGCCGGCTGGCCGCGCTCACGGCGCAGGCGGTGGCGCGCGCGCCCGATCTGCCCGAATGGATCGAGCCGAGCCTGAAGGCGAAGCACGGCTGGCCCGACTGGAAGGCGGCGCTGGAACGTATCCACGCCGACCCCGCCGACGCCAAGGCGCGCGAGCGGCTCGCCTATGACGAGGTGTTCGCCAACCAGCTCGCGATGCTGCTGGTGCGCGGCGAAGCGCGGGCGCGGCGTGGCCATGCGCTGGCGGGCGACGGGCGGCTGCGCGGGGCATTGAAGCTCCCCTATGCCCCGACCGGCGCGCAGGCCCGGACGATCGGCGAGATCGAGGGCGACATGGCGCAGCACCAGCCGATGCTGCGGCTGCTCCAGGGCGATGTCGGTTCGGGCAAGACGCTGGTGGCTCTGATGGCGCTGCTGGTCGCGGTCGAGGCGGGCGCGCAGGGCGCTTTGCTGGCGCCGACCGAGATATTGGCGCGCCAGCATTATGAGACGCTGTCGCGGATGCTCGCCGGGCTTCCGATAAGCGTCGCGGTGCTGACCGGGCGCGACAAGGGCCGCGCGCGGGAAGCGACGCTGATGGGGCTGGCCGACGGATCGATCGACATCGTCATCGGCACCCACGCGATCTTTCAGGACGGGGTAGCCTACAGGAACCTGGGGCTGGCGGTGATCGACGAGCAGCACCGCTTTGGCGTCGCCCAGCGGATGATGCTCCAGGCCAAGGCGGAGCGGCCGCCGCACTTGCTGGTGATGACCGCGACGCCGATTCCCCGCACGCTGACGCTGGCCCAATATGGCGAGATGGACGTCAGCCGGCTCGACGAGATGCCGCCGGGCCGGCAACCGATCGAGACTCGCGTGATCTCGGACGACCGGATCGGGGAGGTGGTCGACGGGCTGGCACGGCACCTGTCGAACGACGGGCAGGCCTATTGGGTGTGCCCGCTGGTCGAGGAGAGCGAGAAGTCGGACCTGGCCGCCGCCGAGGCGCGCGCGGCGGCGCTTACGCAGCGGTTTGGCGACCGGGTCGGGCTGGTCCACGGCCGGATGAAGGGGCCGGAGAAGGACGCGGTGATGGCGCGCTTCGCCGCCGGGCAGATCGCGGTGCTGGTCGCGACCACGGTGATCGAGGTCGGGGTCGACGTGCCCAATGCGACGTTGATCGTGATCGAGCACGCCGATCGTTTCGGGCTGGCGCAGCTCCACCAGTTGCGCGGGCGGGTCGGGCGGGGTGAGGGGCGGTCGATCTGCCTGTTGCTGCGCGGCGGCGGCCTGAGCGAGACGTCGCGCGCGCGGCTGGCGCTGATGCGCGAGACCAACGACGGGTTCCGCATCGCCGAGGAGGATCTGCGACTGCGCGGTGCGGGCGAACTGCTGGGAACGCGGCAATCGGGCGAGATGGCCTTCCGGCTGGCGACGCCGGAGATGCTGGCCGAACTGCTGCCCCCGGCCAACGGCGACGCGCGGCTGCTGGTCGATCGCGACGGCGGGCTTAGCGGCGAACGCGGGCAGGCGGCGCGGACGGCACTCTATCTGTTCGAGCGCGATGCGGCGGTGGGCTTGCTGCGCGCCGGCTGAGGGTCAGCCGTGGCGCCACAGCGTCACCAGCAATTCGGTGAAATCATCGCCCTCGATCGGGCGCTCGAACCGGCAGCCGATTTCACCGTCGCGCATCCACCGCACTTCCGCCCGGCTCGCGCGGGCGAGGGGAAAGGTGAGGGAAAGCGTCGTCCCCGGCGCGACTTCCACCGCCGAACGTGCCTGAAACCCGCTTTCGGACAGGTCGGTCACGAGCAGCGGGATCTCGGTACGGTCGGCGGTGCGCGCGATCATGCTGAAACGGACCTTGCGGCGTTCGTCGGAACGATCGTCGGCGTTACCGGACTGTTTCGGTAGTGACGACACGCGCAACCTCTCCCGTTCGGCCGTTCCGCGAATCGGCCACACAGCGGGGTTTCGAAAATAGTATGCAGTATACTAGCTGAAAGCGCTTAAGCTTTCTTCAAGAGAGAGGCGAGCAGGTCATAATAAGCGGCGAGCGGGATGGGGCGGGCGAATTGCGCGCCGATCCGTCCACCCAGCGCCCAGCGCACCTCGCCTGCGATCGATCCGACCAGCGGGAGCGGCAGGCGCAGCGATTCACCGACCGCCAGGTCGATATCGCAGCGCGCCATCATGCCGTGCGGGGAGATGTTGACGATCAGCAGCGGCACCGATCGGCCATCGCCGGTGGCCGCGCGCACGCGGTGATGGACCTCATCGCGGTCCACCATCCGTTCGTCGGCATAAGCCAGATTACCGATCGCCATGATCCGCGCGTCTTCCACCTTCTTCGAACGCTCGGCATAGGCGTTCAGGCATGAATTACGCTGAAATAAAGCTACTTAACGCGGTGTTGCGGACAGGGGATCAGGCGGCGGTAACCAGTAATCCGTGGTGCTTCTTTCCCGCCGACAGCCGCAGCTGACCATTGGCGACGGTGAGGACGTGCCCCTCGTCGGCGATCTTCTCCCCATCCACGCGCGCACCGCCGCCGGCGATCAGCCGCCGGGCCTCCCCCTTCGATGCGCAAAAGCCCAGTCCGATCAACGCGTCGACGATGGTGATCTCGCCGGACACCGCCAGCGTCGGCAGCGAATCGCCAGCCGCGCCCTCCTCGAACGTCCTGCGCGCGGTCTCTGCCGCTTCCTCGGCGGCGGCGCGGCCGCGGCACAGTGCGGTCGCCTCGGTCGCCAGCACCTTCTTCGCCTCGTTGATTCCGGCGCCCTCCAGCGCCTCCAGCCGGGCGATCTCGTCGAGCGGCAGGTCGGTGAACAGGCGGAGGAAGCGGCCGACGTCGCGGTCGTCGGTGTTGCGCCAGAACTGCCAGTAATCGAAGTGCGGCAGCTGGTCCTCGTGCAGCCACACCGCGCCGGCCATGGTCTTGCCCATCTTGCCGCCGTCCGCCGTGGTGATCAGCGGGGTGGTGACGCCATAGACCTCGGTTCCGTCCATCCGGCGCGCCAGCTCGATGCCGTTGACGATATTGCCCCATTGATCCGATCCGCCCATCTGCAACCGGCACCCGGCGCGGCGCGACAGCTCCATGAAATCATAGGCTTGCAGGATCATGTAGTTGAATTCGAGGAAGCTGAGCGACTGCTCGCGATCGAGCCGCAGCTTGACCGAATCGAAGCTGAGCATCCGGTTGACGCTGAAATGCCTGCCGACTTCACGCAGGAACGGAATGTATTCGAGCGCGTCGAGCCATTCGGCGTTGTCGAGCATCACCGCGTCGGTCGGGCCGTCGCCAAAGGTCAGGAACCGTTCGAAGATGCGGCGGATCGACGCGACGTTTTCCGCGATCAGATCGTTGGTCAGCAGCTTGCGCGATTCTTCCTTGAAGCTGGGATCGCCGATCTTGCCGGTGCCGCCGCCCATCAGCACGATCGGCTTGTGCCCGGCCTGTTGCAGCCGGCGCAGCAGCATGATCTGGACCAGGCTGCCGACATGCAGCGACGGCGCGGTCGGATCGAAACCGATATAGCCGGGGACGACCTGTTTGGCGGCGAGGGCGTCTAGGCCCGCCGCGTCGGTCATCTGGTGGACATAGCCGCGCGTCGAGAGCAGGCGTAGGAGGTCGGAGGTGTATTCGGCGTGTGTGGTCATGGCGCGGCGCGCCTAGCATGTGCGCTCACCTCACACCAACCCGTTCGCGCCGCGCTTGTCGAAGCGCGGTTCTTTCTTCTAGCGGTCGGGCACAGAGAAGGACGATGCTTCGACGGGCGTGGCACGAACGGGAAATCGGATGATCGTTTCACTGGTTCCACATCCCGATCATCCGCCGCGCGCGATCCGCGCGGTCGAGGTCGCGCTTGGCCGAAGCGTGGGTGACGCGCTGCTGCTGTCGTACCGGGTGGCCCCGGCCGCCTCGCTCTTGCTCCCCGACCATGGTGGCGTCCGGATGGACGGGTTGTGGCGCTCGACCTGTTTCGAGCTTTTCGTGAAGGAGTTCCGGGCCGCGGCCTATCGCGAATTCAATTTCGCGCCCACAGGCGCATGGGCGGCCTACGGCTTCGACGACTGGCGCACCGGAATGACCCCACTGGAGATCGAGGCGCCGCACCTGGTTGACTGCCGGCTCGATGACCGGGCCGGCGATTATCGCCAACGGTACGAACTCGATGTCGTGCTGGCCGCGCATTCGCTCCCCGCCCGACCGGGTAGCGCGAGCGTGACCGCCGTGATCGAGGAAAACGACGGCACCAAATCCTATTGGGCGCTGCGCCATCCGCCGGGAAAGCCCGATTTTCATCATCCCGATTGCTTTGCGATCGAACTCCCGGCACCTGACGCCCCATGAAATTCGGTATCGATCGCCTGCTCGCCGACCCCGCGCTCCGCACGCCGCTGGAGGGGAAGCGCGTCGCGCTGCTTGCCCATCCGGCGTCGGTGACGGCGGACCTGACCCATTCGCTCGACGCGCTGGTCGCGGCGGGGCTCAACGTCTCGGCGGTGTTCGGGCCGCAGCACGGCGTGCGCGGTGACCTGCAGGACAATATGATGGAGTCGCCCGACTTCACCGATCCGACCTACGGCATGCCGGTGTTCAGCCTGTACGGCGAGGTCCGGCGGCCGACCGGCCAGTCGATGCACACTTTCGACGTGCTGCTGGTCGACCTTCAGGACGTCGGCTGCCGCATCTACACCTTCGTTACCACCCTGCTCTACGTGCTCGAAGCGGCGGCGGAGCATGGCAAGAGCGTGTGGGTGCTCGACCGGCCCAATCCCGCCGGCCGCCCGGTTGAGGGGCTGACGTTGTTGCCGGGCTGGGAAAGCTTCGTCGGCGCCGGGCCGATGCCGATGCGCCACGGGCTGACGCTGGGCGAGATGGGCGACTGGTTCATTCGCCACTTTGGCCTGAACGTCGATTATCGCGTGATCGAGATGGAGGGATGGGCGCCCGACGCCGCGCCCGGTTTCGGCTGGCCGCCCGAACGGCCGTGGATCAATCCCAGCCCCAACGCGGCGAACGTCAACATGGCGCGCGCCTATGCCGGCACGGTAATGCTGGAGGGGACCAACCTGTCCGAAGGGCGCGGCACTACCCGCCCGCTCGAACTGTTCGGCGCGCCCGACATCGATGCCCGCGCGGTGATCGCGGAAATGCATCGCGTCGCGCCCCAGTGGTTGGCAGGTTGCACGCTGCGCGACCTGTGGTTCCAGCCGACCTTTCACAAGCACGTCGGTGCGCTGTGTTCGGGCGTGTTCCTCCACGCCGAGGGGCCGGGCTATGATCACGCCGCCTTCCAGCCGTGGCGGGTGCAGGCGCTGGGGTTCAAGGCGATCCGGCGGCTCTATCCCGACTATGACCTGTGGCGCGATTTCCCCTACGAATATGTGTTCGACCGGCTGGCGATCGACGTGATCAACGGCGGACCGGGGCTTCGCGAATGGGTCGACGACGTGGCGGCGCTGCCCGGCGATCTCGACGCGCTGACGCTGCCCGACGAAGCGGCATGGCGCGAGGAACAGCGCGCGCACGTGCGCTATTGACGCGCCGGATTTGCGTCGCGCGCCGTCGCCCCCTAATCGACGGACGATGCTCGCCGGACTGATCTTTGCGACCGAGGACGCGGAAGACCGGCCCGACAGCCTGGCCGCGACCCTGCCGTTCGGCGGATCGACGCTGATCGAATATCAGGCGCGGCTGCTCGCGGCGGTCGGCGTCACGCATCTGATGGTCGCGGTATCGCGTGTCACCCCGGCCCTGCTGGGCGCGACCAGTCGCATCGGTGCCAAGGGGATCGCGGTCGATGTGGTGCGATCGGCGGAGGAGGCCGCGGCCAAGGCGCATCCGCTGTCGCAGATCATCGTGTTCGCCGACGGGCTGGTCACCACCGATGCCGTGGTCGAATGGATCGCGTCGGAAGGGCACGAGGCGCTGCTGGTCGCCCGCGACGGCGACGGTACGCCGGGGGTGGAGCGGGTCGACGCGACGCACAGTTGGGCCGGGCTGGCACGGGTGCCGGCGGCGCGGCTGACCGACGTCGCCGCGATGCCCGACGACTATGATTTCCAGTCGACCCTGTTGCGCCATTCGGCCCAGGCCGGGGCGGTGCAACTGCTGCTGCCCGCCGGGACCGGGCGTACCCGCCACGGCGTCGAGCGCAGCGCGGCGGCATTGTTGCGCCGGTCGCAATCCGTGCTCGCGGCGCTGGGTGACCGGCGGACGGCGTGGGTCGATCGATTCATCTTCACGCCGATCACCGGCTGGACGCTGCCGCAGCTTGTCGCGCGCGCGGTGCCGGGGTGGGGCGTGCTCGCGGCGGGCGGCGTGCTGACGCTGGCCGGGCTGGTGCTGCTCTATCGGCAGGTGGCGTGGCCGGGCCTGGCGCTGGTCGGGATCGCCACCGCGGCATTCTCCACCGGATCGACGCTGAGCTGGCTGCGCGGGGAGGACGGCCGCGCCCGGCTTCAGGAGCGCGCGATCGGCATTGTCTCGGGCCTGGCGGCGCTGCTGCTCGGCGTATCGGCGTGGCGCGAATCGGGGGACGGATCGGGGATCGTGCTGGCGGTGACGCTGATCGCGCTGGTCGCGCTGATCGAACGTGTGCCGGCGCCGCGCCGGCGCTGGTGGGGGACTCCGGCGGCCTATCTGCCGCTGCTGCTGCCGTTCGCGATGCTCGGCTATCCGGCGACCGGGCTGGCCGCCGCCGCGCTCTATGCCCTCGCCTCGCTCGCCGCCGCGATCGAGCAGAGCCGCGAACAGGCTTAGGCCCGTCTTAACGACATTCCGCCTAGCAGGGGACCATGTCGGAGACTTCCGTAAGCGGACCGGGCCAGCTCGGACCCGGTGCAAGGGCATTGCTGGCGCGCGCCGCCGGTGCCGACGCGCGTGCGCGCGTCGCGCTGTACGCGGCGATCGATGACGTGTTCCTGCCGTCCGACGCCCGATTGGACGAGCGCACGCGCGCCGCGCTGACCGGGCTGATAGAATCGCTGGTCGCCGCGATCGAAGGCGACGTGCGCGAACATGCCGCCGGCCTGCTGGTGGGGCGTGGCGAATCCGAAACGGCGGAGGCGCTGGGCGGGGCCGGCCGGCGGGTCGCCGATCGCCTGAGCGATGCCGGCCTGCTGCGCGACCCCGAACTGATCGGGGAATGCCTGGCGCGGGTGCGGTGCGAGCTGATCGCCGCCGCGCTGCCGGCGGAGGCGCCGACCCACCCGGAATCGGTCAGCCTGCTGGTGCGGCTGTCGGGCAGCCCCGACCGCGTCGTCGCCGCGTCGGCGTCGGCCGTCCTGAGCGGAGAGAGCCATCGCCGCGCGATCGGGGAAGGCGGCATCGCCAGCGGTTCCGGCCTGCCCGCCGCTGTCCATCAGCGGCTGGCATGGCAGGTAGCGGCGGCGCTGCGCGAACGCACCGCGACCGGATCGCCCGCCGCGCTCGACCGTGCGCTGATCGAGGCGACATTGCGCAATATCGCGGCCAATGACGGCCACGATCGGCTGGAGCTTTCCGCGATGCGGCTGGCGCGGGCGATCGACGCGCAGGCCGACGAGCTGCCCGCGCTGATCGAGGAATCGCTGCGCGACCGCCGGGTTACGCTGCTCGTCGCGTTTCTCGCCCACGCGCTGGGCATCGACTATGACGATTCGCGGGCGATGGTGCTCGATCCCGCCGGCGAACGGCTGTGGCTGGTCCTGCACGCGCTGGAGATGTCGCGGACGATGATCGCCAGGATCGGATACCGGCTGTGCGAGGCGGATGGGCGTCGCGACGTCGACGCTTTCGCCGACGCGCTCGATATCGTCGCCTCGATCGATCCCGCCACCGCGCGCCAGGCGATCGCCCAGATTCGGCTGCATCCGCAGTATCGCGCGGCACTGCGCGCGCTCGATCGCGGCGGCGGGCGACGGTGAACGTGGTCGACACCGCGATGATCCCGGTGATGGCCCGCGTCGATGGCGAAGGCCGGCTGACCGGCGCCGAGCCGCGCCTGCTCGATCTCGTGCGGCGTGCCGGCGGCGATGTCGGTGCGCCGTTGCCGGTCCCGGAACTGGCGGCGCTCGCCCGGCTGGCGGTGCGATTGGGCATCGCCATCGCCCGCGACGTGACCGTGGCCGACGGCGGCGACGATACCGACCTGACCGTGCGCGCGGAGCCCGATGCCGAAGGCGTGACGTTGGCGGTGAGCGGTTGGTACGCCCGTCCGACGATGATCGCGCCGGGCGGTCCGGACGGCGCGGCCCAGCCGGCGACCGACTATGCGCTCGCCGACGGCGATTGGCGCTGGGAGGCCGATGCCGCGCTGCGGATCACCCATATCCAGCCCGACGCCGGGGAACGGTACGGATTCGACGCCGATGCCCTGCTGGGCGCCCCGCTCGGCCGCCTGTTCGCGCTGGCGCAGGACAATGACGGCGACCTGCCGATCGTGAGCGCGGTGGCGGCGCGGGTGCTGTACGACGGCCAGAGGGCCGAACTGCGCGGCACCGGGCGGGAGGTGCGGCTGTCCGCGACACCCCGCGTCGACGATCACGGCCGGTTCGCCGGCTTTGCCGGGGTCGCGCACATGCTCGACGCTGTCGATGCGCCGGAGGAGGTGGCGGCGGCGGGGGCGAAGCTGGCCTCGTTGCCCGACGGGTTCAGCACCCAGCTCGACCGTGCGCTGCGCACCCCGCTCGAACGGATCATAGCCAACGCCAACAGCATGAGCGCGCAGGTCGAAGGGCCGCTGGCGCCGCGCTATACCGATTATGCGGGCGACATCGCCACCGCCGGGCGCCATTTGCTGGGGCTGGTCGACGATCTGGTCGACCTGGAGGCGATCGAGCGCGAGGATTTCGTGGTCCACTCCGAACCGATCGATCTGGCCGACGTGGCGCGGCGCGCGGCGGGGCTGATGGCGGTGCGCGCCGCCGAGAACCAGGTCCGCATCGACAAGCCCGCCAGCGAGGACGCCTTGCCCGCATCGGGTGATTTCCGCCGGGCTTTGCAAGTGCTGGTCAATCTGATCGGCAACGCGGTGCGCTATTCGCCGCCGGGCGGCATGGTATGGGTGCGCCCGCAACGCGACGGCGACGCGGTCTGCGTGATCGTCGCCGATCAGGGCAAGGGAATCGCGCCCGACGATCAGGCGCGGATCTTCGAGAAGTTCGAACGGGTCGACAGTTCGGAAGTCGGCGGCAGCGGGCTGGGCCTCTACATCTCCCGCCGGCTGGCACGGGCGATGGGCGGCGACATCATCGTCGACAGCGCCCCCGGCGAGGGCGCGCGTTTCGTGTTCAGACTGCCCGCGCGGTAAGGCGACGACACGGTAACAATGCCCTGTTCAGCGCGGTGTCGCGAAATTTGAGGGCGATCAATCGCTTGTGGCGATAATCTACCGTGGATGTCCGGTCATCCAGCGGTAGAATTCTGTGTATCGATGCAACTATACCACGCAACAATCCCCTGATCGCTTAACGACGTCGCCAAATCCAAACCGTGTCGCCATAATGTCGAATGGGGGTTTGGAGATGTAGATGCACAGGAATTGGATACGCGCTGCCACGGCGATCGGGTTAATAGTTGCGGCGCCCAATATATCCGCTGCCCAGTCGGGCGAGACGGAGCGCCCGGCGTACCTGGAACTTCCCGCAGGCGTGACCGAACAGCGCGTCACACTGGGAGCGGGCGAATGGCAGGTTACCGCCGCGCTGACGATGCCAAAGGGCAAGGGGCCATTCCCGGCGATGGTGCTGGTCCACGGATCGGGACCGGGGACGCTCGACATGAATGTGGGCGGCAGCGTGATCTACCGCGATCTCGCCTGGGGCATGGCCGCGCGCGGTGTCGCGGTCATCCGCTACACCAAGCGCACCACCGAGCATCGCGCGGAGTTCAAGGCGCTTGGCCGCCCGCCGACGCTGAACGAGGAGTTCGTCGAGGACGCATCGAGCGCTGCCGCCCTGCTCAAGCGCACCGCCGGAGTCGATCCGAAGAGGATCTATATCTTCGGCAACAGCCAGGGTGGGATGCTGGCGGCGACGATCGCCAACAACAACAGGCTGGCCGGAGCCCTGATCATGTCGAGTTCGCCGCGCCCGATCGGTGACATCCTGATCCAGCAGGCGAACTATGTCGCGAGCATCTCGACCGCGCCCGATACCCTGAAACGCGCGGGCGAGATCCGGCAGAATGGCGAGCGCCTCAACGCGCTCACCCCCGCGTCGGACGCGAATGAGGTCATCCACGGCAGCCCGGTCTGGTACTGGCGCGACATGGCCGCGATCGATCCGATCGGACAGGTCCGGAAACTGGTTGCGGCGGGCGGACGCGTCGCCATCATGCACGGCGACCGCGATTATCTGATCACCGAGGAGGACTGGCAGGCGTGGCGCGCCGTGCTGTCCGACACGCCGGGGGTGACGCTCAAGGAATATCCCCGGCTCAACCACATCATGCAGGAAGGCGAGGGCAAGATGACGCCCGATGAATATAAATGGACCCGGCCGGTTTCCGGCGAGCTGATGGACGATCTGGCGCGCTGGATCGAGGTCGGATCGGCCAGGCGCCGTTAGGGCGCGATACGCATCCCCGTCGCCTGCACCAGACGACGGGGATGCCTGATCATGTCAGCGCTGGTCGATCGCGACGTAATCGCGCTGCGTCGGCCCGGTGTAGAGCTGGCGCGGGCGACCGATCTTCTGCTCCGGATCGGAGATCATCTCGTTCCACTGCGCCACCCAGCCGACCGTGCGGGCCAGCGCAAACAGCACGGTGAACATCGTCGTCGGGAAACCGATCGCCGACAGGATCACGCCCGAATAGAAATCGACGTTCGGGAACAGCTTCTTTTCGACGAAATACGGGTCGTTCAGCGCCATCTCTTCAAGCTGGAGCGCGACGTCGAACACCGGATCGCTGACCTTCATCGCGGCGAACACCTCGCGAACGGTCTGCTGCATCACAGTCGCGCGCGGATCATAGTTCTTGTAGACCCGGTGGCCAAAGCCCATCAGGCGGAACGGATCGTTCTTGTCCTTCGCACGGGCGATATATTCGGGGATGCGATCGGGCGTGCCGATCTCGCGCAGCATGTTGAGCGCGGCTTCGTTGGCCCCGCCATGCGCCGGCCCCCACAGGCACGCGATCCCCGCCGCGATGCACGCGAACGGATTGGCGCCCGACGAACCGGCCAGCCGCACCGTAGAGGTCGATGCGTTCTGCTCATGATCGGCGTGGAGGATGAAGATCCGGTCCATCGCCTTCTCGATCACCGGATCGACGACATATTCCTCCGCCGGGACGCCGAACGTCATGCGCAGGAAATTTCCGGTGTAGGACAGCGAATTGTCGGGATAGAGGAACGGCTGTCCCACGCTGTACTTGTACGCCATCGCCGCGATCGTCGGCATCTTCGCGATCAGCCGATGGCTGGCGATCATACGCTGCTGCGGATCGGTGATGTCCGTGGAATCATGGTAGAAGGCGGAAAGCGCGCCGACCACGCCGCACATGATCGCCATCGGGTGGGCATCGCGCCGGAAGCCACGGTAGAAGGTGGCGAGCTGTTCGTGCAGCATCGTGTGGCGGCTGATCGTATGGGTGAACTTGTCCAGTTCGCTCTTCGACGGCAGCTCGCCGTTGAGCAGCAGGTGGCTCACTTCCATGAAGCTCGACTTTTCGGCGAGCTGGCCGATCGGATAGCCGCGGTGGAGCAGCACCCCCTCGTCGCCGTCGATATAGGTCAGCGCCGATTCGCAGCTCGCGGTGGAGGTAAAGCCGGGGTCGTAGGTGAACATGCCCGATTGGGCATAGAATTTGCGGATATCGACCACGTCCGGCCCCACGGTCCCCTGCAGAACCTGGTAGTCCTTGTTTCCGATCGCCAGGGCGGGCTTGTCGGCGACTTCGCTCATACGCGCTGTCCTTTTGCTATGTCCGGCCCGGATTCAGGCCATTTGATCGGCGATCCGTCCCAGGCTCTCCTCGCGCCCGAGCAACTCGAGCACGTCGAAGATTCCAGGCGAGGTCCGCCGACCGGTGAGAGCGGCGCGCAGCGGCTGCGCGACCGCCCCGAGCTTGACGCCCGCGGCCTCGGCGACCTCGCGGACCGCCGTTTCGAGCGTCTCCGTATCCCACGAAACGGCGCCGTCAAGTGCCGCATGGATCCGCGCCAGCAATGTGCGTGCCCCACCTTCGAAAAGCGGCGCCGCGTCGGGGTCAATCCCTAGTGGGCGAGTGCGAAATAGAAATGCCGCACCATCGGTCAGGTCGAGGAGATTGGCGGCGCGCGGCTTCAGCGAGGGCATGGCGCGGCGCAGCAAATCACGCTGCTCGGCGCTCACCTCGAAATCGAGGCGGCCGGCAACCAGATCGGATAGCGTGCTATCATCTGTCGCCCGGATGTAATGGCCGTTCAGGTTTTCCAGTTTCTTGATATCGAACCGCGCTGGTGATTTTCCGACCGCGTCCAGATCGAACCACGCGATCGCCTGTTCGCGTGAGATGATCTCGTCATCGCCATGCCCCCAGCCGAGCCGCAACAGATAGTTGAACAGCGCTTCGGGCAGGATCCCGAGCTCATCGCGATAGGCGTCGACGCCCAGCGCGCCGTGCCGCTTCGACAATTTGGCGCCGTCGCCGCCGTGGATCAGCGGGATATGGGCATAGACCGGCTCCGGCCAACCCATCGCGTGAACGATGGTCAGCTGGCGGAACACGTTGTTGAGGTGATCGTCGCCGCGAATGACGTGGGTCACGCCCATGTCGAAATCGTCGACGACGACAGCGAGCATATAGGTCGGCGTGCCGTCGGAACGGAGCAGGACCATGTCGTCCAGCTCGGCATTGGCGACCGTCACCCGACCCTGGACGAGGTCGTCGACCACCGTTTCGCCCTCTCGCGGGGCCTTGATTCGTACGACGAACGGACGGTCCGGCGCGGTGGACGGGTCCGCGTCGCGCCAGGGCGACTGCAGGCGGAACGGGCGGCGATCGCGTTCGGCGGCGGCGCGAGCCTCCGCCAGCTCGTCCTGCGTCATGTAGCAGCGATAGGCGGCGCCCTTCGCCAGCAATTCGGCGGCGACCTCCGCATGACGATCGACCCGAGTCGCCTGGAACACCGGCTCGTCGTCCCAATCCAGCCCGAGCCAGCCGAGTCCGTCGAAGATGACGTCGATGGCTTCCTTGGTCGATCGGACCTTGTCGGTATCCTCGATCCGCAGCAGCGCGCGCCCGCCGTGATGGCGCGCGTACAGCCAGGCGAACATGCCGGTGCGGGCATTGCCGATGTGGAGATACCCGGTCGGCGACGGCGCGAAACGGGTAACGATGGCGGAACCGGACGCCGACGCGCCCGAGGTCGATGTTGCGCCCAAGCGCGCATGCTCCCAGACTATGATTTCGATGGCCACTTCAGCCGCCGCGCCCCCTAGCATGCAGCCTGCCCGGCGCCAAATCGCGCGCGGGTGGTCGACCGACGCCGGCGCGGCGCTGGAACGCTGGCTGGAGGCGGAGCGCGACCAGATCGTGCTGTGGCTACCGGTGATGCTGGTCGCGGGAATCGCGGCGTGGTTCGTGCTACCCGATCGCGCGGCGTGGGCGGCGGTGGTGTTTGGCGGGCTGGGCACCGCGGCGGCGGGGGTGATGCTGCCGCTGGGCGCGCGGGCGGGACGCGCGCTGCTGATCGGCGGGCTGGCGGTGGCGCTGGGCTGTGCGCTGGTGTGGTGGCGCGCCGAACGAGTCGCCGCGCCGGTGCTGGCGCGGCCTGTGGTCGCCGCCTTTACCGCGCGGGTCGAGCGGATCGAGCCGCTGGCGGCACGTGGGCTGGTGCGTCTGCGGCTCGCCCCAGTCGATGCCGTGGGCCTGCCCGGCCACGTCCGGGTCAATCTGGCCGAGGGGGACGTGCCGGCGGGATTGACGCGCGGCGCCGTCATCGGGCTGCGCGCGCGGCTGATGCCGCCGCAGGGCGCAGCGGTGCCCGGCGCCTACGACTATGCCCGCGTCGCGTGGTTCGACCGCATCGGCGCGACCGGGCGCGGCTTTGCCCCGGTGACGGTGATCGCGCCCGGCGCGGCCCCCGGATCGGACCTGCGCGCGCGGTTATCGGCGCATATCCAGCGCCGCGTCCCCGGCGCCGGCGGCGCGGTCGCGGCGTCGCTGGCGACCGGCGATCAGGGCGGAATCCCCGAAGCGGATGCGGAGGCGATGCGGCGATCAGGCCTCGCGCACCTGTTGTCGGTCAGCGGGCTGCACATCACCGCCGTGGTCGGCGCGACGATGCTGCTGGTATTGCGGATGCTGGCGCTCAGCCCGTGGCTGGCGCTCCACGCGCGGCTGCCGCTGATCGCGGCGGGGGCGGGCGCGCTGGCGGCGATCGGCTACACGCTGCTGACCGGGTCGGAGGTGCCGACGATCCGCAGCTGCGTCGCCGCGCTGCTGGTGCTCGCCGCGCTGGCGATCGGGCGCGAAGCGGTGACGCTGCGGCTGGTCGGTGCGGGGGCGCTGGCGGTGATGCTGCTCTGGCCCGAATCGGTGGCGGGGGCGAGCTTCCAACTGTCGTTCGCCGCGGTCACCGCGATCGTCGCGCTGCATGAGAGCGGGCGGGTGCGCGGATGGTTCGCTCCGCGTGAGGAGGGGCGCGGGCGGCGGCTGGCGCGCAATTTCGCGTCGCTGCTGCTGACCGGGGTGGTGGTGGAGGTCGCGCTGATCCCGATCGGGCTGTTCCATTTCCACAAGGCCGGGCTGTACGGCGCGCTCGCCAATATCGTCGCGATCCCGCTCACCACCTTCGTCACCATGCCGCTCGAGGCGCTGGCGCTGCTGCTCGACGTGGCCGGGCTGGGCGCGCCGGTGTGGTGGCTGTGCGCGCGGTCGCTCGACCTGCTGTTGTGGATCGCCCACGCCACCGCCGCGACGCCGGGCGCGATCACCGCGCTGCCGGCGATGCCGCGCGGCGCGTTCGGCTTGATGATCGCGGGCGGGCTGTGGATCATGTTGTGGAAAACCCGTTGGCGACTGTGTGGGCTGATCCCGGTGGTGCTGGGCGCCGGCTGGGCGATCGCCACGCCCGCGCCCGATTTGATCGTCACCGGCGATGGCCGACATCTAGCGCTGCGCACCGTCGACGGCGGGCTGGCGCTGCTGCGCGAACGGGCCGGCGATTACGTCCGCATGACGCTGGCCGAAAGCGGCGGGGTCGACGGGATGCTGCCCGCGCTCGACGACGCGCCCGGCGCGCGCTGCAACACCGATCTGTGCCTGGCGACGATCACGCGCGGCGGCCGGGAATGGCGGGTGCTGGCGACGCGATCGGCCTATCTGGTCGATGCCGGCCCGCTGATCGCGGCGTGTCGCGCCGCCGACATCGTGGTCAGCGAACGCCGCCTCCCGCGCCGATGCACGCCACGCTGGCTCAAGCTCGACCGGCCGTTCCTGGCGCGATCGGGCGGGGTGACGGTGACGTTCGATCCGGCGCGTATCCAGAGCGTCGCCGCGCTGGCGGGGCGGCACCCGTGGATGCGCCCGGCGACCGTCCAGCCGATACGTGAAAGGGGGCAGAAAGCGCCCACTGGCGAACGTTCGCCTTCGCTGCCAACATCGGCCAACCAATGACTGCCCCACTGACGCGCAGGTATCGAGAAGGCATAATGAAAAACGGCGTCTGCTGCTTCTGTTCAAAGCCTATTGATGAGGCGGGCCTCGATTCCTGCACGCTATCGATCGCTACAAACGGTGAGGGCTGTCAGTCGTGGCCTTGTCATGCCGCATGCTACGTGGAGCGCCTGGGTGATCTCCCGTATGGCCGTGAGTTATTCGAAACCGAAGTCTAGCTTCGCCCGCCCAAACGAACGGCAGCAAATTACCCAATAGCCGCCATCGGCGAGCGTCATCTGATAACTGCGTACCGTCCTCCAGGGAGCGGTATCGCTCCACCGGTCAAATAGATAGATTCCGGTAGACGATCGCCAACAGCCCTCCGCCCCCTCAATACCGCCGCAGCAATCCCGCCAGCTTGCCCTGCACGCGCACTTGGCCCGACGCGTAGCGTTGCGGATCATAGGCGCGGTTGGCCGGATCGAGGCGGATCATCGCGCCCTCGCGGTAGAAGGTCTTGAGCGTCGCCTCGCTGTCGTCGATCAGCGCGACGACGATGTCCCCGTCGCGCGCCACCTCGGTGCGGCGGATCAGGGCGTAGTCGCCGTCCAGGATGCCTTTGTCGACCATCGAATCGCCGGCGACCTCCAGCGCGTAATGATCGCCCGATCCGAGCAGCGCGGCGGGGACGGGGAGCATCGTCGCGCCCTCCAGCGCCTCGATCGGGACGCCGGCGGCGATGCGGCCGTGCAGCGGAATCTCGATCACGTCGTTGGCCGGTTGCGGCGGCCGCGCGGCGGCGGGCGCCGGGGCGGCGCGCGCGGGCGCCTTCTTCGCCTCGGTCCGCTCGGGCATCTTGATGACCTCGAGCGCGCGGGCGCGATTGGGCAGGCGGCGCAGGAAGCCACGTTCCTCAAGCGCCGAGATCAGGCGGTGCACGCCCGACTTGGACTTGAGGTCGAGCGCCTCCTTCATCTCCTCGAAAGAGGGCGACACGCCGCTTTCCCGCAGCCGATCATCGATGAAGCAGAGCAGCTCATATTGCTTGCGCGTGAGCATAGGGTTCTCCAGCCCAGAACAGACACGGAACGTTTATGGATTGTTCCACACGCTGTCAAGCAAGGTCGAGGATCTCCGCCGAGTCGCCGATTTCCGCCGCCGGGGCATGGGGCGGGCGGACGATCAGGCAGGTGGCCCGCGCCAGCGCGCGCACCATCGAGCTGTCCTGCATCGGCAGAGCGAATGCCTGCCCCCCACGCAGTTCGGCGCGCAGATAATCCGCGCGCGAATCGTTCGCGGGCAGCGCGGCGCCCAGCGGGACGCGCCGCGTGCGGGGCAGCGGATCGGACGCTCCTGACAAGGCGGCGATCAGCGGATGAAGGAACAGGGTCGCGGTGACGAACGCGGACACCGGGTTGCCGGGCAGCCCCAGCACCACCGCGCTTCCCAGCCTCCCGGCCATCATCGGGCGGCCGGGGCGGACCGCGACCCGCCAGAAATCGATCGCGGCGCCGGCGGCTTCCAACGCGGGGCGGACCAGGTCGTGATCGCCGACCGATGCCCCGCCCGACGTGACGAGGATATCGGCCTCCACCCCGGCAAACGCGGCGGTGAGCGAGTCGAGCCGATCGGGCAGGATGCCGAGTTGGACGACTTGCACCGGCCAGGCCGCCAGCATCGCCGCCACCATCGCACCGTTGCTCTCGGGCAGGCGACCATCGGCGACGGGCGCGCCGGGCGGCACCAGTTCGTCGCCGGTCGCGGCAACGGCGATCCGCAGCGGGCGGTGTACCGAAAGCGTGCCGTGACCGGCGAGCGCGGAGAGCGCGATCCGGGCGGGCGTCAGCCGCTCGCCGGCCGCAATCAGCGGATCACCCTCCGCGAAATCCAGCCCGCGTGGACGGATATGTGCGCCGGCGCGGGCAGGGCCGGGGCCGGTCAGGTGGATCATCCCGCCGCGATCCTCGGTATCCTCCTGCACCAGCACGGTATCGGCGCCGGCCGGCATGATCGCGCCGGTGAAGATGCGCGTCGCTTCGCCCGGCTGGATCGTGCCGGCGAACGGTCGTCCCGCCGCGCTTTCGCCGATCAGGCGGAGCGGGCCGGGCAGGTCGGCGAAGCGCAACGCATAGCCGTCCATCACCGACAGGTCGGCGGCTGGCTGGGTCCGGCGCGCGACGACGTCTTCGGCGGCCCAGCGTCCGGCGGCGTCGGGCAGCGGCACCCGCTCGGTCGCGACCGGCGTCGCCAGCGCCAACAATCGCGCCTGCGCGTCGGCCACCGCGAGCAGCGGCACGGTCACGCGCGGACCCAGTCGCCCGATTTGCCGCCGGTCTTGCGCTCCAGCCGCACAGCCTCGATCGTCATCCCCTTATCGATCGCCTTGGCCATGTCGTAGATGGTCAACAGCGCGACGTTGACGGCGGTGAGCGCCTCCATCTCCACGCCGGTCTTCGCGTCGGTGATGGCGGTGGCGGTGGCGGTGATCGCGTCGTCGCCGATGGTCAGGTCGATTACCACAGAGGTCAGCGGCAGGGGGTGGCACAGCGGGATCAGTTCGGCGGTGCGCTTGGCCGCCATGATGCCGGCGATGCGGGCGGTGGCGAGCACGTCGCCCTTGGCCACCGCGCCGTCGCGGATCGCCCGGACGGCATCGGGCGACAGGGTGATGCGGCCGCTGGCCACCGCGCGGCGGGTGGTCACCGGCTTGTCCCCGACATCGACCATGCGCGCGGCCCCGCTATCGTCGAGGTGGGTCAGGCCGGTCACCCCACCAGCGCCCGCGTCGCCGCCTCGACATCGTCCTGCCGCATCAGCGATTCGCCGATCAGGAAGGCGCGGACGCCGTGTTCGGCCATCGCGTCGAGGTCGGCGCGGGTGCCGAGGCCGCTCTCGGCGACGAAGGTGCAATCGGCCGGGGCGCGGCCGACCAGTTCATAGGTCCGCGCGAAATCGACCGAGAAATCCTTGAGATTGCGGTTGTTCACCCCGATGAGGCGCGACCGAAGCCGCAGCGCGCGATCGAGTTCGTCGGCGTCGTGGACCTCGACCAGCACGTCCATGCCAAGGCTGGTCGCCGAATCCTCGATCTCGGCCATCTGCCCGTCGTCGAGCGCGGCGACGATCAGCAGGATCGCGTCGGCGCCATAGGCGCGCGCCTCCAGCGCCTGCCACGGGTCGATCATGAAGTCCTTGCGGATCACCGGCAGCGTACAGGCTGCGCGGGCAGCGACCAGATACTCCTCATGCCCCTGGAAATAGCGCGCGTCGGTCAGCACCGACAGGCAGGCGGCGCCGGCCGCCTGATAGGCGCGGGCGTGCGCGGGCGGATCGAAATCGGGGCGGATCAATCCCTTGGACGGGGATGCTTTCTTGATTTCCGCGATCAGCGCGTAGCCGTTCGCCGCCTTGGCATCGATCGCCGCGCGAAAACCGCGCGGCGGCGTGCGGGTCAGCGCCATCGCGTGTAGATCGGCGACCGGGAACGCGCGGCGGCGCGAGGCGACCTCCTCCGCCTTGGTCGCCAGGATGGTGTCGAGCATCGTCATGAATAGGCGATCCAGGCGTCCAGCAGCCGGTCGGCCGCCAAGGTATCGATCGCGGCCGCAGCCGTGGCGGCGCCCTGCATCAGGTCGCTCGCCTGCCCGGCGATCACCAGCGCGGCGGCGGCGTTGAGCAGCACCGCGTCACGATAGGCACCGCGCTCACCGCGCAGCAGCCGGCGCAGCGCCGCCGCGTTGTAATCGGGATCGCCGCCGCGCAGCTCGGCCAGCGGTGAGCGGGGGAGGCCGGCATCCTCGGGCACGATACGGTCGGGTAAGGCGACATTGCCGACGCCGAACACGATGCTGGGGCCGGCGCACGACAGTTCGTCGAGCCCTTCCTCGCCGGAGATCACCGCCGCGTCCTCGCTGCCCAGGCTGGCGAGCGCCTCGGCGAACACGGGGACATAATCCGGGCGGGCGATGCCCAAAAGTTGCCGGCTGACATGCGCCGGATTGGCGAGGGGGCCCATCAGGTTGAAGATGGTGCGGCGGCCGATGCGCTGACGGATCGGCTGAATGCGGCGCATCGCGGGATGATGGTTGGCGGCGAACAGGAAACAGATGCCGATGTCGCGCAGCGTCGCCTCGGCCATCGCGCCGGCGCGTTCCATGTCGAGCCCCAGCGCTTCCAGAGTGTCGGCGGCGCCTGCCTTGGACGACGCCGCGCGGTTGCCGTGCTTGGCGACCGGCACGCCGCAGGCGGCCACTACCAGGCTGACCGCCGTCGACACGTTGAGCGTGTGGTGGCCGTCGCCGCCGGTGCCGCACACATCGATCGCGCCGGGGGGGGCGTCGATCGGGATCAGCCGGTCGCGCAGCGCGCGCGCCGCCTCGGCGATCTCGATGCTGGTTTCGCCGCGCTCGGTCAGGCCGATCAGGAACGCCGCGATCGCCTCCTCGCTGGTGCGGCCGTCGAGGATGTCGGCGAACGCCTGCGCCGCCGCCTCGCGGCTGAGCGGCGTCGCCGGATCGGGCAGGCGGGCGAAGCCGGTCATGCCGCCGCCCGCCGATCGTCGCCGGTGATGCGCAGGAAATTGGCGAGCAGCGCGTGGCCGTGCTCGGTCGCGATGCTTTCCGGGTGGAACTGGACGCCGTGGATCGGCAGCGCGGCGTGGCGCAGCCCCATCACATGCGCGTCGGACGCGGTGGCGTTGACCACCAGGCTGTCGGGAATGTCGGCGACGACCAGCGAGTGATAGCGGGTCGCGGTGAAGGGGGAAGGCAGCCCGGCGAACAGCCCGGTGCCGTCGTGGGCGACCGGGGATGTCTTGCCGTGCATCAGCCCGCCGCGCACCACCTTGCCGCCGAAATGCTGGCCGATCGCCTGGTGCCCCAGGCATACGCCCAGCAGCGGCCGGCGGGCTTCGGCACAGGCCGCGACCAGATCGAGGCAGATGCCCGCGTCGTCGGGGGTGCAGGGGCCGGGCGACAGCAGGATGCCGCTCGCCCCGCTGGCCAGCGCCTCTTGCGCGGTCAGCGCGTCGTTGCGCACCACCTGCACCTCCGCGCCCAGCTCCATCAGGTAATGGACCAGATTCCAGGTGAAGCTGTCGTAATTGTCGATGACGAGGATCATGATTTTGCCATAGCCCAGGTGCAGGGCGGCGCAACATGCCCCATATGATCCGGGCGAGTGAGTAACCGGCCGCGCACGGCCCCTGGAGGTGTTCGATGATTGCCACGTTGATCGCGCTGTCGCTGGCCGTTGCTCCGCAGGTGAATGACGGGACCGATGGCAAGCCGCCGCAGCGGATCCGCAACATTCAGCTTCAGGGCAGCGAGAGCTGTCCAAAGGCAGAGGCGGACGAGATCGTGGTGTGCGGCCGCGCCGACGACGAACAGTTCCGCATCCCCAAGCAGTTCCGCGAGGCGCCGAAACAGGATGCGCCGGGGACGTCGTGGGCGGTCAAGGTCGACCGGGTGATGGAGGACAACCAGAAGGTGCTGCCGGGCAGCTGCTCGCCGATCGGCAGTAACGGCCAGACCGGCTGCGCGCAGAAGGCGGCGGAGCAATGGGCCGCCGAGCGGCGCGCCAAGGCCAACGGTCAGTCGGTCGAACCGCCGAAGTAGGGGTTGATACTCCCTCTCCCTTTGGGGAGGGAAGCGGCCCGTTGCCGAAGGCGGCGGGAACGGTGAGGCGAGGCGTCGGCAAGGACGGGAACAACCCTCACCCTTCCGCCGCTTCGCGGCTCCCTCCCTCTCCCGGTGGGAGAGGGCATTACGCCGCTATTGCCCGAACCCGGCTTCGCCCGCGCGGGCCACCGCTTCGCGCGCGGCGGCGATGAGGGCGCCGGCCTTGGCCTCGCATTCGCGCTGCTCGTATTCCGGCACGCTGTCGGCGACGATGCCGGCGCCCGCCTGGACATGCATCACCCCGTCCTTGACCACCGCCGTGCGCAGGACGATGCACGAATCCATGGCGCCGTCGGGCGAGAAATAGCCGACCCCGCCGGCGTAGGCGCCGCGCGTTTCGGGCTCGAGTTCGGCGATGATCTCGCACGCCCGCACCTTTGGCGCGCCGCTGACCGTGCCGGCCGGGAAACCCGCGAACAGCGCGTCGAGCGCGTCGCGATCGGGCCGCAGTTCGCGGACCACATTCGACACGATGTGCATGACGTGGCTGTAGAATTCGATGCCATAGCTGTCGGTCACCTTGACCGACCCGGCGGCGGCGACCTGGCCGACGTCGTTGCGGCCAAGGTCGAGCAGCATCAGATGTTCGGCGCGCTCCTTGGGATCGGCGAGCAGGCTGGCGCGGTTGTCCTCGTCCTCGGTCGCGGTCTTGCCGCGCGGGCGGGTGCCGGCGATCGGGCGGATCGTCACCTCTCCGTCGCGGACGCGCACCAATATCTCCGGGCTCGACCCGGTCAGCGAATAGCCCGGCAGATCGAGGTGATAGAGGAACGGCGACGGATTGATCCGCCGCAGCGAGCGATACAGCTCGAACGGCGGCAGCGCGAACGGCGCGGTGAAGCGTTGGGCCAGCACGACCTGGAACACGTCGCCGGCGACGATATAGTCCTTCGCCTTCAACACCATGTCGCGATAGGTCTCGGCCGGCAGCACCGGCACCGGCTCGACCGGCGGATGATCGGCGCGGACCGGCGGCGGAAGCTGCGCGGTGGCGAGGCGCGCGGCGGTGGCGTCGATGCGCTCGATCGCCTCGGCGACGGCGGCATCGGCGTCCCGGCCCGGCCACACCGGCGCGACCAGGAACAGCGCATCGGTCAGCCGGTCGAACACCAGCAGCACCGTCGGCCGCACGAACACCATGTCCGCCACGTCGAGCGCGCTCGCCGGGGCGCGGGGCAGGTGCTCGACCAACCCGACCGTCTCATAGCCGAAATAGCCGACCAGGCAGGCCAGCGCGCGCGGCAGTTCGGCGGGAACGTCCATGCGGCAGGCGGCGACCAGATGGCGCAGCGCCGCCAGCGTCGGTTCGCCGGCGGGCACAAAGGCGTCGCGATCGGTCAGCCACTGTGCGTTGATCTCCGCCGCGTCGCCGCGCGCGCGGAACAGCAGGTCCGGCGCCAATCCGATCAGGCTGTGGCGCCCGCGGATCGATCCCCCCTCGACCGATTCGAGCAGGAAGTCGCCGCGCCCCGGCTCGATCAGCTTGAGCGCGGCGGCAACCGGAGTCTCCGTGTCGGCGACCTGACGCCGCCACACCAGCGCCGGACGGCCGGCCGCCAGCGCCGCGCGCGCCTCGGCGACGCCCTCGCACACCGTGGTGGCGCGCACCTTACTGGGCGCTCGCCGCGTTGCCGCTCAGATCGTTGCGGACCTTGGCGATGGCCCGGTCGTCACGCTTGACGCCGACGTTCTCGCGCACCGCCGCGGTGAACTGTTCGACCAGCTCGCGGCCGGACACGCCGCCCAGCCCCTGGCGGGTCTGCGCGATCAGGCCGGCGTTGCCCTGTGCGTTCCCCTCATGGATCTGGTCGAGGTAGACGACGAACCAGCCGGTGCGATCGGGCGCTTCCAGCAGCTTCGCGCTCTTGGCGCGCATCGCGAACATCAGCGTCACCGGCGGCGGGAGCTGCGCCCGCTGCGCGGCGAGCTGAGCGCGCGAGATGTCGAGCGGCTTCGCCGGCGGCAGCTTCAGCCCGGTCGCGGCCAGCGCCTGCGACAGCGGCGTGCCCTTGTTGGCCTTGTCGACCACCTGCACCGCGGATGCGCGCGCGGTCTTGAGCGCGCGATCGATCGCGAAGTCGCGCAGCACCTGCGCCTTGATCTGTGCCAACGGGCGCGG
>Ga0182736_1001250_pt1 | contig 26494 bp, 30 predicted proteins | sample eDN5th30CKraftBY_FD_128882 | JGI IMG/M metagenome (GOLD analysis project Ga0182736, IMG submission 128882) | Enriched backyard soil microbial communities from Emeryville, California, USA - eDNA 5th pass 30_C Kraft BY (version 2) (version 2) | ecosystem: Environmental > Terrestrial > Soil >...
AGTCCCCGGCCCGGATCTCGGTCTCGAGCCGGTTCGTGGCCGGCAGTGTCGCCCGTGCGGTCGCGACGATCCGCTCGTCGGTTGCGCTCATGTCCGGCTCCTTCCGCGTCGCCTCCTGCGACGGCCGTTCGAACGAGACGGCGTGCTCGGCGACACCCCGCCCGTCGGCTTGCTCGCGGCGTGCGGCCTCGGCGGCCGCGCGATCGGAGTATCCCGGGTGCCGCGGGTCGAGGAGGTCGGCGTAGCCCGTCGTCCGCGACAGGAAGTCGACGACGAAGGAGCAGATCGCAGTGACGGTGCCTCCCCGGGCGCGGATCTCGTCGAGCACCCGGCGCACCGTCGCACCGGCGACGCCCTGACGTCGATGACTCGGCTCGACCTCGGTGTGCAGCAGTGCGTACCGGTCGGGCCGCAGGTGGCGGTAGTAGAGCCACCCGACGAGCTCGCCGTCGCGACGGAGCTCGAAGCGGCTCTCGGCGGTGTTGTCGGTCAGGTCCTCGGTCACCTGCGCCCGTTCCTCGCTGCTCATGAGCTCCCTGTTCCGTCGTGTCGTCGCGCCGCGGCCCGTGTCCGCGCGTGCCGTCGTCACCGCCCGTCCGGGTCGGTGCGGGTTCCGAGCACCGCCTGCACGCGAGCGCGCAGGGCCGGGAGGGCCTCCTCAGCGAACCACGGATTCCGGGTCTGCCAACGGAAGTTCAGCGGCGACGGGTGGACGAGGGGCATGCGGTCGGGGAGGTGGTCGCGGAAGGCCCGGACCGTGTCGGTGAGGGTGGTTCCGGTGGTGCCGGGAAGGTAGTGCTTCTGCGCGTAGCGGCCGATCAGGACCGTGAGCCGGACGTGCGGCAGCTCCGTGAGCAGCCGCGGATGCCAGCGTGGTGCGACGTCGGGGCGCGGCGGCAGGTCACCGTGGGCGCCCTTGCCCGGGAAGTAGAAGTCCATCGGCAGGATCGCGAACAGTGTCGGGTCGTAGAACTCGTCGTCGGTGACCCCGAGCCAGCGCCGCAGCGTCACCCCGCTCGGGTCGTTCCAGGGGATGCCGCTGTGCTGCGCGCGCGTTCCCGGGGCCTGCCCGATCAGCACGATCCGGGCCTGCGGGTGCGCGGTGTAGATCGGCTGCAGTCCCGCGGCCGTCGCGGCCCGGTTGGCCGGGTCCGCGATGATCTCCTCCCGGATCCGCTCCAGTGCGGTGCTCGTCCCCGTCGCCGATCCGTCCACGGTGTGGCCGAGCGTCAGGTCGACGGCTGCGACGCGACGTCACGGCGTCGCGGCAGCACCCAGCCCGGCCGCGGGAAGTGGCAGGTGTAGCCGTGCGGGTAGCGCAGCAGGTAGTCCTGGTGTTCGGGCTCGGCCTCCCAGAAGGGACCGGCGGGCGCGACCTCGGTGACGACCTTGCCCGGCCACAGCCCCGATGCGTCGACGTCGGCGATCGTGTCCTCGGCGACCCTGCGCTGCTCGTCGTCGAGGTAGAAGATCGCCGACCGGTAGGACGTGCCGACGTCGTTGCCCTGCCTGTTCGGTGTGCTGGGATCGTGGATCTGGAAGAAGAACTCCAGCAGGTCGCGGTAGGTCGTCGCGGCCGGGTCGTAGGTGATCTCGATGGCCTCGGCGTGTGAGCCGTGGTTGCGGTAGGTGGCGTTCGGGGTGTCACCGCCGGTGTAGCCCACACGCGTGGACAGCACGCCGGGACGGGAGCGGATGAGATCCTGCATCCCCCAGAAGCAGCCTCCGGCGAGGATCGCCCGCTGCGGCTCGGTCGTCATCTCGGTTTCCCTTCTCACGCGTCGTCGGGGTCGCGCACGATGTGGACGGCCGCTTCCTCGGCGCTGGCCGCGCCGCCGTCCCTCCCGACATCGACGGCGTTGAGGTAGGCGAAATCGTCCCACTCGCCGGCGGGTTCGACGTCCACCAGGCGCCCGGAGCGGACGACACCGACCTCGTCGTCGTACAGCTCGCCGTCGGTGCCCGGGGTGTCGCCGAGTCCGTCGCCGTCGTCGGTGTCCCCCACGTCGGGCAACTCCCGGGCCAGGCGGCCGGCGAGGCTCTCGTGATCGTGCGCCTCCCGCGCCGTGACCCCGTAGTGGTCCCGCTCCCACGGCCGTTCCGGCACCGTGTAGCCCTCGTCGAGGACATCGACCCCGCGTCCGTCGAGGGTGTCGTCGTCGTCGAGCAGGCCGTTGTCGATGTCGACCCCGTCCACGCCGTCGCTGTCGTCAGCCATGTCGCACTCCTGTCAGCGCCGCGGTCATCCCGTGACTCCGAACCGCTCGACCCTGATCCGTCCGGTGGGCACCCCCGCCGTCTCCGCGAGCCGGGTGGCGGCGTCGCAGAAGGCGGTCGACCCGCACACGTAGAGCTCGCGGTCCGGGTCCAGTGCCGCGGCGAGATCCTCTGCGGTCAGCCGGCCGGGCGGCCGGGCGTACCCGTCGGGCACGGCGCGCGTGAACGCGATCGACGTCTCCGGTCCCCGGACCTCCGCCGCGTAGTACAGGTCCTCGGGCCCGCGCACCGAGACGACGAGCCGGAACAGGTCCGGCTCGCCGAGGGCCCGGGCGTGGCGCAGCATCGACATCAGCGGCACGATCCCGGAGCCGCCGGCGACGCCGAGCGCGGGCCGGAGGTCCCAGGCGAAATGCCCGCCTATCGGGCCGCGCACGTCGAGGACGTCGCCCACCTCGACGGCGTCGTGGAGGAAGCGCGAGACCTCCCCGTCGGGCAGGAGCTCGACCGTCAGGTCGAGCTCGGCGGCGCCCGACGGCGCGCTGGCGATCGAGTACGACCGCTGGGCGCGGTAGCCGTCGGGGGCGGTGAGCCGGACGATCATGTGCTGACCGGGCCAGAACGCCCGTGGCTCGGACAGGGTCAGCGTGAAGGACTTCGCTGTCGGGGTCTCCCGGCGGATGCCGGTCACCCGCGCGGTCTGCCAGGGCCCCGGGTGGGGCGCCCTGCCGCGAACCACGGCGGTCATCGATCTCCCTGGTAGCGCTGCTCGCGCCAGGGATCGCCATGGTCGTGGTAGCCGTTGCGTTCCCAGAACCCTTGCCGGTCCTCGGCGAGCAGCGTGAGACCGGACACCCACTTCGCGCTCTTCCAGAAGTACAGGTGCGGCACGAGCAGACGGGCCGGACCGCCGTGGATGTCCTGGAGGGGCTCGCCGTCGACGTCCCACACGACCCACGCCTTGCCGCCGGTGAGGTCGTCCAGCGGAAGGTTCGTGGTGTAACCGGTGTGCGACCGCGCCAGTGCGAAGGCCGCGTCGGCGCCCACCCCGGCGATGTCGAGGAGGGTGTCGACGGATACGCCGTCGAAGCGCATCCCGAACTTCGACCAGGTGGTCACACAGTGGATCGCGCCCTCGTACCGGGAGCCGGGCAGCGCCCGGATCTCCTCCCAGCTCCACCGAACCGGTGTGTCGACCAGACCGTCCACCTCGAAGGTCCACCGCGCGGTGTCGATGCTGGGGGTCGACTCGACGTGCAGCACGGGCCAGGCCGCGCCGGCGTCGTACTGGCCCGGAGGCAGCCGGGTGTCCTGCGGACCCCGGCTCCGTCCGCTGAATCCCCTTGTCAGGGCCATCTGGAGGTTCGCTTCCCGTCGTCGGCGCGCCGCTCCGAGGGCAGACCTCGGCGTCCGGCAACGGGCCGGACAGTGGCTCTGGCGCCGAATATTGTCACGCAAAAGTGAACTGTCAAGTCCACTGTTCAGTAGCTGTCCGACCCATCACAGCGCGGATGTGGCGGACCTTCCGTCCCGGGTGATCCCCCGAGGTAGCACCCGTCCGCGCTGATCGGGCCTGGTGTGTCGGGCTCGACCAGGGGGCCGTGACTCGAATTGTTATGGACGGTATCGTCCACAAATCTTCGTGGTGTGCGGCAGGGCAGACGGACTGAGAGAGGTGGCCCGATGAAGGCGATCGTCGTGACGGACCAGGCCGCGGGTACGGCCGGGATGACGCTGGTGGAGCGCGACGCGCCGGAGCCGGCGGGGAACGACGTGCTCGTCGAGGTGCACGCCTCGGGATTCACCCCGGGCGAGCTCACGTGGCCGTCGAACTGGACCGACCGCCTCGGCCGCGACCGGACCCCGTCGATTCCCGGGCACGAGCTGGCCGGCGTGGTCAGCGCCCTCGGGTACGGCACGAGGGGACTGTCGGTGGGCCAGCGGGTGTTCGGCCTCACCGACTGGACCCGCGACGGCACCCTCGCCGAGTACACCGCGGTCGAGGCGCGCAACCTCGCGCCGCTGCCGGGCGACGTGGACTTCACGGTCGGCGCGAGCCTGCCCATCTCGGGGCTCACCGCATGGCAGGGGCTGTTCGACCACGGCCGCCTCCAGCCCGGGCAGAGCGTCCTCGTGCACGGCGCGGCAGGCGGAGTCGGTTCGATGGTGACGCAGCTCGCGGGGGAGGCGGGCGCCTACGTCGTCGCCACCGGACGCGCCCGCGACCGTCAGGCCGCGCTCGACCTCGGCGCGCAGGAGTTCGTCGACCTCGACCGCGACACCCTCGAGGACGTCGGCCGGGTCGACCTGGTCTTCGACGTCATCGGCGGCGACGTCCAGAAGCGGTCGGCCGCCCTGGTGCAGGCCGGCGGAACGCTGGTGACCATCGCCGGCCCGCCCGAGGCGCGCCCCGCCGACGGGCTGGCGATCGACTTCGTCGTCGAAGCCGATCGCGCCCAGCTGAGCGAGATCGTCCGGCGGGTGCGTGACGGACGGCTCCGGACGAACATCGGCACCGTCGCGACCCTCGACGACGCCGTCGCCGCCTTCAACCCGACCGAGCGGCCCACCGGAAAGACGATCATCCGCGTTCGCCCGTGAGGACGCCGGGCGCAGCCGTCGCCGGCCCGAGGATCGATGGAGCGAGGTGTTCGCGGTGAAGGCGATCGTGGTGACCGACCGGGCCGCCGGGACGGCCGGGATGAGACTGGCGGAGCGCCCCGACCCGGACGCGGCGAGGCTCGCCGGCCTCGAGGGGGCCAACTACGGCGACGTCGTCGTCGCGGTCCATGCGTCGGGATACACCGGCGACGAGCTGGAGTGGCCGTCGACCTGGATCGATCGTCTCGGCCGGGACCGGACGCCTTCGGTCCCCGGCCACGAGCTGGCCGGGGTGGTCACCGCCCTCAGCTACGGGACGTCCGGACTGTCGGTGGGCCAACGGGTGTTCGGCCTCACCGACTGGACGCGCGACGGCACGCTCGCGGAGTACACCGTCGTCGAGGCGCGCAACCTCGCGCCGCTGCCTGGCGACGTCGACCTCGTCGCGGGAGCGGGCGTCGCGATGACGGGGCTGACCGCGTGGCAGGGCCTGTTCGACCACGGCCGCCTCCGGGCCGGGCAGAGCGTCCTCGTGCACGGCGCGGCCGGCGCGGTCGGTTCCATGGCGACCCAGCTCGCGCGCGAGGCCGGCGCCCACGTCATCGGCACCGGGCGCGCGACCGGCCGCCGGGCCGCGCTCGACTTCGGCGCGCAGGAGTTCGTCGACCTCGACCACGACACCCTCGAGGACGTCGGCCGGGTCGATCTCGTGTTCGACGTCATCGGCGGCGACGTCCAGAAGCGGTCGGCCGCCCTGGTCCGGGCCGGCGGAACGCTGGTGACCGTCACCGGCCCTCCCGAGGCCCGCCCCGCCGACGGCCTGGCGGTCGACTTCGTCGTCGTCTCCGATCGCGCGCAACTGGGTGAGATCGCCCAGCGGGTCCGGGACGGACGACTGCGCACCAACATCGGCACCGTCGCGACGCTCGACGACGCCGTCGCCGCCTTCACCACGACGGCGCCGGCCAAGGGCAAGACGGTCATCCGCGTTCGCCCCTGAGGACCGGAGGACGCCGTCCGCGAGCACTTGCCGGCGACGCGACCCGGGTGCGCGACCACTCCCTCCGGCTCGCGCACGAGCAGGCCCGGCGTCCCGGCCCCGAGCGCGCCCGTGCCGGTCGTTGCGGGGGACGGCGGACGTCCGTCAGGCTCCCCACCCTGCGCCGTGTTGATCGACGCCGGGCTGCAGGGGAGGAACGCCGATGACCGAAGCAGCGCGGGCGCGTCGGCGACCGGGATGGCTCGCGCCCGCGGTCTCGTTGCGCCGCGACGGCATCGTCCCCGACGTCGTCGCCGGGCTCACCCTCGCCGCGCTCGCGATCCCCGAGGTGCTGGGGTACGCGCGGATCGCGGGCATGCCCGTCGAGACCGGGCTGTACACGATGCTGCTGCCGATGGTCGTGTTCGCGCTGCTCGGGGCCTCGCGGCAGCTGGTCGTCGGTGCCGACTCCGCGACCGCTGCCATGCTCGCCGCGGGTCTCGCGGTGCTCGGCGTCCCCGCCGCCACCCCGGAGTACGTCCGGCTCGCCGGGACGACGGCGCTGGTCGTCGCGGTGCTGCTCGTCGTCGCGCGGGTGGTGCGGCTCGGGGTGCTGGCCAACTTCCTGTCGCGCACCGTGCTCGTCGGGTTCCTCACCGGGGTCGGCATCCAGGTCGCGGTCGGGCAGCTGCCCGAGGCGCTGGGGCTGCCGCCGACGGGCGGTTCGACGCCGGAGAAGGCGTGGGCCGTCGTCGTGAACCTCCCGAACGTGGTCCCGATCGCGGTCGCCACCGCGGCAGGGGTGATCGTCGTCGTGCTGGTGGCGCGCCGGATCTCGCGACGCATCCCCGGCACGCTGGTCGCCGTCGTCGCGGCGATCGTCGTGACCGCGGCGGCGGGCCTCGACGCCCGCGGGCTCACGGTGCTCGGCGACGTCCCGGCCGGGCTGCCCGGGTTCGCGTTGCCCGCGCTCGGCATCGACGACCTGCGGGCCGTGCTGCCCCTCGCGCTGTCGATGCTCGTCGTCATCCTGGCGCAGAGTGCGGCGACCTCCCGCGCCTACGCCGCCCGCCACGGCGACGTGGCCGACACCGACCGCGACGTCGTCGGTCTGGCCGGTGCCAACCTTGCCGCGGCGGCCACGGGCGCGTTCGTCGTCAACGGCAGCCCGACGAAGACGCAGATGATCGACTCCGCGGGCGGTCGCAGCCAGCTCGCGCACCTCGCGGCCGCCGGGGCGAGCGTCGTCGCGGTACTGGTGCTCGCGCCGTACCTGTCGCTGCTGCCGCTCGCCGCGCTGGCCGCGGTGGTGCTGCTGATCGGCGTCGAACTGGTCGACGTCGCCGGGATGCGCCGGATCTGGCAGGTCCGCAGGCTGGAGTTCGCCGTCGCGGCGCTGACGACGGTCGCCGTCGTGGTGGTCGGCGTGGAGACGGGCATCGTCGTCGCGGTGATCGCCTCGATCGCCGACCACCTGCGGCACAGCTACGCGCCGCGCAGCAGCGTGCTGACGAAGTCGGCCCAGGGGCACTGGCGGTCGCTGCCCGTGACGGCCGGGGCGCGGACCGTCGAGGGGCTCGTCGTGCACCGGTTCGGCAGCGGTCTGTACTTCGCCAACGCGGCCCGGTTCGCCGACGACGTGGCCCTGCTCCTCGGCACCGGGTCGCCCGTGCGCTGGTACTGCCTGGACGCGGCGGCGATCGGCGACGTCGACTACACCGCGGGCGCGGTGCTGAACGTCGTGCTGGACCGGCTCGAGGCGGCGGGGGTGCGGTTCGTCGTCTCCAACCTGCTCGACCCCGTGCGCGCGCAGCTCGACCACTACGGCATCACCGCCCGGATCGGCGAGGACGCCTGTTTCGACACCTCCGGCGAGGCGCTCGAGGAGTTCGGGCGGAGCACGTCGTGAGCGTGCCGGCGAGGTTCCCCGGGTCGTGCCACCGCGGTGTGCGACGATGCCGGCCGTGGCCGACGAGACGATCGCCGAACCGCGCCCGTGTCGGCGCTGCTCCAAGGACGCGTTGCTCAACGTGCACGGCTGCTGCGCCGACTGCATCGGGGACATGGGCCTGCGCCACGTCGACGAGCACGGAACGTGGCGCGCCGAGCTCGCCGAACTGGTGAAGTCCGGCGCGATCACCGGTGGCTGACCGAGTCGGGACTGGCGCGAACGGCTGCGCCCGTTAGGCTTCCAGCGGCCGACGTCGCCGGGACCGGCGACGGGCCCCGGGAGGCGACGTGCTCGTGACGATCCACCAGCCGCGGCCCGACGAGCTCGCCGACGTGCGCGAGCAGGTGCGGGAAGCGCTGCGCGACATGGATATCGCTCCGGACGGCGAGGTCGGCGCGGCCGTGGTCATCGTCGCCGACGAGCTGGCCGTCAACGCCGTGACCCACGCGAGGACCCCGTTCGCGGTGTCGGTCGAACCGCGGCGCGACGAGGTGGGCCGCGAGGTCGTGCGCGTCGCGGTCAGCGACGGCGCATGGTCGGTCCAGGGCGGCCCGGAGACGGTGACCGACGGCCGGCCCCGGCTGGGCCTGCCGATGGTGCGCGGGCTCAGCGTGCGGTGGGGCATCGAGACCCGCGACGAGGGGAAGACCGTCTGGGCCGACGTCCGCCGCTGACCATGACCCTGCTGCCCGCTGTCGCGGCGGCGTTCGCCGGGGTGCTCGCCGGCGGCGAACTGCTCGTCCGGTGGGGGATCGCTCCGGCGCTCACGGCGCTGCCCGACCATTCCCACCTGCTCGCCCGGCAGTCCCTCGTCCGCCGGCTGCGGGTGCTCGTCCCGGCGGTGATGGTGCCGACGGTCGTCCTGGCGGTGGTCGCGGCCGTGCTCGCGGGCGGTGTCCTCCCGTGGCTGGGTGTCGGCGTGCTCGCGGTGTTCGTCCTGGTCTCCGCGTTCGGCACGGTGCCGATCAACATCCGGGTCGACGGCTGGGACGCCGCCGACCCGCCCGCCGACTGGCGCGCGCTCGTGCGGCGCTGGCAACGCATCGACGTCGTACGGTCGACGGCCGCGCTCGTCGCGTTCCTCGTGCTCCTCGCGGTGCTCGTGCCGATGCGCTGACGACCCCGCCGGGTGACGCGCGACGCGGAAGGGCAGGGCAGGCTGGGCCCATGCCCGCCCGCCGGCCCGACGCCGCCCTGCGGCCGATGCTGGCCACCCCCGGCCGCCCGCCGTCCGGTCCCGGGTGGGCGGTGGAGTTCAAGTGGGACGGCGTGCGCGCCCTGCTCGACGTCGACGACGCGGGCGAGGTGCACCTGACCAGCCGCAACGGCAACGACGTCACGCTGGGCTACCCCGATCTGCTGGCCGGCGTCGACACCGGGCAGCCCCTGGTGCTCGACGGCGAGATCGTCGCGCTCGACGAGGCGGGCCGTCCCGACTTCGGGCTGCTGCAGAACCGCATGCACGTCCGGCACCCGTCCGGGCCGCTGCTCGCCGAGGTCCCGGTGCGCTTCTACGCGTTCGACGTGCTGCGCGTCGGTCAGCGCTCGCTGCTGCGCGAGACCTACGACGACCGGCGCGCGGCACTCGCCGGCCTCGGTGTCGACGGCTGGGCCCGCTTCGCGGTGCCGCCGTCGACGACCGAGGTGCCGCCCGCGCAGATGCTCGACGTCGCGCGCGAGCACGGCCTGGAGGGGATCGTCGCCAAGAGGCGGACGTCGCGCTACGAGCCCGGGCGGCGGGCGGCATCGTGGGTGAAGACGGCGCTGTTCACCACGCGCGAGGTCGTCCTCGGCGGCTGGACGCCGGGGCAGGGCCGCCGCGGCGCGCTCGGCTCGTTGCTGCTCGGCGCCTACGACGACGAGGGCCGGCTCCACTACCTGGGCAACGTGGGCAGCGGGTTCAGCGAGGCCGCGCTGCGGTCGCTGCGGGAGAAGCTCGAACAGCTGCGCAGCGACGAGGACCCCTTCGCCTCCGGCGTGCCGCGCGAACACGCCCGTGGTGTGCGGTGGGTGCAGCCGCGGCTGGTCGGGGAGGTCGAGTACCGCACGCTCACCCACGACGCCCGGCTGCGGCACTCGGTGTGGCGGGGGCTGCGTCCCGACCGTGACCCGCACGAGGTGCGTATCGACGGCGCGTTCGCGCGGGCACCGCTGGCGTCCTACGGCGTGCGCGCGCCGGCCCCCGAGCCCGCGCGGGCACCCGCAGCGTCGGAGGCAGCGGAAGCAGCGTCGGCGAGAGCGGAGGCGCCGGCCGAGCGGGTCCGGGCCGCCACCGGCGACGAGCTCGCCGCCCTCGAAGCCCTGCGCCGCAAGGGCACCTGGCACGTCGCGGGCGAGGAGGTCGCGCTGACGAACCTCGACAAGGTGCTGTTCCCCGGCCGCGACGGCGGGCCGGCCGTCACGAAACGGGACTTCGTGCGCTACCACGCGCGCGTCGCGCCGTACCTGCTGCCGTACCTGCAGGAGCGGCCGGTGAACATGCAGCGCTTCCCCGACGGCGTGGCGCGGGAGGGCTTCTGGCAGAAGGAGATCCCGGTCCACGCGCCGGACTGGGTGACGCGCTGGCGCTACCCCGACGCCGAACCCGGCGACGTGCAGGACTACGTCGTCGTCGACAGCACCGCGACGCTCGTGTGGCTGGCCAACCTCGCCGCGGTCGAGCTGCACCCCTGGACCTCGCGGCTGCCCGACGTCCACCGGCCCACCTGGGCGTTGATCGACATCGACCCGGGTCCGCGCACGGCGTTCGACGAGGTGCTCGCCGTCGCGAGGCTCTACCGCGCCGCGCTCGACCACCTGGGCGTCGCCGCGGCGCCCAAGGTCACCGGCAAGCGGGGCGTCCAGATCTGGGTCCCGGTGACGCCCGGTCCGACGTTCGCCGACACCCGCGGGTGGGTCGAGAAGGTGTCGCGGGCCGTGGGGCGCATGGTCCCCGAGCTGATCTCCTGGGAGTGGCACACCGACCGCCGGGCGGGGCGGATGCGCCTGGACTACACGCAGAACGTCATCAACAAGACGCTCGTCGCGCCGTTCAGCGCCCGGCCCGCGGCCGGCGCCCCGGTGTCGATGACGTTGAGCTGGGACGAGCTCGACGACCCCGAGCTGCGGCCGGACCGCTGGACGGTCGGGACCGCGCTCGACCGGCTCGACGCCGTCGGCGACCCGATGTTCCCGCTGGTCGGACGCGAGCAGGTCCTGCCGGAGCTAGGGGGCGTCTGACGGATCACTCGTCGCGGTCTCGGCGCCCGGGCGATCCGTGACTGCGTTGTCGCCAGGCCCGAATACGCCCGGTATGCCGACCCGGCTCCGCCTTGCCACGAACCGCCCGGATCACCGAGCCCATCGACGGCGATCCGTCAGACGCCCCCAGGGGGGCACGGTGCTCGACCGCGTCCGGGTGCACGTCGCTGGCCTCGCGGCCGGCCACGGCGTAGCCGCGCTCGGCGTAGGGGAAGCCGTCGAGACCGGTCGTCTCCGGACGCTGCTGGTAGTAGGAGCGGATCTCGGCGATCAGCCCGTCGCGCAGCACGAACCACTCCGCGCCCCGCGTCGCGACGCGCTCGGCCGCACCGTCGGGCCGCCAGAACATCGTCCACTCGATGACGGCCTCGTCCCCGTCGGTCACGACGTGGTCGACGACCCAGCGTGCGTCGATCATCCGCGTGACCTTGCGCCAGTAACGCGCGAGGTGCTCGCGCCCCCGCACCGGCGCCGAGCCGACGTTGGGCGCGAGGAACCAGTGCACGACGTCGGGGTGCAGCGTCGCACCGAGTTCGGCGAGGTCGCCGTCGGTGCAGGCGTCGTAGTAGCGGCGGATGAGCGCAGCGGTGGTCGGGTCCGGCACCCGCCCAGTGTGCGCCCGTCGGCTGCCCGACGGCGGGACGATCTGTTACGGTCGGGCCGTGCGCGCGTCGTCGTTCCTGATCATTATCGAGCGCGCCGGCTGAGCCAGGTCGCCGGCGCGCTGTCGCCGTGCGTCCTCGCCGGAACCTGGTCCGGATCCCTCCGAACGCCCAGCTCCTGGAACGGATCCGTCATGACTGTCACCCTCACGCGGCCCGCCGTCGCCCCCCGCCCCGTCGCCCGCGACCTCGTCGCCCAGCGGCGTGTCACCGCCTACGTCGGCGGCGGACTCGACGGCGCGCTGCGCGTCGTCGCGATGCTGCGCGGCCGGATGTACCGCGTGCACGACCTGTCCGTCGACGTCCGCGACGGCGTCGTCGAGAGCCCGGTGAGCGCCACGGTGTCGCTCACCGCCGCCGAGGCCGACCTGCTGGTCGAACGGCTGCGCCGGATGCCGGTCGTCGTGTCCGCCGATCACGGCTGACGCCATCGCGCCGGTGTGCCACGGTTGGGGCGGACCGACGACCGAGGAGCCTCTCGATGTCCCACCGCCCCGACCCGGCACGCTACGACGGCACGATGCGCTACCGGCGTTGCGGCCGCTCGGGCCTCGACCTGCCGCTGCTCTCCCTCGGGTTCTGGCACAACTTCGGCGACGACCGTCCGATGCAGACCCAGCGGGCGATCGCGTTGCGCGCCTTCGACCTGGGCATCACGCACTTCGACCTCGCCAACAACTACGGGCCGCCGTACGGCTCGGCCGAGATCAACGCCGGCCGGATCCTGCGCGAGGACCTGGCCGCGTACCGCGACGAGCTCGTCGTGTCGACGAAGGCGGGCTGGGACATGTGGCCCGGTCCCTACGGTCAGGGCGGCGGGTCGCGCAAGTACCTGCTGTCCTCGTTGGACCAGTCGCTGCGCCGGCTCGGCCTCGAGTACGTCGACATCTTCTACTCGCACCGCTTCGACCCGACGACGCCGCCGGAGGAGACCGCGGCCGCCCTCGACGCGGCCGTGCGGGCGGGCAAGGCGCTCTACGTCGGCATCTCGTCCTACACCGCCGCCGACGCGCGCCGGATGGCCGGGCTGCTGCGTGAGCTCGGCACGCCGCTGCTGATCCACCAGCCGTCGTACTCGATGCTCAACCGCTGGATCGAGACCGAGGGCCTCCTCGATGCCGCCGCCGACGAGGGCTTCGGGGTCATCGGCTTCACCGCGCTCGCCCAGGGCCTGCTGACCTCGCGTTATCTCGACGGCATCCCCGAGGACTCGCGGGCCTCGCGCGGTTCGACGCTGCCGGCCGAGTGGCTGACCGGCGACATGGTCGACCGGCTGAGGTCGCTGGCCGGGATCGCGGAGCAGCGCGGTCAGACGCTCGCGCAGCTCGCGTTGGCGTGGGCGTTGCGCGACGAGCGCGTCACGTCGCTGGTGATCGGTGCGTCGCGGGTCGAGCAGCTGGAGCAGAACGTCGCGACGCTGGAGAACCTCGTGCTCTCCGACGCCGAGCTCGCCGAGATCGACGCACTGGTCGCCGAGGAGGCGGACGTCGACCTCTGGCGGGCCGCGCGCCGCGGTGAGCTCTGACGTCGCGTGGACGCGTGGATCGTCGACCGCCCCGGACCGGGATCACCGCTGGTCCGGGCGGAGCTCCCGGACCCGCAGCCCGGGCCCGGCGAGGTGCGGATCCGGGTGCGCGCGTGCGGGGTGTGCCGCACCGACCTGCACCTGGCCGAGGGTGACCTGCCGCCGCGGCGTCCCGGGACGGTGCCGGGGCACGAGATCGTCGGCACGGTCGACGCGCTCGGCCCGGGTGCCGGCCGGTTCGGGATCGGCGACCGGATCGGCGTGGCGTGGCTGCGCGGCACGTGCGGGCGGTGCCGGTTCTGCCGCACCGGCCGGGAGAACCTCTGTCCCGACGCCGCATTCACCGGCTGGGACGCCGACGGCGGGTACGCCGAGCGCGCCGTCGTGCCCGAGGCCTACGCCTACGCGCTGCCCGCCGCGCTCGACGACGTCACCGCGGCGCCGCTGCTGTGCGCCGGGATCGTCGGCTATCGGGCGCTGGTCCGGGCCGAGCTGCCGCCGGGCGGGCGGCTCGGGATCTACGGCTTCGGGGCCTCGGCGCACGTCGTCGCGCAGGTCGCGATCGCCCAGGGCGCCACGGTCCACGTGCTGACCCGCTCCCCGGCGGCCCGCGAGCTCGCCCTGTCGCTGGGCGCGGCGTCGGCCGGTCCGGCCGCCGACGGCCCGCCCGAACCGCTCGACTCGGCCGTGACGTTCGCGCCCGACGGGGGCGTCGTGCCGCTCGCGCTGCGCGCACTCGACGCGGGCGGCACGCTGGCCGTCGCCGGCATCCACCTCTCCGACGTCCCGGCGCTCGACTACGAGCGCGAGCTGTTCCGCGAGCGACAGCTGCGCAGCGTCACCGCCAACACCCGGGCCGACGGCGAGGAGTTCCTGCGGCTCGCCGGCGCGCTGCGGGTGCGGCCGACCGTCGACCCGCGTCCGATGTCGACCGCCGACCGGGCGCTCGCCGATCTGGCCGCCGGCCGGGTCACCGGCGCGGCGGTGCTGGTGGGCGAATGAGGGCACCCGCGACAGCGGGTCCTCCGGACGGTGCCGGCCGCGGCCCCGTCCGGATACGGTCGAGCGCACCCTGCCCGACGACGTGCGAGGAGTACCCATGTCCGGTCCGACGACCCTGCGCGCGGTGAGCGGCCTGCCCGCCGACCCGCCCGCCCTGTCGGCGTCCAGCCTCGTCATGATCGACTGCCAGAACACCTACACCCGCGGGCTCATGGAGCTCGAGGGCGTCCAGGCCGCACTCGACCAGGCCGAGCAGCTGCTCGACCGGGCCCGCAGCGCCGGCATCCCGGTCATCCACATCCAGCACGACGCCGGCCCCGGGTCGCCCTACGACGTGCGCGAGGAGATCGGGGCGATCGTCGACCGGGTCGCGCCGCGGGCCGGGGAGCCGACGGTCGTGAAGAACTACCCCAACTCGTTCACCGGGACCGAGCTCGGCTCGCTGCTCGCGCAGCACCCCGGCCGCCCGCTGCTGCTCGCCGGTTTCATGACGCACATGTGCGTGAACTCGACGGCACGCGGCGCGTTCAGCCTCGGCTACTCGCCCACGGTGGTCGGCGCGGCCACGGCGACCCGCACCCTGCCCGGTGCCGACGGGTCCGGCGAGGTCGCGGCCTCGGCACTGCAGGCGGCGAGCCTGGCCTCGATCGCCGACCTCTTCGGCGTCGTCGTCGGCGGCCAGGACGAGATTCCGGACTAGAGACGCCGCTGCGGGCTCCGGGGCCGTGGTGCCGCCCGGGGAGGCGCCACGGGCCCGGGGATACGGTCGGTCCGTGCGAGCCAACGTTCCCCGCGGCCGGATCGACGTCCACACGCATGCGATCGCCCCCGACCTGGCGGCGCCGGGCCCCGGTCGCTGGCCCACCGTCGAGAGGACGGCGGACGACGCGGCGGACATCCTGCTCGACGGGGCCCTGTACCGGAAGATCGACGATCGCTGCTGGTCGGCGCGGCGCCGGCTGTCCGACATGGACGCCGACGGCGTGGCGGCGCAGTTCGTCTCGCCGATCCCGGTGACGCTCTCGCACGACCAGCCCGTCGCGCCCACGGTCGCCCTGTGCGCCACGCAGAACGACTTCCTGGCCGACCTGTGCGGGCAGGCGCCCGACCGGCTGTTCGCGCTCGGCGCCGTCCCGCTGCAGGACGTCGAGGCGGCGGTCGGCGAGCTGCGCCGCTGCGTGCTCGACCTCGGGTTCGCCGGCGTCGAGATCGGTACCGTGGTCGGCACGACGGAGCTGGCCGACCCGGTCCTCGACCCGTTCTTCGACGAGGCGGCGGGGCTCGGTGCGTTCGTGCTGGTCCATCCCGTCGACCAGACGCTCGATCCGCGCGCCGTCGCACTCGGGCTCGGGTTCGGGCTGGGCATGCCGTCGGCCACCGCGATCGCCGGCGCCGGGCTGGTGACGCGCCCGCCGCGACGCCCCGGCGTCACCGTCTGCCTCGCCCACGGCGGGGGAGCGCTGCCGCAGATCCTGCCGCGGCTGGACAAGGGCTCCTCGCTCGACCGGCCCGACGCGCCACCGCCGACGCAGCTCGCACGCGACCTCTGGTGCGACTCGCTGACCTACGACGCCGCCAGCCTCGCCCTCTCGGCCGAGCGGTTCGGGGCCGACCACGTCGTGCTCGGGACGGACTACCCGTTCGTCGTCCGCGAGGCGCCCGCGGGCGCGGTGCTCGACCACGTCGACGCCGCGCTGCGCCAGGCGATCGGCCGGGACAACGCGCTCGCGGCGCTGGCGCGCGTCAGCCCGGCGTCTCGACGGTGACGTTCGTCGACTTGATGACGGCCACCGCCAGCGACCCGGGCTCCAGGCCCAGGTCGCGCGCCGCCTCCGAGCTCATCAGCGACACGATCCGGTTGGCCCCGCACTGCATCTCGACCTGCGCCATCACCTTGTCGGTGGTGACCTTCGTGACGAGCCCGACCATGCGGTTGCGCGCCGACGTCCGCACGTGCAGCGGGTCGTCGGGGGCCGGGTTGTGGTTCTGGATGAACTCGACGAGGTCGATGCCCTCGATGACCTTGCGGTTCGACTCGTCGAGGCCGGCCCGTAGCCGCCCGGAGTCGATGTGGCGGCGCACCGTGTCGTCGCTGACGCCCATCAGGTCCGCTGCCTGGGAGATCCGGAACCTCGCCATGGCCGACGATCCTAGGACCGCCCTCATCCGACGCCGCCCTCGGCCGTCCGCAGAACCCCTCGAAAGGCCCACGACATGACCGGAATCGCCGCCACGCGCACCGACGGGGTGCTCACCCTGACCTTCGACCGGCCTGCCAAGCTCAACACGATCATGCCCGCCGACCTGGCGTCCGCGACCGCCGAGCTGGCCGACCTCGACGGCATCCGCGCCGTCGTGTTCCGCGGCACCGGCGAGCGGGCCTTCTCGGCGGGGATGAACGTCGCGGCGTTCGAGTCGTTCGAGGCGGGCAGCGCCGAGGCGTTCATCCGCGGTGCGCGCGACTTCATCGCCGCCGTGCGCACCGCCGAGGTCGTGACTGTCGCCGTCGTCGACGGGTACTGCCTCGGCCTGGCGTTCGAGCTGATCCTGGCCTGCGACCTGCGGATCGCGACGCCCGGTTCGTCGTTCGGGCTGCCCGAGATCAAGGTCGGGGTGCCGTCGGTGATCGACGCGGCGCTGCTGCACCACCACGTCGGCCTGAGCCTGGCCAGGGAGATCATCCTGACCGGCGACCTCTACCCGGTCCCGGTGTTCGAGCCGTTCCACCTGCTCAACGCCGTCGTCGAGCGGGCGGAGCTCGACGCCGAGCTCGGCCGGTGGCTCGAGCGGACCTCGCGGCACACCGCCACCGTCGTCGCGAGCCAGAAGCGGCTGTTCGAGACGTGGCTGAACACGACGCTGACCGACGGGATCGACGAGAGCACCGTCGAGTTCGGCCGGGTGTTCGACCACCCCGAGACCCTCGACCAGCTCGCCCGCTACCGGGAGGGCCTCGGCCGCAGTCGGACCTGACCCCAGTGTGATGCGACACCGCAATGATTGCGGTCCGCACGTGATCCGGTGACCATGTGCCGGTGCCTGCACCCACGGACGCATCCCGGCTCGACCGTCGCCTCGGCGACTTCACCCTCACCCCGCGGGTCCTGCTGATCGTCGCGCTCGCGCTGCCGATCGGTGCGCTCGGGGCCGTCGCGGCCTGGGCGTTGCTGCGGCTGATCGGCCTGGTCACGCACCTGGTGTTCTACGGCCGGGTGGGGTTCGACCTCGTGGCGCCCGGCGCCGAACCACACCCCGCGTGGCTGGTGCTGCTCGCGCCCGTCGCGGGCGGGCTGGTGATCGGGCTGATGGCCCGGTTCGGCTCCGAGCGCATCCGCGGCCACGGCATGCCCGAGGCGATCGAGGCGATCCTGGTGCGGCGCAGCCGGGTCGAGCCCCGCGTCGCCGTACTCAAGCCGGTCTCGGCGGCGGTCAGCATCGGTACCGGCGGGCCGTTCGGGGCCGAGGGCCCGATCATCATGACCGGCGGGGCGATCGGCTCGATCCTCGCCCAGCACCTGCACCTGTCGGCCGACGAACGCAAGGCGCTCATGGTCTCCGGCGCCGCGGCGGGCATGGCGGCCACGTTCAACTCGCCGCTCGCGTCGGTGCTGCTGGCCGTCGAGCTGCTCCTGTTCGAGTGGCGGCCGCGCAGCTTCCTGCCCGTCGTGGCGGCGGTGTCGGCCGCGACGTTGCTGCGCGTCCCGCTGCTCGGGGGCGGCCCGATCTTTCCCGTCTCGCTGGGCGACCTGCACGTCCCGGCGCTGGACAGCGGGCTGTGCGTCGTCGCCGGGGTCGTCGGCGGGCTGCTGGCCGTCGGGGTGACCGCGCTCGTCTACGTCTCGGAGGACACGTTCGCCCGGCTGCCGGTGCACTGGATGTGGTGGCCCGCGATCGGCGGCCTGATCATCGGGATCGGCGGGCTGATCGAGCCCCGCGCCCTGGGCGTCGGCTACGACGTCATCGGCGAGCTCCTCACCGGACACGCGACGCTGGCGCTGGTCGTCGGCATCCTGACGGTGAAGAGCCTGATCTGGGGGCTCTCGCTGGGGTCGGGAACCTCCGGTGGGGTGCTCGCGCCCGTCTTCATGATCGGGGCGTCGCTGGGAGCGCTGGAGGGTCACCTGTTCCCCACCGTCGCGCCCGGGTTCTGGGCGATCGTCGGGCTCGCGGCCGTGGTGGGCGGGGTGATGCGCTCGCCGCTGACGGGCGTGGTGTTCTCCCTCGAGCTCACCCACGCCTGGCCGATGCTGTTGCCGCTGGTCATCGCGTCGGCGGCCGCCTACGGGACCTCGGCGCTGCTGCTGCGCCGCTCGGTGCTGACCGAGAAGATCGCCCGCCGCGGCTACCACCTCTCGCGCGAGTACGACGTCGACCCGCTGGAGGTCCTGCGGGCCGACGAGGTCATGCACGCCGCTCCGCGCACTCTCGTCGCCGACGACCCGCTCCCGGTCGACGTCGGCGTCCTCGCCGCGGAGGTGCCCCGTCGCGGGGGTGGCGCGGGCGGGCGGCCCGCGCCCGTGCAGCGTCTCTTCCCCGTGGTCGACGACGACGCGACGATCGTCGGGGTCGTTCCGCGCAGGCTCCTGACCCACCCGCCGGACGACGCCACCACCGTCGGCGACGTCATGATCGTCGAGCCGCTCGTCGTCGGGGCGGGGGAGACGCTGCGTGCCGTCGCGTCACGCTTCGCGCAGGCCGCGGTCGGGGCCGCCCCCGTCGTCGACCGCACCGACCCGACCCGCCTGGCCGGTCTCGTCACCGTCGAGCAGTTGCTCGACGGCCGGCTGCGCGACCTCGCCGAGGAGCACCATCGCGAGCGGCCGCTGGGCGTGGCGCGCCGCCGCCGGACCGATGCCGCGCCGGTCGATGCGTGAGGTGCGACCAGGGCGCGAGGTCCACGACGGCCCGCGCGACACTCGACCCGTGACGATCGAGGAATCCGGCGGGCCCACCGCCGATCAGGTCGACGCCGTCATGCTCGCGGCCCGAGTGCTGGTCGGGGTGACGGCGTCGTCGGTGGCCGCGGTGGAGGACCGGATCACGTTGCCGCAGCTGCGGGTCCTGGTCATGATCTCCAGCCGCGGCCCGCTCAACCTCGCCGCGGTGGCGGCGGGCCTGGGCGTCCACCCGTCGAACATCAGCAGGGCGTGCGAACGACTCGTCGCCGCCGGGCTGCTCGACCGCACCGACAACCCCGCGGACCGGCGCAACCTCGTGCTGGAGCTGACGGCGGAGGGCCGCACGCTCGTCGCCCAGGTCGACCGGCAGCGGCGTGACGCCATCGCGAGGATTCTCGACGGCATGCCGCGACAGCGCCGCGCGAGCCTCGTCCCGGCGCTGCGCGCGTTCGCCGACGCGGCGGGCGAGACGGCCCCCGACGCCTGGCAGCTGGGCTGGACGACCGCCTGACCCGCGAGGTCCCCGGGTGCCGAGGGGTCAGGGCTCGTTCCTGCGCGCCCGCCGGGGGACGAGGTCGGCCCGACTCCCCGGAGCCGAGCCGACCGCCTGATCCGCCGGGTTCTCGGGCGCGGCGAGGTCAGGACTCGTCGTCGCCGCGGAGCAGTCGGCAGTCCCGCTCGACGTCCTGCCACTGCTTGCGCGCGTCCGGATCGCGGTCCAGCCAGCGCTGCGCGGACTCGGCCGCGTCGGCGTCGCCGTGCTCGGCGAGGACGTGCAGGTCGACCAGATCGTCGAGGATGTGCTCTTCCATCGCCCCAGGATGAGGCCGTCGAGGCCGGTGGGCGCGAATCCGGCGCGTTCAGGTGACAGACTTCACGCAATCAATGCGTAAGCGCAACGATTGCGGGTAGCGTGTGAGCGTGAGTGTCGTGCGGCCCAACCAGATGTGGACGCCGTCGCCGGTCGCGACGGTCGCCGTACGCGCGATGCAGCTCGGCCGGTTCGCGGGCTCGGGCGTCGCCGCCGACTGTCCCGCCGAAGGCGCCGACGACGCTGCGCGCCATGAGGTCGGTGCGGGCGACGTCCGTGCCGTCGGAGATTCTGCCGGGAGGGCCGTCGGCGCTCCTGGCAGGGGCGAGGACGGCGTCGCGGAGGCGGGCGGCCCGGGCGACCGACCACGCGGCGGCCCGTCCGTCCTTGCACGGTGCATCTCGGCCGTGCACGCGGTGGCGGAGCTGCTCAGGGACGCCGCCCGGGCGTAGGCGCCGGCCTCAGGAGGCGAGCCAGTCGTCGAACCGGGTGGGGGTGATCCGGGCGTCGCCCCGGGGGACGAGCGAGCCGGGCCGCAGTCGGGTGCCGAAGTAGCGCGCGTCCGGCGAGCCGACGACCACCCGCGGGTCGCCCGTGGCGGCCAGTGTCGCGCCCACGAACTCGGCCATCGGCCGCGCGTCGGGCCCGGCCACGTCGAAGGTCCCGGCCGGTGGGCCGACGACGACCTCGGCCAGCAGTGCCGCGACGTCGCCTGCGGCGACCGGCTGGAACTGCGCGGCGGGCAGGACCACGCGGTCGCCCTCGGTGGCGCCGTCGGCGATCGGGGCGATGAACTCGAAGAACTGGGTGGCGCGCACGATCGTGAACGGGATGCCCGATGCCGTGATCAGCTGTTCCTGGGCGGTCTTCGCACGGAGGTAGCCGGAGTCGGGCAGCGTGTCGGTCCCGACGATCGACAGCGCGACGTAGTGCTCGACCCCGGCCGCGCGTGCCGCGTCGACCAACGTCCGCGTCGACGTCGTGAAGAACCGCAGCACGTCCTCGTCGGCGAACGAGGGCGAGTTGCTGACGTCGACGAGCACCTGCGCGCCCACGAGCGCGTCCGCCACACCGGCGCCCGTGAGCGTGTCCACGCCTGTCGACGGTGAGGCCGGGACGGCCTCGTGTCCCGCGGCGCGCAAGCGCTCGACCAGCGCCGACCCGACCCTGCCACTGCCACCCACCACGACGATCCGCACGACGATCCCGCCTCTCAACTCGGATAAAGACTGTCCGGAAACAATACCCGGACAAGATGTGTCCGAGTCAAGTAGGCTGCGCGGGTGAAGATGTCCGGGGGAGTCGAGTGGGCGCTGCACTGCTGCGTCGTGCTGACGGGCGCGACCGAGCCCGTTCCCGCGGCGCGGCTCGCCGCGTTCCACGACGTCTCGCCGACCTACCTGGCCAAGCAGCTCCAGGCGCTCTCGCGTGCGGGGCTCGTCCGGTCCGTCCAGGGGCAGGCCGGCGGCTACCAGCTCACCCGCGACCCGCAGGCGATCACGGTGCTCGACGTCGTCGAGGCCGTCGACGGCCGGCAGTCGGCCTTCGTGTGCACGGAGATCCGGCAGCGGGGCCCGTTCGCGGCCACCCCCGAACAGTGCGGGGTGCCCTGCGGGATCGCGTCCGTCATGTACGACGCCGACCGCGCCTGGCGTGACTCGTTGCGCGCCACGACGATCGCCGACCTGGCCGGCCGTGTCGGGCGAGACGTCGGACCCGAGACGCTGCCGCGGGCCCGGGAGTGGATGGCCGGTCGCTCGGGGTGACCGAGCTCGTCGTCGGCTCGTGGGTCCGGCGGGTCGCGGGTCGACGTCATGTCGGGGGTCCGGGTGGCGTAGACGAGCCCGATCCGGCTCGCCGGGCGGGCATGGCGAGGTGATCGCCGCCGGCGGGACCTCAGCGCGTGCAGGTGCGCTCAGGTCCCGGGGACGGCGATCAACGAGCACGTCGTGGCTGTCTGGTGGGCTCCGCTTGCGGGGGCTGCCACGTGAACGTCACTGCCCGGCGAGGCGAGCGACGAGTCCGTGGCAGGAGGGTGATGGCCCGTCCTCAGGACGCCCAGTGCGTCCCTGAGGTTCCGGATTCGATGCGTTCTGGGAGTCGCGGGTCGCGGTGGCGGACTGCGGGGTCGGGGACTGCGGGGCGGCGGGCCGAGTGGGCCGGGTCGCAGACTATGGGCTGTTCGTCGGCCAGGCCGGTCGTGATCGCCGTTGACGGGACATGAGCGCACGCAGCTGCCCTCATGTCCCGCGGATGCCGATCACTACCCGCGCCGCGAGGCGTGACTCCGTGCATCCGCAGCCGCCGGGCGGTGGACGTGGGTGGGGGTGCCCCGGTGACGGCTCCGCGAGGTGACCCCGCGGCGCGGCGCGGGAGTCACGGGGCAGACCGCGTCGGTCCCGAGGCGGTCGCGCGCAGGGACAGGTTCTGCTGCACCCGGGGCCGTAGACCGTCGGCCTGCCGTCGGCGAGCCTCGGGGGGACGATCTGGCCATACGGGAAGGACGGCGATGGCGACCCCCCGGACGGACGTGCGAGAGCCCGCCGTCGACGACGCGACGGCCCGCACCCTGCACGAGCGGATGCTGCTCATCCGGCGCGCGGAGGAACGGCTGATCGTCGCCTGTGCCGACGGGAGTCTGCCCGGCGGCGTGCACCTCTACATCGGTGAGGAGGCCGTGGCCGTCGGCGCCTGCTCGGTGCTGACCGACCGCGACTACATCACCAGCACCCACCGCGGCCACGGGCATTTTCTCGCCAAGGGCGGCGACCTCGACGCCATGTTCGCCGAAATCTGGGGCAAGGCCACCGGCATCTGCAAGGGGATGGGTGGCTCGATGCACGTCGCCGACGTGTCGAAGGGGATCCTGGGCGCCAACGGGATCGTCGGGGCCGGGTTCGCGATCGCGACCGGCGCCGCGTGGGGCGCGAAGCTGGAGGGCGAGGGCCGCGTCGCGACCTGCTTCTTCGGCGACGGCGCCGCCAACCAGGGCTCGTTCATGGAGAGCATGAACGTCAGCGCCGCGTGGGAGCTGCCCACGGTGTTCCTCTGCGAGAACAACGGCGTCTCCGAGTTCACCGTCACCTCGACCGTGACCGGTGGGGTGCTGGCCGACCGGGCGCGGGCGTTCATGCCGGTCGAGGTCGTCGACGGCAACGACGTGCTCGCGGTCCGGGCCGCCGTCGGCGCGGCGGTGGAGCGGGCCCGGGCGGGCGGTGGACCGTCGTACGTCGAGGCCACGACCTACCGCATCCGCGGCCACCTGGAGGCCGAGCAGCACATGCTCGGCGGCGGCACCTACCGCAGCGCGGACGAGATCGCGGCATGGCAGGCCGACGACCGCGACCCGGTGCTGCGCTCGGCCCGGCGACTGCTCGACGCCGGAATCTGCGACGCCGCCGAGCTCGAGCGGATCGACGCCGACGTCCGAGCCCGGGTCGAGGCGGCCGTCGCGTTCGCCGAGGCCGGACCGCCCGCGGACCCGGAGCTCGCGCCGCAGCTCATGTTTGGCCCGACGGCGTAAGGGGAGACGTCATGGCGCGCAAGCGGTTGATCACCGCCATCAACGAGGCCCTCGTCGAGGAGCTGGAACGCGACCCGAAGCTGATCGTCTTCGGCGAGGACGTCGAGCTGGCGATCATGGGCGACACCCGCGGGCTGGTCGAGCGCTTCGGGCGCGACCGCATCCGCAACAGCCCCATCTGCGAGCAGACGTTGACCGGGATGGCGGTCGGCCTGGCGTCGGCGGGCTACCGGGTGGTGCTGCACCTGATGTTCAACAACTTCATCTACACCGGCATGGACGCCATCGGGAACCAGATGGCCAAGCTCCGCCTCATGACCGGCGGCCAGATGGAGCTGCCGATCACGGTCGTCGCCGGCTACGGCGGGGGCAACTCGAACGCCGCCCAGCACTCCGACACCGCCTACTCGGTGCTGATGAACCTCGGCGGCATCCAGGTCGCGGTGCCGACGAACTCCGCGGACGCGAAGGGCCTGTTCAAGACGGCGATCCGCGGCGCGACCCCGACGTTCTTCCTCGAGGCAGCCGGGCGCGGCGGCGAGATGGGCGAGGTCCCCGACGGGGAGCACCTCGTCCCGTTCGGCCGCGCCACGGTGGCGCGCGAGGGCACGGACGTCACCGTCGTCGCCATCGGCCGGATGCTGAAGCCGACCCTGCGCGCCGCGAAGGCGCTGGCCGGCGACGGCATCTCCGCCGAGGTGATCGACCCCCGCACCCTCGTCCCGTTCGACGAGGAGACGGTGCTCGCCTCGGTCGCGCGGACCGGCCGGCTGGTCGTCGTCGACGAGGCCCGGGACCGCTGCAGCGCGGCGAGCCAGATCGCGGCGGTCGTCGCCGACCGTGGTTTCGACTCGCTGCGCGCGCCCGTCCGCCGGGTGACCGTCCCCGACGTCGCGCTGCCGTACGCGTCCAACGCCGAGGCCGCCCTGATCCCCGGCCCGGAGCGGATCGCCGAGGCCGTCCGCAGCGTCACCGAGAAGCAGTTCGCATGAAGATGACGCTGAAGCTCGTGCGTGTCGGCATGAACATGACCGAGGGCACGATCGTCGCCTGGCACAAGGAGCCCGGCGACCGGTTCGCCCCCGGCGACGTGCTCTACACCGTCGAGACCGAGAAGGTCTCGCACGACGTCGAGGCGACCGCCGACGGGACCCTCGTCGAGATCCTCGTGCCGGTCGACGAGGACGCCGAGGTCGGGCAGGGCGTGTGCGTCGTGGAGGTGTCATGACCGGCGAGTTCGGGTTCGGCCAGCCGCACGGCGGTGTCATCCAGACGGCGTTCGTCGTCACCGACCTGCGGGAGGCCGTCGACTTCTGGACCGGCGACCTGCGCGCCGGACCGTTCTTCCACTTCCCGGAGTGGCGGGGCGGCGACCCGGTCTACCGCGGTCGTCCCAGCACCGCGGCGATGACCATCGCGATGGGCTTTGCGGGCCGCATGCAGATCGAGCTCATCCAGCCGCTCGACGAGGAGCCGTCGGTCTACAAGGAGCTGCTCGACCGCTCGGGTCCCGGCTTCCACCACCTGGGCGTCGCGAGCGAGGACATCGACGCCGACGTCGCCCGCTACGAGAAGGACGGCTGGACACTGGCCTTCCGCGCGGGCGTCGGGAACGGCGAGGTCGCCTACCTCGACGGCGGTCCCGCGCGGCCGGGGATGATCGAGCTCATCGAGGCGTCCCCGGGCCTGGACGCGAGCTTCACCGCGATGTGGCGGGCCTCGCTGGACTGGGACGGGACGGACCCGCTGCGACCGCGGTGACGACGGGCCCCGGTTGCTCGTAGCGTGTGCGCGGTGACCGACCCGACGCTGGGCGAGCTGATGGTGGGCGTGGAGGGGCTCGCGCTGCTGCGGCTGCTCCACGCCGACGCGGCCGAGGCCCGGGCCGCGAGGCTCGCCGAGACCCGCGACGTCCTCGACCGGCCCGACCGCGGCTCGCCGCTGGGTACCGAGGTCGACGTCGACGAGGGCTACGTCCAGTGGTCCCGGTCCTACGACGGCCCGCTGCGGCTGTTCGCCGTCGAGGGTGCCGCGGTTCGCCCGCGGATCGACCCGTGGCCGGCCGGCACCGTCCTCGACGCGGCGTGCGGCACGGGGCGCTGGTCGGAGTACCTCGCCGGGCGGGGGCACACCGTCGTCGGGGTGGACCGCTCGCCCGCGATGCTCGCGCTCGCCCGGCCGAAGATTCCGGACGGCCGGTTCCTGGAGGGCAGGCTCGACGCGCTCCCGCTCGACGACGCGTCGGTCGACGCCGCGGTCTGCGCGCTGGCGATGGTCCACCTCGCCGACCTGGGCCAGGCGTTCGCCGAGCTCGCGCGGGTGGTGCGGCCGGGCGGGCGGGTGGTCGTGAGCGACGTGCACCCGTTCCTCGTGACGCTCGGGTGGCAGGCGCAGTTCGCGGGCCGCAACGGGCGGGCGTTCATCCGGCTGCACCCCCACCTGCTCTCCGACTACGCCACCGCGGCGTTGGAGGCCGGGCTGCAGGTGCGCGGTGTCGCCGAACCGGTGCTGACGCGCGAGGCCGCGGCGACACCCACGGCGACTCTCATCCCGGAGGCCAACGAGGCGGCCTACGTCGGACTGCCCGCCGTCGTCGTCTGGGAGCTCGCGCGTCCGTGACCGGGCGTGCCGCGCCCGGGCACACCACCGTTGCCACGCACCCCGTCGGGGGCAGAACATCGAGGGACGAGCGTCGCCACCACCGGCGCGACCCGGAAGGACCGAGCATGGATCTCGTCACCGAGGACAACATCACCGAGCTCGCCGTGGACCGGTGGGCGACCGCCCACGACTCCCGCACGGCCGAGCTGCTCAGCGCCCTGGTCCGGCATCTGCACGACTTCGCCCGCGAGGTCCGCCTGACCGAGGCCGAGTGGATGGCCGCGATGCGCTGGCTGACCCGCACCGGCCAGATCAGCGACGACCGCCGCGAGGAGTTCATCCTGGCCTCGGACGTGCTGGGGCTGTCGATGCTCGTCGTGCAGATGAACAACCGCCTCGACCCGGCCGCGACGCCCGCGACCGTGCTGGGCCCGTTCCACATCGACGGCTCGCCGGAGCGCGGCTACGGCGACGACATGTCCGA
>Ga0182736_1001254_pt1 | contig 26452 bp, 31 predicted proteins | sample eDN5th30CKraftBY_FD_128882 | JGI IMG/M metagenome (GOLD analysis project Ga0182736, IMG submission 128882) | Enriched backyard soil microbial communities from Emeryville, California, USA - eDNA 5th pass 30_C Kraft BY (version 2) (version 2) | ecosystem: Environmental > Terrestrial > Soil >...
ACCGCGCCTGCATGCCGGCGGCTGGGCGGGTCTGCGGCCCGACGAAGTACCAGCCATCCTGCAGCGCGGAGAGCGCGTGCTGTCGAAGCGCGAGGCATCAACCTCGGCACACGGCGTATCCGCTCCGGCCGTCAACGTCACCATCACGACCCGCGATGCCGAGAGTTTCCGGCAATCGCGCACGCAGGTTGCCGCCGACATCGCGCGTGCGGTGTCGCTCGGCCGGCGCGGTCTCTGAGGTCTTTCTACCATGGCGTTCCACGAGGTCCGGTTTCCGGACGATATTTCGCGTGGCGCGCGCGGTGGGCCGCAGCGGCGCACGCAAGTCGTGGAACTGGCCTCGGGCGACGAGGAGCGCAACGCCAGCTGGGCCAACTCTCGCCGCCGTTATGATGTTGCTTATGGCATCCGTCGCGCCGATGACCTTGCAGCCGTCGTCGCCTTCTTTGAGGCGCGCAACGGTCGGCTGCATGGCTTCCGCTTCAAGGATTGGGCGGACTACAAGTCCTGCCTGCCGTCGCAGATCCCCGCCGCCACTGATCAGGCGATCGGCACCGGTGATGGCAGCACCAAAACATTCCAGCTGGTAAAGCGCTACGCCTCCGGCGCGCAGACGTGGGTACGCACCATCACCAAGCCTGTTGTCGGCAGTGTGATGATCGCGCTCGCCGGTACGCCGCAGGCGACCGGCTGGTCCGTCGATGTGGCGACCGGCCTTGTCACCTTCAGCAGCGCGCCTGCTTCCGGCGTCACTATTACCGCCGGCTTCGCGTTCGACGTGCCGGTTCGCTTCGCCACTGACACGCTCGACGTGACGCTCGATCTCGAGCGGCTCGGCTCGGTCACCTCCATTCCCCTCGTGGAGATCAGACGATGAATGATGAGCCCGGCTTCATCACTGCGGTGTTGCGCGACCTCGCGGCTTCGACGGCGGCGATCCTCGCCGTCTGGGGCGCGCTCGGCGGCGCCACCAATGCACTGACGACCAAGATGCATCTGCGCGACGCGCTACGCCACATCCTGCTCGGCGGCATCATCGCCGCTGGCATGGGCAGCCTGTCGATGGCGCTGGTCACGAGATGGCTCGGCTTGCCGTCGGAGGCCATCCCGGCCGGAGGCGCGGCAGGGTCCGCCGCCTATCTGGTCGGTGTCTTCGGACCTGCCTTCATCGAGATGACGCTGGCGCGCCTGCGCAACAAGGGAGGCGACCGCGATGCGTGAGCTCTTGCGCCTGGCCCGCCAGCTTCGCTGCGACAGCCCCGATCCGCGAGAGGCGTTCGCCCATCGCATGCGCATCGGGGTGGTGGTCGCTCTCTTCATCCTGATCGCTTACCTGCTGAGGTAACTCTATGCACGCCAACTTCCAGAACTGCCTGGCGGTGACGCTGGGCTACGAGGGCGGCTGGTCGGATCATCCCTCCGATCCCGGCGGCGCCACCATGAAGGGCATCACGCTCGCCACCTATCGCCGCTTCAAACCGGGTGCGACCAAGACCGAGCTGCGCAACATCGCGAACGAGACTGTCGCGAAGATCTACCGCGCCGACTACTGGGACAAGGTCGGCGGTGATCGCCTTGCGGTCGGTGTCGACCTTGCCACCTTCGATGCCGGTGTGAACTCCGGTCCTGGGCGCGCCAGACAATGGCTGATGACCTCAATCGGCGGCCCGGACCACGACACGGTCAAACTCGTCTGCGCCAAACGTCTCGGCTTCATGCGCTCGCTCGCCATCTGGGACACCTTTGGCAACGGCTGGTCGAAACGTGTCGCTGGCATCGAGGCCAAGGGCGTCGCCTGGGCGCTGGCGCAATCGATGGGTCCGATTCAAGTCCGTGAGCAGTTGGCGAAGGAAGCGACAACCGCGACCGCCACCTCGAACAAGCAAACCGCAGGCGCCAGTGCGGCCGGCACCGCGACCACGGCCGGTGGCAGCGACGCGCTCTTCAACCCGGATCATGTCGACCAGATCGCCGGCTGGGTGCTCGGCGGACTGCTGAGCGCCGGCGTGCTGGTCGCCGTCATCCTCATCATTCGCGCCATCATCCACCGTCAACGCGCGTCAGCCTACGCCATCGAGGCAGGAAGGATCATGTCATGAGTGCCATTCTCGCCTCGATCCTGATCGACGTTGCGGCAAGGGTCGGCGCGCCGATCGTCAAGAGCCTGCTGGAAAAGCATGTCGGTGGCGCAGCCGGCGAGATTGGCGGCATGGTCATCGACGCCATTGCCGGCAAGGCCGGCGTGCCACCAGACGATCTCCGCTCAGTCCCGAGCAAGGATCTGGAAGCGGCCGTGGCCGCTGCCGAGGTCGACGCGCCGCAGCTCGTCGCGGCATGGGTCGGACAGCAGCGCGAAGCCAACAGGCTGATGCTGGCCGAGATGAGCAAGGGGCGACCCTGGTGGACCTGGGGCTGGCGACCAGCGTGGATGTGGTTCCTCGGCTTTCTGTTCCTGTTCCGTCTGGTGCTGGTGCCGTTGGCCGACGCAGTCTTTGGCTCCCGCATCGCAGCGACCGTCGACCTTTCCACCATGATGACGCTGACCGCCTGGTTCATGGGCCTCTATATGGGTGGCCACACGGTCAAGGACGCGCTCGCCAAGTGGGCGGAGCGGTCATGATTGCCGGTGATCGACCATGAAATCTCTTTCCCCTCAACTGCAGGCCCATCTCGACGCGGGCACGACGACGCTCAGTTGGTGCTGGAGGATCACCCGTGCCGATGGTGGCGTGTTCGGCTTCACCGATCATGATCGCACGCTTTATCTCATTGGTACCGAATTCGAGCCGGAAAGCGGGCTGACGGCATCGGAGGTCCGTTCAGGCTCGGACCTGTCGGTTGATGCGCAGGACGCGCAAGGCGTGCTGACCTCCGATCGCATCACCGAGACCGACATTCTCGATGGACGCTGGGACAATGCCGAGGTCGAGCTCTGGCGGGTCAACTGGGCCGACACCTCGCAGCGTGTGCTGATGCGCCGCGGCGTCATCGGTCAGATCCGGCGCGGCCGGCTCGCTTTTGTTGCCGAGATGCGGAGCCAGGCGCATGTGCTGGGTCAGACTGTCGGCCGCATGTTCCAAGCGACCTGCGACGCAGAGCTCGGCGACGCCCGTTGCCGTATCAACCTGGATGCGTCGGCCTTCAAAGGTACCGGTGCGGTCATCGATCTGCTGCGCGATCGTGCTTTCACGGCATCGGGGCTTGGTGGCTTTGCCGCAGGCTGGTTTGCCTTCGGCACGGTGACATGGACCAGCGGCGTCAATGCAGGGCGACGCGCAGAGGTGTTGTCGCATGATCTCGTCGACGGCATCGCGATCCTGACGCTGCTCGAGGCGCCGGTGCGGCCGATTGCCGAGGGCGATGCCTTCGTCATCCGTGCCGGCTGCGACAAGCGCATCGCGACCTGCCATGCGAAATTCGCCAACGTCGCGAACTTCCGCGGCTTCCCGCACATCCCCGGTCAGGACGCGGTGCTGCGCTATGCAACGCGCGACGGTGCCCACGATGGAGCGGTGCTGTGAAGCCGGCTACGCCGAAACGTGTGATCGCTGTCGCGCGCACCTGGCTCGGCACACCGTATCACGACCAGGCAAGCCTCAAGGGTGTCGGTTGCGACTGCCTCGGCCTCGCCCGTGGTGTCTGGCGCGAGGTGGTGGGTGACGAGCCCTTCATCATCCCGCCCTACAGTCGCGACTGGGGCGAGACCGGTCCGCGCGAGGTGCTGGCCGAGGGCGCCCGCGGCGCCATGATCGAGATTGCACCAGAACATGCCGGTGCTGGCGCGCTGGTACTGTTTCGCATGGCGCCGCGCGCCATCGCCAAGCATGTCGGCATTCTGACCAGCGCCGACAGCTTCCTTCATGCCTATGAGCGGCTCGGCGTGATCGAGCAGCCGCTGACCTTGCCCTGGCGACGGCGCATAGCCTTCGCTTTTCTGTTTCCGCGGCCGGCCCTTGTCCTGCGCAAGAAGGCCCGGCGCAAGACAAGGTCCTGATCCATGGCCGCTCTCGTTCTCGGCGTCGCCGGTGCCGCCATTGGCGGCAGCATCGGCGGCACCATCCTCGGCGTCAGTGCCGCCACCATCGGCGGCTTTGTCGGCGCCGCCGCAGGCTCGATGGTCGACAGCTGGATCGTCTCCTCGCTCGCGCCTACCCAGCGTATCGAAGGTGCGCGCCTCGACAGCCTGCGCCTGACCTCGTCGACCGAAGGCGCCGTCATTCCCCGGCTCTATGGCCGCATGCGCATCGGCGGCAACATCATCTGGGCCACGGATTTTCGTGAGGAGAGCAGAACCACCACGCAAGGCGGCGGCAAGGGATTTTCGATGGGCGGCGGTGGCGCCAAGGTGCAGACCACCGAATATCTCTATTACGCGAGCTTTGCGGTCGCGCTCTGCGAAGGCCCGATCACCGGCATCGGCCGGATCTGGGCCGATGGCAAGCTGCTCGACACCGCCGGCATTGCCTGGCGCTGGTATCCCGGCGACGAGAGCCAGACTGCCGACCCCTTCATTGCCGCCAGGATGGGCGCCGCCGATACGCCTTCCTATCGCGGCACGGCTTACGTTGTGTTCGAGGAACTGCCGCTCGCCAATTACGGCAACCGTCTGCCGCAGCTCTCCTTCGAGGTGTTTCGGCCGCTCGCCGATCCCGACACCGCCGAAGGACTGATTCGCGCCGTCACCATGATCCCGGCCTCGGGCGAGTTCACTTACGCGACGCAAGGCATCCGCCATGGCAGCGCCTGGACGCAGATGCCGGCCAACCTCAACGCGCTCTCCGACACCGCCGACATGGTGGTGGCGCTCGATCATCTGCAGGCGACGATGCCTGCAATCGAAAGCGTCAGTCTTGTCGTCGCCTGGTTCGGCAACGATCTGCGCGCCGGCAATTGCCAGATCAGGCCGGGCGTGGAGTTGGCGTCGAAGCTGACCTTCCCGAAGACCTGGACTGTCAATGGTGTGCCGCGCGCCAACGCCCATCTCGTCAGCCGCGATGCCGAGAACCGCCCGGTCTATGGCGGCACACCGGCCGACTTTGCCGTCGTGCAGGCGATCCGCGAGATGAAGGCGCGTGGCCTGCGGGTTACCCTTTATCCCTTCATCCTGATGGATGTGCCGCCTCACAACAGCCTGCCGAACCCGTATTCCGACAACGCCAGCGAGGCCGGTCAGCCGGCATTCCCCTGGCGTGGCCGGATCACCTGTTCGCCGGCAGCCGGTTATGCGGGAAGCGTCGACAAGACCGCTGCCGCCGCTTCGCAAGTGGCAGCCTTCTTCGGCACGGCGACTCCGGCCCAGTTTGTCGCGTTCGGAGAGACCGTGCTCTGGACCGGCCCCACCGGCGAATGGGGCCTGCGCCGCATGGTGCTGCACTACGCCCAGCTCGCCAAATTGGCCGGCGGCGTCGATACCTTCATCATCGGCTCGGAGATGCGTGGGCTCACCACGATCCGCTCCGGCGCATCCACCTATCCGGTCGTCGCGGCATTGAAGAGCCTTGCCGCAGATGTCCGGTCGATCCTCGGTGTCGGCACCAAGGTCGGCTATGCGGCCGACTGGAGCGAGTATTTCGGGCATCAGCCGGCGGACGGCAGCGGCGATGTTGTCTTCCACCTCGATCCGCTGTGGGCCGATAGCAACGTCGACTTCATCGGCATCGACAACTACATGCCGCTCTCCGATTGGCGCGACGGTGTCGACCATCTCGACGCGCAGGCCGGCTGGCCCGCGATCCACGACCGCGCCTATCTGCAATCGAACATCAAAGGTGGCGAAGGATTCGACTGGTATTACGCCTCCGAGGTCGATCGGGCGAACCAGATTCGCACGCCGATCACCGATGGCGCCGCTGGCAAACCGTGGGTGTTTCGCACCAAGGATCTGCGCTCATGGTGGTCGAATGCGCATTACGACCGTCCGGGCGGGGTGGAGAACGCGACACCAACGGCGTGGGTGCCGCAATCAAAACCGATCCGCTTCACCGAACTCGGTTGTCCGGCCATCGACCGCGGCACCAACCAGCCCAACGTCTTTGTCGATCCGAAGTCGGCGGAAAGCGAAGTACCGTATTTCTCGCGCGGCTGGCGCGACGATGCCATCCAGCGCGCCTATCTGGAAGCAACGTATCTGTGGTGGAGCGATCCGGCCAACAATCCAATCTCGTCCATCTCAGGCAGCCGCATGGTGCATGTGCCCGAATGCGCTGCCTGGACCTGGGATGCGCGACCCTATCCGTTCTTTCCCGAGTTGACCGATGTCTGGACCGACGGAGAGAACTGGCGGCTCGGCCACTGGCTGACCGGCCGTCTCGGTGCGGTCTCGCTCGCCGCCCTTGTGCGGCATCTGTGTCGGCGCGCCGGTATGCGAGATGAGCAGATCGATGTCTCAGGGCTCTGGGGCGCCGTCGAGGGCTATGTCATCGGCGCACTGGAAAGCCCGCGGGCGTCGATCGCGAACCTTGCCCGTCACTTCGGCTTCGATGCCGTCGAAAGTGAAGGCAGGATTCGCTTTGTCATGCGCGGCCGGGCGGCCGTCGCCAGCATTCCGACTGAGGCCATGGTGGCGGCCGATCAGAACGAGGTTCTGGAGCTGACCCGCAGCCAGGAGACCGAACTGCCCCAGGCGCTCAAATGGCAGGTGGCTCGGGCCGACGAGGATTACGATGCGGCGATCGTCGAAGCCCGCCGTATCACCGTTGAAGCGTCCCGCGTCTCCTCCGAGACCTTCCCGTTTGCGGTGCCGCTAGAGGAGGCCGAACGCCGTTGCCGCCGTGTGTTGATGGAAGCCTGGACAGGGCGTGAGAGCGCTGTCTTCCGGTTGCCGCCATCGCGGCTGGCAATTGATCCGGCCGACGTGATCAGGCTCGACCATGATGGCCGCGAGATCGATTTCCGTCTCGTGTCGGTCGCCGACGCTGAGGCACGCAGCGTCGAGGCGATTCGCCAGGATCGGCAGGATTACGATCTTCCGCCTGGCGCGGCACGACCATCGACACTCTCCAAAACTGTCGTCTTCGGCGCGCCGGAGGTGGTGTTCCTCGACCTGCCGCAACTGACGGAAGCGCACATCCCGCACCATCCGCTGATCGCCGCGCAGGCACAGCCATGGCCGGGGCAACTGGCGGTGTTCCGCAGCCCCGGCAATGACGGCTTCGAGCTGGTCACCAACTTCAGCACCCGTGCCCGCATCGGCACGTTGACGAATGATCTGTGGTCCGGACCGGTCTCGCGCTTCGACCACGGCAACGTCATGATTGTCGATCTCGTCACCGGCACGCTCGAAAGCGTCACCGATATTGCGCTCCTCGGCGGCGCCAATGCGCTTGCAGTGGAAAGCGCACCAGGTATCTGGGAGGTCTTGCAAGCAGGATCGGCCGAACTGATCGCGCCGGGCCGCTACCGGCTGACGCGGCTGTTGCGCGGTCAGCGCGGCACCGAAGGCGCGATGGCCGATCCGGTGCCGGCGGGTGCGCGCGTGGTGGTGCTCGACAGCATGCTCGCCGACCTGCCGGTCACCGAGGCCGATCTCGGCATGGCGATGAACTGGCGCATCGGCCCGGCCTCAAGACCGGTCAGCGACGAGACCTATGTGGCGCAGACCTTCACCCCCGAGGGTGTTGGGCTGCGGCCCTTCGCGCCGGTCCATGTCGAACAACCATGGCGCAAGGCGCGCGTGGCTGGCGATCTCACCATTCGCTGGGTGCGTCGGGATCGCTCGCTCGCCGCTGACAGCTGGAATGCCGTTGAAATCCCTATGAGTGAGGCCAGCGAATCCTGGCAGGTCGAGATTCTCGACGGCGCAACCGTCAAGCGATCCTTGACCACTGCCACCACCAGCGTGGTCTACAGCGCAGCCGACCAGAGCGCCGATTGGGGCGCGCCGCTCGGATCAGGAAACGCGCTCACCGTCCGCATTGCCCAGATCGGGCAGATGTTTGGCGCAGGTGCTGCGCTCACCACCACCCTCTGGTTCTGATCATCGGAGACACCCATGTCCGACACAACAGTGCATCTGGCGCTGCCCTTCATCATGGCCGCGCAGGCTCAGAAGCACGTCACTCATAACGAGGCACTGCGCGTCCTCGATGGCGTCGTGCAGTTGTCGGTCAAGGATCGCGATCTCACCTCGCCACCTGCCAGCCCCGCCGACGGCGACCGCTACATCGTGGCATCGGGCGCCACTGGCGTTTGGACCGGCTGGGACCTCAACGTCGCACTCTGGACCGATGGCGCCTGGCTGCGGCTGCCGCCGCGCGCCGGCTGGCTTGCATGGGTTGAGGACGAAGGTTTGCTGCTGGTCCATGATGGTTCCGGCTGGGTTGGCGCCATACCTGCTGCGCTGCAGAACCTCGCGCTACTCGGACTTGGCACTACGGCGGACGCCGCTAACCCGTTCTCGGCGAAACTCAACGCGGCGCTCTGGACCGCGAAGAGCATCGCAGAAGGCGGCACCGGCGATCTGTTCTACACCATGAACAAAGAGGCAGCCGGCGGAGATCTCGGTTATGTCTTCCAGACCAACTATGTCACCAAGGCCCTGATCGGCTTGTTCGGTTCGGACAAGTTCCGGCTTGCCGTCTCTCAGGACGGCAGCGCCTTCTACGACGGGCTGATCGTCGACAACACCAACGGCATCGTCGACCAGCCCCGGCTGCCGCGCTTCAAGGGCTACACTAACTACGACAACTATGTCGCCGTCGACACGTGGACGAAGCTCGGCATCAATAACACCGACTACAACGATCAGGGGGCATTCGACGCCGCCAACAACCGCTTCGTAGCGCCGGTCGCCGGCACGTACCTCTTCGGGGCGACGCTCCTCTACAAGGTGAATTCCAGCACTACGGCGCGCATGCGCGGCCGACTGGTCCTTAACGGCTCCACCGAAATTAGTGGTTCCTTTGGAGAAATGTCGGGCGCTCACGCCTCCGAGGCCACGGCCCTGGGGCTGCAGACACTGGCAACACTCAGCGCCGGCGACACGGTAGAGCTGCAGGGCACCTTCCGAGTAGCGGACGGCTACTTCGCCGCCAACCATACCTCCTTCTGGGGCGCCAAGATCGGCTGAGGGGACGAAACAATGACACCGCCTCGTTCCGACAAGGATTTTATTCGGATGCCGCCGGCGGAGTTTGAGGCGATCCTCGCACGGGCAGCCGAGGAAGGCGCGAAACGCGCTCTCGCCGACGTGGGGCTCGAGGGCAAGGAGGCCGCGCTCGACATCCGCGATCTGCGATCACTCCTGGACTGTATCCGGCTCGTGCGGCGAACGGCCGTCCAGACCTCCGTGCGGATGATCACCACCGGTGTGATGCTTGCTCTTCTGGCTGGGATCGCAATCAAGCTGAAGATCTTCGGCGGAGGCCCCTAGACCCTCACCATTCACCCTATGACCAACCGCACCCGCCCCTCGAGGCGGGTTCTTTTTTTCTGGAGGATCTCATGACCACGACCTTCTACCGCCACTGGCGTGCCGCGCCGGAGGGCAACTGGCGATGGCCCAATTTCTCTCCAGCCGAGATCGCCTGTCGTGGAACCGGCAAGCTGCTTATCAACGAGCTAGCGCTCGACAAGCTCCAGGCACTGCGCGACCGCCTCGGCAAGCCGCTGATCGTCCGCTCGGCCTACCGCAGCCCCGAGCACAACCGCGCCGTCGGCGGTGCGAAGCGATCGAAGCACATGGAGGGAGCCGCCTTCGACATTGCGATGTCGAACCATAATCCGGTTGCCTTCGAGGAGGCCGCGCGGGCGGTCGGATTCCTCGGCTTCGGCTTTTATCCACGGTCGGGCTTCATGCACATCGATCTGGGTCCCGCGCGGCAGTGGGGCGAGCGCTTCCGGCCCCGTGCAACGGCGTTTGCTGCCGAGGCCCCACCTGCGCGCGAAGTGCTGGCCGAGAGCCGTACCATGAAGGGCGGCGGGGCGGCCGGTGTGGCGACATTGGGCGCGGCCGGGGTCGAGGTGGCACAGAACGTCCTTGCCGAAACCCAGTCCGCCATTCTGCCGCTCGTGCCTTACCTCGACACGCTGCGCTGGGTGTTCATTGCCGTCGCGCTGGTCGGTGTGGCCGTCACGATTTACGCCCGCATCGATGACTGGAAACGGGGGCGGCGATGATCACCGCTCTCCTCGCCGGGATCGCCGCCAGCCCGGGGGTGCGGGCCGCCCTGCGCTACGGCGCCCTCGCGCTCGCCGTCCTGATGTTCCTGTTCTCCCTCCGGCGCTCCGGCGAGAGAGCAGGTCGTCTTGTTGAACGCCTCGAAGCCACGGAGAAGGTCGATGAAATCCAACGTCGCATGCTTGAGGCCGCGGCTCGCCGCGCTCGCGATCGTGACGACCTCGCTGACCGCATGCGCGACGGTCGGTTCTGACCCGGTCCGCGCGTCGGTTTGTCCGCCCGTCGTTGAGTACAGCCGCGAGTTTCAGATGCAAGCAGCCGACGAACTCGCTCTTCTGCCTGACGGTTCAGCGATCGTTGGGATGACGAGCGACTACCAAGTGATGCGAGCGCAGGCGAGAGCCTGCCAAGGCTGAATGAGATGCCGCAAATTCCCACCGAAGGCACGGCAGAGGCGAGACGGCCCTTGCCTTGTTCCGGCCGTTAGCCGTTGAGCGCTTCAATTACACGACATTCGGCGACGACCCCATTCTGACATTCCGTCAGCATGCGGGAGAGCTCGGCGCGAAGGCTCTGGAGCTTGGCAATGCGGTTCTCGACCGCCTCTAGCTGCGCTTGGGCGATACGGCTCGCATCTTCGCAGGAGGCCTCGGGTTGCTCCTGCAGGGCAAGCAGCGTGCGCACGTCGGCCAGATCAAATCCAAGATCCCGGGCATGGCGAATGAAACCCAAGCGGCGGGCGTCATCTTGGGAGTAGGTACGCCGGCCGTTCACCTGGCGGGTCGCCTTAGGTAGCACGCCGATCCGCTCGTAGTAGCGGATGGTTTCGATGTTGACGCCGGCAGCGCGCGACAGGTCCCCGATCTGCATTTTTAGCTCTTGCTCCTGTAGTCGCTACAGGTTGTAGACTCCTGCCATATATCACTGCAAGGGCGCGTTCGGCATATCGAGAAAGGAGGCCTTCGCATGGGTGAAAACCTGCTCGGCCTCGTGCCCGATAACCGACGCGCGAAGAAGGAAAGGTCCGAGGGCATTGCCGGACGGCAGCGCGAGCGCCTGGGCACAATGGCTTTCGCTCGGGCCAATTACCCCCTCTACCGGCGACTCTATGCCGAATTATCCGAAGGGCCGGTAAGGCTCGAGCACCTGCCGATCCGGGTCGAGGCTGACAGGCGCAGCCTGATCGAACGACACGGTCTCGACCACGTCCGACTCGAGCCCGGCGATGAGCCGCCCGAACAAACCCAAGGCGGCAAAATCCGTCCGATTATTCCGTTCGCGTCCAAAGGACCAAACCCATGACTGCTACCGCCACGGCCCGCTATCATGTTACGGGCATGGATTGTGCCTCATGCGCCGCCAAAATCGAAGGCGCAGCGCGCAAGGTCTCCGGTGTCTCCGATGTAAAGGTGTCGATCGCCTCACAGATCATGACCCTTGAGGTCGACGATCCGGCCGCCCGGCTGCCCGTCGTTGAAAATGCGGTGAGCGAGCTCGGTTACCAACTCGACCGTATTGGCGCGCCCAAGGCCTCAGCTGATGCCGCCGAAGATGATGACGACGACCGCATCCCAGATCTGTCGCATGTCACGCCGGCCTATAAGCGGGCGCTATGGATCGTCGTTCTGCTGAATGTCGGCTACGGCGTCATTGAAATTGGCGGTAGCTTCCTCGCGGGCTCGCAAGCGCTGCAGGCCGATGCCCTCGACTTCATCGGCGACGGTCTGATCTCCTTCCTTGGGCTGATAGCCGTTGGCTGGGGCCTTGCAGCGCGAGCCCGGGCGGCACTGCTGCAGGGAATTTTCCTGGCGCTGCTCGGCTTTGGCGTGATCGGCTCGACGTTCTACCGCGTCTTCGTCGAGCACGAGCCCCAAACGCTGCTGATGGCCGGCTTTGCCACCGTCGCGTTGATCGTCAACGTGCTCGCGGCCGTGGTGCTGCTGCCGCACCGGAAAGGCGATGCCAATATGCGCGCCGTGTGGCTGTTTTCGCGCAACGACGCGATTGGCAACCTCGCCGTAGTTATCGCGGCGGGCGTCGTCTGGGCGCTGAATTCACCCTGGCCGGATCTGATCGTGGCGTTTGCCGTGGCCGGGCTGTTCCTCCAGTCGGCATGGTCGATCATCCGCGATGCCCGCAACGATCTTCGAGAGGCCGCACCCGCGAGCGGCGCCAAGGCCTGACGGAGGAGGACCGCAGTGGAGCCCTCCGGCGTCGGTATAGCCACGGCTTTTGCCGCGGGCGTCATCTCGTTTCTATCCCCTTGCGTTCTGCCGCTCGTGCCGGGCTACGTCTCCTATGTCGCCGGGCGGACCATCAGCCCGGATGGGCTTGCCGACCAAGTAGGCCTGAAGGAAACGTTTCGGACACTCGGATTGGGTCTCTGCTTTGTGCTCGGCTTCACTACCGTATTCGTCCTCCTCGGAGCCAGCGCAACAGCGCTAAGTGGGCTTCTGCGCGCGCACCTCTATGAGGCCAACCTGATCGGCGGTGCGATCGTCATTGGCTTCGGCCTGTTCACGACCGGCCTCGTGCCCATGCCGTGGTTCGAGCGCGATGTGAGATTTCACTCAGGCCGGCCAGGCGGCGGGCCTTGGGCAAACTACCTCTTGGGCCTTGCCTTCGCCTTCGGCTGGACGCCCTGCATCGGGCCGGTCCTCGGTGCGATATTGGCGCTTTCGGCCGCGAACGCCACCGCCGGAAGCGGAACGGCCCTCCTGGCAGTCTATTCGCTCGGACTTGGTCTGCCCTTCATCCTTGCCGCCCTGTTCATGCGCGGTTTCATGGCGCGAATGACGGCCATGCGGCGAACCGGACGCGTCCTGAAGATCGTTGCCGGCGGGATTATGGTAGTAATGGGTATCGCGATGATTACCGGCCAACTAAGTAGCTTCGCGATCTGGCTCCTGCAGACCTTCCCAGTTCTCGGCCAGATCGGTTGAGCCCAACAACGGAAAGGACAGGCATGCTGAAATTTGGGTTCCCCATCGCACTCCTCGCTTTCACGGTCGATCAGGTATCGAAGTGGCTGATCCTCAACCACGTCATGGCCCCGCCCCAGGTGATTCCGGTCACCGGCTTCTTCAACCTGGTCCTCGGCCGCAACACGGGCGTGAGTTTCGGGTTGTTTGGCGACGCCTCGCCTTGGGCACTGATCGCTCTCACGCTGGCGATTGTGGCCGGGCTCCTTGTCTGGTTGCAGCGGGCCGAACACCGCCTGACGGCCGTTTCGCTCGGGCTCATCGCCGGGGGCGCGCTGGGCAACCTCATCGACCGGCTGCGGCATGGCGCCGTGACGGACTTTCTGGATTTCTACCTCGCCACCTATCACTGGCCGGCTTTCAATCTCGCCGATGTTGCGATCGTGAGCGGCGTCGGCCTTCTGTTGCTCGAAAGCATCTTGCCCAGAGACGAGGCGAAGGGTCCGAAAAAGCAGCCGATGTTGATCCGATGAAGGCGCCTTGATGCCTCAGTTCCCTCGTGACAACGGGCTCGATGCGACGCTCGCGCTACTCAAGGACCCTTATAGGTTCATCTCGAAGCAGTGCCGCGCCTATGGAGCGGACCTGTTCGAGACCCGGCTTATGTTCCGCAAGACAATCTGTATGACGGGGCCGGAGGCGGCCCGACTCTTCTATGACCAAAGCCGGTTTGTGCGGCATGGCGCTATGATCGGGCGCATTCAGAAAACGCTGCTCGGAAGAGGTGGTGTGCAAGGGCTGGATGACGCGGCTCACCGACATCGCAAGCAGATGTTCATGTCCCTGATGATGCCTGGGCGGATCGAAGGACTGATAGCAACTACCGCGGAGGAGTGGCAGGCCCGTGCTCGCCTATGGGCGCAGAAGGACGAGATCGTCTTGTACGATGAGCTCCACGAACTTCTGACGCGAGCCGCGTGCGCTTGGGCCGGTGTTCCGTTACCCGAGGCTCAGGTGCGACAGCGGACGCGGGAGATCACTGCGCTTTTCGACGCCGCGGGTTCAGTCGGCCTCAAGCACTGGCGAGCTCGTTGGGCGCGGAAGCGGGCCAACCACTGGATTGAGAACGTTGTCGCGGAGATCCGTTCAGGGCAAATCTGCCCGCCGGTAGAATCGGCTGCTTACGTCATCGCAGAGCACCGGGGCCTGAACGGTGAGCTGCTGAGCCCTCACGTCGCCGCTGTGGAAGTCCTCAACGTGATTAGACCGATCGTTGCCGTCGGTGTCTACATCACCTTCGTCGCCCACGCCCTTCATCACCATCCTGATTGCAGGAGCAAGCTGGAAGCCGGTGACGACGGTTCTTACCCAGAATTCTTCGTGCAGGAGGTTCGGCGCTTCTACCCCTTCTTTCCCGCTGTCGCGGCGCTGGTGCGATCAGATTTCGATTGGATGGGATACCGCTTCCCTAGCGGGCGACGCGTTATCCTGGATCTTTACGGGACGAACCACGACGCCAGGACGTGGGACTCGCCTGAGGCGTTTCAGCCCGAGCGGTTTCGTGAATGGGACGGCAGCCCGTTCAACTTCGTTCCTCAAGGCGGCGGGGATCACAACGCCAACCACCGCTGCGCTGGCGAGTGGATCACAATCGAACTGATGAAGCAGGCATCAGACTTTCTGACCAGACGGATCAGATACCATGTGCCGGAGCAAGATTTGCGGATCGACTACTCACGGCTGCCCGCATTACCCCAAAGCCGGTTCATCATCAGCCGGGTAAGGTGACGCACATATGCTCCTGCCGCCGGGCGTCGTTCAGCTCAGCGTTGATCGTTAGGCGACAGCGCCTCGATGATCCGGCATTCGGCGATTGTGCCGCAGCCGCACTGGCTGAGAATGCTGTCCAGCTCGCGGCGCAGGGCCTGAAGATCCCGGATCTTGCGCTCCACCTCGCCGAGATGCTCGCGCGCGATCGCGTCAACAGCCTCACAAGGTCGATCGCGCTGATCAGAAAGTCCGAGGAGGTTGCGCACCTGCTCGATCGAGAAGCCGAGATCGCGCGCGCGGCGAATGAAGCTGAGACGACCGAGATGCGCGGCCGAATAGCTCCGGTAATTGCCGCCAGTGCGCTCGGGCTCCGGCAAGAGCCCGATGCGCTCGTAATACCGGATCGTCTCTACCTTCGTGTCGGTCGCCTTGGCCAAATCGCCGATTGAGAACTTATCGCGCGTCATCGTCTTGACCCTGTAGTTGCTACAGGGTCTATATGCGATGTCACATCGAAGAAGTCGAGGTGACATCATGGCAGGTGCGCTAGCCAGTGCGCTTAAGCTCCGCGTCGAAGGCATGGATTGCGGGGCCTGCGGGCTCAAAATCGAGAACGGACTGAAACGTCTGCCCGGCGTCAGCGACATCAATGTGAATGTCGGACTGGAGATGCTCTCGCTCGTTCTGGACGAGGACCGCACGTCGCGCACGGCGATCGAGGAGCGCATCCGCTCGCTGGGCTACACACCGCATCCCGTGGACGGCGAGCCTATGGCCGACGCAAATGTCCCACCTAGCCGACCTGAGACCGTCGATCGAACCTGGTGGCGCACCCGCAAAGGTCAGCTCGTCCTCGGCACCGGCGCGCTCCTTGTCCTGGCCTTCGTTGTCGCGACAATTGCGCCGAATGTGGCCGACTGGGCCTACGTGGCGGCGGCGGGTCTCGGCCTCGTGCCGATCGCCCGGCGTGCAATCGCCGGGGCTCGCCATGGTACGCCCTTCAGCATCGAAACTCTGATGTCCGTTGCCGCGATCGGCGCCATCGCGATTGGCGAGGGCGCAGAGGCCGCGGTCGTGGTCTTCCTGTTCGCGGTAGGCGAGCTGCTCGAGAACGTCGCCGCAGGACGGGCGCGCTCCGGGATCGCTGCGCTGATGAACCTTGTGCCGCGCGTCGCGCGGCTGGAGCGGGACGGAGCCGTGTTGGAAGTTCCAGTCGAACGGCTCGGCATCGGCAATATCGTCGTAGTCCGCCCCGGCGATCGCGTGCCTTCCGATGGAGAAGTTATCGAGGGTACGTCCGAGCTGGACGAGGCGCCCGTCACGGGCGAGTCCGTGCCGGTCCTGAAGGAGCCGGGCGGCGCCGTCTTTGCCGGCAGCATCAACGCCAATGGCGTGCTGCGGGTGCGGATCACGCGGACGGCCGCCGACAACACGATTGCCCGCATCATTCATCTCGTCGAGGAGGCGCAAGGCTCGAAAGCCCCCACGGCGCGCTTCATCGACCGCTTCAGCACCTATTACACACCCGCCGCCATGGCCGCTGCCGCCCTGATCATGGTCGTGCCGCCGCTGCTGTTCGGGGCGGAATGGTCGACCTGGGTCTATCGCGGCCTGGCGACGCTGCTCATCGCCTGTCCATGTGCGCTCGTCATCTCGACGCCGGCGGCGATCGCTTCCGGACTGGCCGCAGGTGCCCGGCGCGGGCTTCTCGTGAAAGGCGGCGCCGCGCTTGAGACGTTGGGCAAAGTTCGCACGGTCGCCTTTGACAAGACCGGAACGCTCACGGTCGGGCGGCCGCGCGTGACGGATGTAATTGCCGTCGAGGGCGACGATGCCGAAATCCTGGCCAAGGCCGCCGCAGTCGAAAGCGGGTCCAGCCACCCGCTCGGCGCCGCCATCGTCGAGGCGGCCGAGGCACGCGGCCTGGAGCTGCCGAAGACGTTCGGCGGGGCGATGGCGGTTCCCGGCAAGGCCGTGACGGCACGCCTTCGCGAGGGCTTCGTTTCGGTTGGCTCACCACGTTACGCGGCTGAGCAAGCCGAGGTGCCCGAAGAGATCGCTGCCCGCCTAAGATCGCTGGAGTCCGAAGGCAAGACCGCCGTTGTGCTGCTGAGCGGCAAGAGGATCCTCGGCATCATCGCCCTGCGCGAAGAGCCGCGCGAGGATGCCGCCGCCGGCGTGGCACGCCTCAACGAGCTCGGCGTCCGGACTGTCATGCTGACCGGTGACAACGCTCGCACGGCTGCTGCGATCGCCGGCAACCTCGGCTTGGAAGCCAAAGCGGAGCTGCTGCCCGACGCCAAGCTCGCCGAGATTGGCGCGCTGAGAGCGCATGGTGGCATCGCCATGGTGGGCGACGGCATCAACGATGCGCCGGCACTGGCAGCCGCCTCGGTGGGCATCGCCATGGGCGGTGGCACCGACGTCGCGCTGGAAACAGCCGACGCGGCGCTTCTGAAGAACCGGGTCACGGGTGTGGCCGAGTTGGTGGAACTGTCGCGTGCGACGCTGGGCAATATCTGGCAGAACATCGCTCTGGCGCTCGGCCTCAAGGCCGTTTTCCTGATTACGACGCTCACCGGCACGACGACGCTCTGGATGGCGATCCTCGCCGATACCGGCGCCACCGTGCTCGTCACGATCAATGCGCTGCGGCTCCTTCGCTTCCGTGCCGATCGCGCCTCGACGAGTGGCACGGGTGCGAGCGCAGCCAACGAGAGGATCGGAGTGACAGGATGAAACTGGTGAAGACCCTCGCACTCGGCCTGATACTGAACGCGGCGGCGCAGGGTGTGCTCGCCCATGACTACGAGGCCGGGCCACTCGCGATCGACCATCCCTGGGCGCGGGCAACGCCGCCCGGAGCGCCAGTCGCCGGCGGCTATCTCACCATTACCAACACCGGGACCGAGCCCGATCGCCTGCTCGGCGGCTCCTCGGATGCCGCCGAGGCCGTGGAGATCCACGAGTCGACAATAACTGATGGCGTGGCGCGGATGCGCTCAGCCGAAGACGGGATTGCAATCGCGCCCGGCGAAACCCTCAGGCTAGAGCCCGGTGCCGTCCACATCATGTTCGTCGATCCGGCAAAGCCGCTGAAGGACGGCGAGCGTTTTCCGGCAACGCTCATCTTCGAGAAGGCCGGCGATGTCGCGGTCGAGTTTGCGATCATGCCGATGGGCGCAACGCCGGAAGCGCCTCAGAACCACGAAGGCCACGGAGCGCCCGTATCACAATGAAAGCGTTGAAGATCATCCGCATCGCCGCCTGGGGCGCGGTGGCGATCGTTGGGGGTGTGCTTTTGGCCTTCAGCGGCCTCCTGCCGGGCGTCGAGAGACCCGGAGCGGTCACTTCGAGCACGGCCACGGGCGTTGCCGCGATCGGCGGTCAGTTCGAGCTGACAACGCATAGGGGCGAGATGCTGACCAACGAGGACCTGGAGGACACTCCATATCTCGTCTTCTTCGGCTTCACCCGTTGCCCGGACGTCTGCCCAACGACGCTGTTCGAGTTGACAGGCCTGCTGGCAGACCTCGGGCCGGATGCCGACAAGATCACGCCGCTGTTCATCACCGTCGATCCCGAACGCGACACGCAGGAGCTGCTCGCAAGCTACATGTCGTCGTTCGACCCCCGCATCCTTGCCCTGCGCGGCACGAAGGAACAGACGGATCAGGCCGCGAAGGCGTTCGCCGCCTACTACGAGAAGGTGCCGCTGGAAGGCGGTAACTACACGATGGACCACACCGCCGGCGTCTACCTGATCGACGCTGAGGGTGAGTTCATGGGCACGCTCGACTTGCACGAGCCGAAGGAAAACCAGCTTCAGAAGCTCCGCCGGTTGGCCAACACGGCCGCGTGAACAAAGAGGAAGATGCCATTGGGCGAACTGGGACCGGATGCCGACCCTTACGGCGTGCTACCGGTGCGCCGCGACGGATTGACCGAACTCTACGCGAGCTATCCCTGATCGGCCGGCCTTAAGACGCAACATGACACCTATCGAGACCGTCTGCTCCGCAATTGTATTGGCCTATATGGCGCTATTCCTGATGCTAACAGCCCGCGCGGCACGGACGTCGGGGCGATCCCTTTGGCTGTTCGGCGAAGGATCGGAGAGGCAGGCACTCCCGGCGCTCCTGTTCCGTCTCGCGTTCGCCGGCGTCGCCGTCTACGCGCTGGCAGCGCTGGTTCTGAGCGACGCGCTGGCCGACCCGGTGCACGAAGTGGTCGATGGCCGTTTCGGCGATCTGGTCGGCGGCGTCCTCGCCTTAGCCGGAGCAGGCTTGGCGCTCTATTCGCAGATCTATATGGGTCTATCCTGGAGGATCGGGGCAGCGTCGGGAGAGCTCGGCACCATCGTGCGAACGGGACCATTTGGCTTGTCGCGCAACCCTGTGTTCGTTGGCCAGGTGATGCTGTTCGTCGGCTTGGCTTTTGCGCTGCCGAACCTCATCCAACTCGCCCTGACCTTCGTGCTAATCGCGGCTGTGCACCTTCAGGTCCGGATCGAGGAACAGGTCTTGAATCGCGATCTCGGTGCCGAATACCAAACGTACTGCCGTGAGGTGCGACGCTGGATCTGACAGTCCCGGATTGTTCATTGTAACGTGCAACGCGATGGCCGTCGGCCCTTGAGCCGAAGCGGCAGCGGCCGTCAAGACGCCAATCCCCACGTCGATAGGGGCGCCTTTCAATGCGTCTCGTCCCTCTCGCGTCGGCTCATCTCCGCCTGATATGCGCGCTCCCGTTCCGGCCACGTGCTTTTGATGAAGGCCAGGATGGCGTGGATCTCCTCGTCGCTCATTATGTTCCCGAATCCCGGCATGTCGCTCTCGTACCCGTTTCCAACCACGGCTGCCGGACCCTCCTTGGTGATTCGGAAGAGGACGCCATCGGGATGGTGCCAAGTGTGCCCTGAGGCGTCATGCGGCGGGGCGGGCATGCGACCCGAAGGAAGTGGCCTCTTCCACTCCGGTTGGCCTTCCAAGGTGGCGCCATGGCAGGCCGCGCAGTGTTCGGCATAGAGCTGCCGCCCCTGCGCAATCACCGCGGCCTCACCCGAACCTGCTCCGAATGGCCAGCTCCACGCCACCACAGCGGCTCCCGCAAGCACGGCGACGGTTACCAAGATCGGAGTGCTTCTCATTTCCGACCGCTGAAGAAGAGGTACTTCACCAGCGCCGCGGCCGCGAGGACGAGCACGATGACGAGCAGGAGCCAACCCAGTCCCATGCCCAGCATCATGCCGCCCATTCCATCCATCATTCCGCCGTCCATCATCGTCGGCTCCTTTCCGGTTCCGGGTGTCCGCTGTCCTATTCGCGCGCGTAGACCCCGCCGATGGCGCCGGATTCCGTGATCTCCAGCATCTCGAAGGGCGCCTCCTTCGCGCCGCTCATACCGGGCGAGCCCATCGGCATGCCAGGCAGCGTCACGCCCTTGATGTCGGGCCGCTCCGTCAGCAGCTTCTCGACCGTGCCTATGGGGACGTGGCCGCTGACGACGTAACCGTCGATGAACGAGAGATGGCAGCCCTGGAACTCGTCCGGAATGCCCGCCTGACGGCTCATCTCGGCAAGGTCATGCGTGGGCTTCGTCGTGACGGTGAAGCCGTTCTCCCGCAAGTAGTCGGCATAGCCCTCGCAGCACCCGCATTGCGGGTTCTTGTAGAGGGTGACGTCCTTGTCGCCCGCAAGCGCCGGGACAGCGCCCCAGACGAAGCAAGCGAGGACGAGGGTGTTAAGAATGGTTCGCATTTTCGGTTCTTCTTTCGGCGAGAATTGAGGTCAGGCGACGCGGAAAACGCCCATCATCCCGGCGGCCTGGTGTTCGAGAATGTGGCAGTGGAGCATCCAGTCGCCGGGGTTGTCGGCGACGAAGGCGATCTCGATGCGCTCGCGCGGCGACATCAGCACCGTGTCCTGCCATTCGCGGTGGGGAGTCGGTTCGCCGTTACGCGAGATCACGCGGAAGGAATGGCCGTGCAGGTGGATCGGGTGATGCCAAGCCGTCGCGTTGGTCATCGCGATGACATGGCTCTTGTCCCGCGCCAGCGTCAGCATCGGGTCCATGACATGGCCTTCCGCGGCGACGCCGTTGATGAACCAGATGCCGCCGGAATGCATCATGTCCACCATCGCGCCCATGTTGCCCATCATCCCGCCCATCGCGCCTGACGAACCCTCGCCCATGCTGCCGCCCATCTCCTGCATGACCATGGCGCCCATCATGCCGCCGTTGAAGGTGACCTTGTGGCGGGCGGCTGATATGAGATCCGGCTCTAGCAGCGGATTGGGCGGAAGGGCGACAGGCCAGTCGGGGGCGGTCTCCCGAAGCGGCCGATCGTCATAGGCGAGATCGACCAGGCGATATTCGAGGTCCTTGTAGAAGCGGTCGGTCACCGATACCCGGCTTCCGGCGTCCGCCGTCATGTCGAGGATGATATCCGCGCGCATGGCGGGTCCGAGCACGACGAGTCCGTCCTGCGGCGCATGCGGCTCGACGGGCTGCCCGTCCAGCGCGATCACGACGGGTCCGTGGCTCCCGAAATCTAGGCCGAATATCCGTGCGTTGGCGGCGTTGATCAGGCGCAGGCGAATGCGCTCCCCCTTGCGCACAGGAAAGATATCCGGCACGCGGCCGTTGATCGTCACCGTGTTGCCGACCCGGCCGTTATGCATCATGTCGTGGCGGTTGCCGAAGTCGTCCCGCATCTCGGCGGTTTCTGTCAGCCGCCAGTCGGAGAGCACCCAGGTCAGGTCGCGGTCGACCCGGACCGGATCGGCTTCCTCCACGATCAGCGGGCCGTAGAGGCCGCGGCCGACCTGTTCAAAGCTGCGCTGGTGGGGGTGATACCAGAAGGTCCCCGCATCGACGGCGTCGAACTCATAGGTGAAGGTCTCGCCGGGCGCGATCGGCGCCTGCGTTAGGTGAGGCACTCCGTCCATGGCGTTCGGGACGCGCAGGCCGTGCCAGTGCACGGTCGTCTCTTCGTCAAGCGCGTTCTCGACCGCGATCCGCAGGCGTTCTCCCTGGCGGACACGGATTTCCGGGCCGGGCAGCCTGCCGCCGTAGCACCAGACCGCTGTATCGCCGTACGGCTCGGGCGCGATCTGGGCGCGGCCCGGGCCGGCGCGAAGCCGGAACTCCCGCAAGCCTGCGGCACGGGCGTTCGATTGCGGTGGAAGCATCGCACCGGCCGAAAGGGCGGCTGCCGATGCGAGAAAGGTCCGACGCGTCAGCGCCGGCAGACGTGGATAGGACATGGATCAATCCTGGAACAGCCTGAGGGGACGCGCGGCGTAGCCAGGCGCGTCGACGGGTCGGCTGCGAGCGATATCGCCGCGGCCGTTCAGCCCAAGCGTATAGTTCGGGGAGGATGGAGATCGGGCGGACCCGAAAGGTCGCTGGTCGGTGTCGGGGTGCCGATCACCACGACATCGGTGACATTCGGCAGATCGGTCCCCGCAGGCGTGCAGATCGCGGCTAAGCTTGTCACGCAGAACTGGTCGCATTCCGACGCCTGAGCGTCATCGCCGGGACAGTCCTGACAGTCCGCCATGCCTCCATCGTCCATGCTCGACATGGACATCATCAGGGACATTTCGGTGGAAGCCGCCGCATTCGCCGCCGTGCCCGCAGCGAAGGCTGCGAGAAAGATGAACGCGAGTATGCGGACGAGCTTGCTCATAAGGTCAAGCTATTCCTGTCAGCGCAATAAGTCGAGATTAGGATTGCCGCGGGCAATCCGGTGAGGGACTATCGCCGGATCTACGCACGAGCCAGGTTGCGGAGCCTGTGCAATTCGGAGTAGAGCCGCGCCAGAGAAGGTTGGATGGCAGTCCCGTCCCCTCCGCCAGAGCTTTGAATAGTCGAAAAGCGCACTCGCCGCCACTTGTGTAATTTTTGTGCCCCCCATTGCTACTCTCTATATCTAATAGGGGGCGGCTAATCGCTTTTCATCAGTGCCACTAATTCGCACGGTTCATTAATCTTCCAGCTCTTGGCGTGTGGGATGTAGCCCTTGTTCTGGTGCCCCTTTACGGATCATCATGGTCGGCCGGCAGTGCATCCCATAGTGGTTCCATGAAGAGCCTTGATACTCAGCAACAGCAGCGGGCGCTTCTCGACAACATCCCCGATATGGCGTGGCTGAAGGATCGCGATTGCCGCTACCTTGCGGTCAATACGGCGTATCTGCGGGTGCTTGGCCTGTCCGAGAAGGATGTGCTCGGCAAGATGCCGAGCGAAATCTGGCCGCCGGAAATCGCCGAGGTCTATCTGCGGACCGATCGTGCTGTGCTGAAAAGCGGACGGCGGCGCCGTTATGAGGAATCCCGCCGCGGGCCGGACGGCGAGCCGCGCTGGTTCGAGACAATCAAATCTCCGATCCGCGACGACAGCGGCCACATCATCGGCACGGTCGGCATCTCGCGCGACATCTCCGAGCGCAAGGCGGCCGAAGACGAGCTTGTCGCCTCGCGCACGCAGCTCCGCGCGCTGTCGCATTATCTGCAGACGGTGCGTGAGGAGGAGCGCGCGCATATCGCCCGTGAATTGCATGATGAACTGGGACAGACGCTGACCGCGATGAAGATGGATCTTGTCTGGCTGCGCGAACGCCTCTCGGCTGACAACGGCGCGTTGAAGCCGCGTGTCGAGCGGCTTGTCGGTCTCGCGGATCGCTCCGTCACCGACCTTCAGCGCATCGCCTCGGATCTGCGGCCCTTGATGTTGGATGAACTCGGCCTCGTCTCGGCTGTGCACTGGCTGACCGATACCGTCGCCGGGCAGAGCAACCTCAATATCAATTTGTCGTTCGATCGTGAGGATCTGACGTATGGTCCGGAGGTCAGCACCGCGGCCTTTCGCATCGTACAGGAGGCGCTGACGAACATCGTGCGCCACAGCGGGGCGCGGCATGTCACGATCACCGCGTGCCACGCAGAGGATGAACTTCACATCGAAATCGTCGATGATGGCTGTGGTCTGCCGCCCACGGCGGCGTCGCCCCGCTTGCATCATGGCCTTCTCGGCATGCACGAGCGAGCCAACATGCTGGGTGGCTCGGTGGCGGTGGAGAGCGCGCCCGGTGGCGGCACGCGCGTGCGCGCCAGCCTGCCGCTCAAGCAACGGCCTGCGGCGCGGGAGGTTCTCCCGTGACCCGCATCATTATCGCTGACGACCACACCATCTTTCGCGAAGGGTTGAGGCAGATCCTCGCCGAGGCGAACGATTTCGCGCTGGTCGGTGAAGCCACCAATGGCGATGACCTTCTCGTCCGCCTGCGTGAGGTCCCCTGCGATATCGTCCTGCTCGATCTCTCCATGCCCGGGATCAGCGGCATCGCGCTGGTGCGGGCCGCAAGAGAGATTGCGGGCGCGCATCGCATCATCGTGCTCAGCATGCATGAGGAGCATCAATACGTCGTCGAAGCGCTGAAGGCAGGCGCGGATGGCTATGTCACCAAGAACAGTGCCTCCGATCAGCTCATCGCGGCGATCCGAAAAGTCTCGCAGGGCGAGCTTTTCGTCAGCGCTGCCGCCTCGCAGGCGGCCATCTTGCGTGAGATGCGTACCTCGCCCACCGAGCTGCCTCACACGCGCCTGACGCGCCGCGAGCGTGAGGTGTTTGACATGCTGGTCGCGGGCCACAAGATTTCGCGCATCGCCCGCGATCTCGACCTCAGCATCAAGACGGTGAGCACCCACAAGACCAATCTTCTCGCCAAGATGGATGCCGAAACCACAGCAGATCTCGTTCGTTACGCGCTGCGGCACGATCTGGGTTGAGCGCTCCCATGTCCTGGCAGAGCGCCGCCGGGTTCCGGCAAGGCTAAAATTCCATCTCGGAAAATTCCTAGATCGGCCTAGGACCCCGCCGATTATACCGCCCGTCGCGGCGCGCTAGATTTGTGCTGCGATCATCCGCAGGACGAACGAATGAGACCCTCACGCGCTACATGCCGGGCTGAACATGGCATGGTTGCCACGGCCCATTATCTCGGCTCCGGCGCTGCGCTGGACGCTCTCAGGCAGGGGGGCACCGCAGTGGATGCGGCGATTGCCGCGGCTGCGACGATGAGCGTGGTGCTGCCGCACATGATCGGCATCGGTGGCGATGCGTTCTGGCTGATCTACGATGCGCGCTCGCGCAAGGTCCATGCGTTGAACGGTAGCGGTCCTGCCGGCCGCAATGTCACGACGGCGCTCTATGCCGGCGAGAAGACAATTCCCCATCGCGGCCCGCGCGCGGCCATCACTGTGCCCGGCGCGGTCGACAGTTGGCGGCTGGCGCATGAGCGCTTTGGTCGCCTCCCAATGGATCGGCTGTTGGATCGCGCCATCGGCTATGCCCGCGACGGTGCGCCGGTGACGAACGATACGTCGAACTGGATCGCGGCGGATCGCGACCATCTCGCGGCCGATCCGGGTTCCGCTGACATTTTCCTGCATCACGGTGCGGCCCCGGCGCCGGGCGCGCGATTGCGGCAAGCGGCCTTGGCAAAAACGCTGGAGCGGATCGCGGCCGAAGGCCCGCGCGCCTTCTATACCCGCGCCGGGCGCAGCATTGCGGCCTATCTCAAGGCGCAGGGCGGCTATCTCACCGAGGACGATTTCCTCGATTATCACGCGCGCTGGGTCGATCCCGTCACCACGCGTTATCGCGGATATGATGCCTATCAGCTTCCACCGCCTTCGCAGGGCATGGCGGGACTGCTGATCCTCAATTTCCTCGAGGGCATCGATCTCGGCCAGCTCGGGTCGAACTCGCCGGCATTCTACAATGCGCTCATTCAGGCGACGAAATGGGCCTTCCAGAAGCGCGACCGCCATCTTTGCGATCCGCTATTCGGCGAAGTGCCGCTGCATGAACTGCTCGCGCCTTCGCTCGTTGCGGCCGAGCGCAGCGATTGGCTCGACAACACCGCGCGTGCGGTCCTGAGCCCGGCGTCGGGCAGCGACACCACCTTCATCTGCACGGCGGATGAGGAGGGCAATGCGGTCGGGCTGGTGCAAAGTCTCTACTTCGATTTCGGCGCCTGCGTCACCGATCCGGATACGGGCGTGATGCTGCAGAATCGCGGCAGCTTCTTCTCGCTGGATTCCGCGCACCCCAACGCGCTTCTGCCGGGCAAGCAATCGGCATCGACGCTGATGTCGGGAATGCTGCTGAAGAACGGCATACCTTATCTCGTCTATGGCAGCCAGGGCGGTGAAGTGCAGCCGCAGGCGCAGACGGCGCTTGTCACGCGCGTCGTCGATCTCGGCATGGACGTGCAGAATGCGCTCGATGCGCCGCGCCTTCTTTACGGCCGCTCGTGGGGTGACGATGGCAACAAGCTGCTGCTGGAAGCGAGTGCGCCGCAGGCGGTGTTCGATGGTCTGCGGGCCAAGGGCCATCCCGTCGAGGCGGTGGAGTGGCCGCACACTCGTATGGGAACGGCTCAGGCCATTCGCATGAAGGGACCGTGGTCGGAATTCTTCGAGGGCGGCGCCGATGTGCGCGGGGAGGGTGTCGCGCTCGGGTTCTAGATCGGGTTTCAAGACATAAAACAAGACAAGGGAGACGCGCCAATGGACATGATCATTCGCAGGGTGAGGATCGACGACGAGAAGCCGCTCGTCGATATCGGAATCCG
>Ga0182736_1001255_pt1 | contig 26421 bp, 21 predicted proteins | sample eDN5th30CKraftBY_FD_128882 | JGI IMG/M metagenome (GOLD analysis project Ga0182736, IMG submission 128882) | Enriched backyard soil microbial communities from Emeryville, California, USA - eDNA 5th pass 30_C Kraft BY (version 2) (version 2) | ecosystem: Environmental > Terrestrial > Soil >...
GTGTTACCCATGTCCTGATACGTTTGTCACCTATGTGTGCCGTCCATACATCTTGTCAAAAGTCACCAAAACCGTCTGCGCTGACGCGAGCCGACGCGGCTGCGCCGCGCCGGTGCCCTGCGCTTCTCGGTCGCCCAGGCACGCTGCCCCAACTCGCTGGCGCTCAGACACGGGGCAGCTCTTCGGCCTGGGCGACCTGCGATGCTCGGCTCGCTTTAGGCGCACCAACGGCAAAGGCGGAAAGCCACAGCCAGAGCGAGAGCAAGAGCGAGAACCAGAGCTAGAGCAGGAGATGCGGACGCGGTCGGTTGCGGTCGATGCCGGCGGTGGATGAAAAACCTTCCTCGTGGCGCGTCAGCCGCGCTTGACGCCCTGATTCCGGAGCGCTTCCAGACCGGCGAGATCGAGGCTGCCGACTGCGGACTTGAGCTGGTCGACGCTGTCGACCGTGCCGGACACCGCGACCGTGAAGCGGTCGCCGAGGACGATGCTGTACTCGCCGTGGCGCGAGCGGCCGTCCCACTTCTCGCTGATCAGACGGCCGTTGTCGTTCCAGGTCTTCTCGTAGCCGTGGTCGGTCTCGCGCTGGCTCTGCACGTTGGCCAGACCGGCCAGGCCGAGCAGGCCCTTGGCGCTGCCGACGTCGGTGATCTCCACGTGCAGCGCATGGCCGCCGGCACCGGCGTAGGTCGCCTTGGCGACCGACATCTGCATACCCATCGCGCCGTTCTGCTCGGCCGAGAACTCGGTGCGCTTCCAGCCGCCGAGCGTGTCGGGCAGGAACGGCCTGAGCGCGTCGGGCTTGAGCGCCTCGACCTGGTCGCCGCCGCCGAGCGCGGCGCCGAGCATCTGGCCGACCGCGGCGGCCTGGGCCTCGGCGTTACCCGAGGCCTGCGCCGCTTCGACCTTCTTGCCGGCGGCCTCGACCTTCTGGCCCCAGGCCTGCAGCTGGCCGAACGCGTCGTCCTTGCCGGGCGCGACGACGCCCGAGGCGCCGAGCTGGCCCTGCATCGCGGCCGTGCTGTAGGCACCGGCGCCCGAGAAGATCGCGGCGGCCCAGCCGACGACGACCGACAGCACGAGGCCGAGGATGATCGTCACCGCGGTGTAGCCGCCCGAGCGCTCCTGCGGCACCTTCATCGTGTGCGGCAGGCCGAGGTACAGCAGATAGATGCAGTAGACCAGCGCGGCCAGCGCGGCGAGGATGCCGAGCAGCGGGATGATCGCGAGGATGCCGGCGATCCAGCTCGGCGTCCACGAATAGGCGATCACCTTGAGCGCCTGGACCTGCGACTTCTCGCCGCCGAAGTTCGGCGCCAGCGCGTCGACGATCAGCGACAGCACGTAGATCAGGCCGAGCGAGAGGCCGTAGACCAGCACCATCTGCACCAGACCGGCGCCGACCGGAATCTTGACCGTGATGTTGAGGAACGGCACGGTCGTGCCGATCAGGCTGCCCTGGATGAAGCCGATCAGCGCCGGGATCGCGGCCAGGATCAGGATGTAGTTCTTGTAGAGGCCGGCGACCGTCTCGGGCTCGGCGGCGATCACCGGCCATTCGGTCTTGGGCGTCAGCAGGATGTTCTTGACGCGATCGATCAGTTTCGCAAAGTCCATGACCCATTCCCCTCGCAGTGAATGAAGGCGGCTTCGCATCGAAGCTGCCGCAGGTGAGACAGACGCGGCCGGTCGCGGCGAGCTCCCGTCGATCGCGACCGGCGCGGCGCGGCCATTCTAGGCCAGTCCGGTCGCCGCGACATGTCGGCCATTCCGCAGCGGCGACCGGTATCGCGTCACGCCCGAAACGTGAACAATTCGACAGCTGCGCTGCGATAGAATGCGCGGCCGCTTCACCCCGGAGCTTCCCGCGCCATGCACCGTCCCGATTCCGCCGTGCCCGAAAGCCAGCCCGCCAATGCCGCCCGCCGCTACGAGGTCACGCGCGCCGAGCTGCCGCTGAGCTGCCCGACGCCGGCGATGTCGCTGTGGAACTCGCACCCGAAGGTCTATCTGCCGATCGAGGCCGAAGGCCACGCCAAGTGCCCCTACTGCGGCGCCGAATACGTCCTGACCGGGTGAGCGCCGTTTGACCGGCCGCCCGCTCACCGTCGTCCAACTGGTACCGGCACTGGCATCGGGCGGCGCCGAGCGCTCGACCCTGGAAATCGCCCGCGCGCTGGTCGCGGCCGGCCATCGCTCGATCGTGATCTCGGCCGGCGGCCGCCTGGTGCCGCAGCTGGTCGCCGAAGGCAGCGAGCACATCGCGCTGCCGATCGGCCGCAAGTCGCTGCGCACGCTCGGCCTGATCGGCCGGCTGCGCGGCCTGTTCGAGGAACTGCGGCCGGACATCGTGCACGCGCGCTCGCGGCTGCCGGCCTGGATCGGCTGGCTCGCGCTGCGGCCGCTGCGACCGCGGCCGCATTTCGTGACGACGATGCACGGGCTCAATTCGCCGGGCCGCTACAGCCAGATCATGGCGCAGGGCGAGCGCGTGATCTGCGTGTCCAACAGCGTGCGCGACTACGCGCTGCACCATTACCCGGGTACCGATCCGGCGCGCCTCGTGGTGATCCCGCGCGGCGTCGATCCGGCCGAGTTTCCGTTCGGCTACCAGCCCGACGACGCCTGGCGCGCGGCGTTCTTCGCCGAGTTCCCGCAGCTGGCCGGTGCGCCACTGCTGACCCTGCCCGGCCGCGGCACGCGGCTCAAGGGCCACGCCGACGCGATCGGCCTGCTCGCCGATCTCGGCGAGCGCGGCGTCGACGCGCGGCTGCTGCTGCTCGGCGCGCGCGAGGCCGGTCGCGAGGCCTATCTGGCCGAGCTCGAGGCGCTCGCGCAGTCGCTCGGCGTCGCCGACCGCATCGCGATCACCGCGCCGCGCGGCGACGTGCGCGACGTCTTCGCGATCTCGGCGCTGGTACTGCAGCTCAGCACGCATCCCGAATCGTTCGGGCGCACCGTCGTCGAGGCGCTGTCGCTGTGCCGGCCGGTGCTCGGCTATGCGCACGGCGGCGTCGGCGAGCTGCTCGCCGAGCTGTATCCGGCCGGCCGCGTCGCTCCGGGCGATCGCGCACGTCTGGTCGAGCACGCCGCCGAGCTGCTGCGGCTGGCGCCGGCGATCCCGCTGCTCGGCAGCCACCGGCTCAGCGACATGCAGGACAAGACACTCGCGCTGTATCGCGAACTGGCCGGGCCGTGACCGGCCGGTTCGCCGGGCGCGCCGACGTGCCGTGGGCCGCGCTGTGCGTCGTCGCGGTGCTCGCGCTGCTGCCGGTCGGCCGCCTCTCGGAGCTGCCGCTGGCGATCGGCGCCGTCGCCGGCCTCGTGCTGCTCGCGCGCGGACGGCTCGGCGAGGTCCGCAGCGGCGCCGTGCTGGCGCTCGCGCTGTTCGCGGCGTACTGGCTGGCCGCCGCGATCTCGGCCGTAGCCGCGGTGCGGCCCGACAAGACGCTCTCGACGGTCGCCAGCCTGCTGCGCTTCGCGCCGTTCGCGCTGTTCGCGGTCTACGCGTTGCGCCGTCCGACCGATCTGGAGCGCGCGACGCTGGCGATCGCGGCGATCGTGTCGCTGTGGGTCATCGACGCCTGGGTGCAGATGCTGACCGGCCACGGCCTGGCCGGCGCCGCCGAGGCCGAGCGCATCACCGGCATCTTCGGCGCCGACAACGTCAAGTTCGGTCCGGTGCTGGCGACGCTGTCGCCGTTCGTGCTGATCGTCGCGCGCGAGCGCTGGGGCCGCCGCGGCCTGGCCGTCGCCGCGCTGGCCGTGCTGGTGCCGGTGCTGCTGGCCGGCTCGCGCTCGGCCTGGATCGCCTATGCGCTGGTCTGCGCGGTGCTGGCCTGGCGCGAGACGCGGCGCTGGTCGACGTTCGCCGCGCTCGGCATCGCCGTCGCGGCGATCGCGGCGATCGCGGTCGCGCTGGCGTGGCAGCTGTCGGACCGCTTCGACGCACGGATCGACCGCAGCCTGCGCGCATTGGAGGGCACCGGCCAGGCGATCGACGAGGCCTCGGCCGGGCGGCTCGCGATCTGGCACGCCGCGGTCTCGATGAGCGCCGCCCATCCGCTGACCGGCGTCGGCGTGCGCGGCTTCCGCTACGCCTATCCGCAGTACGCCGTGCCGGGCGACCGCTTCGTCGATGCGAGCGGCGACACCGGCGCGTCGCATGCGCATCAGATCGTGCTGGAGATCCTCAGCGAGACCGGCGTGGCCGGCCTGGCGCTGTGGCTGGCCGGCGCCGCCGTCGCGGTCCGCGCGTGGCGGCGTGCCGATGCCGCCGCGCGCGCGCGCGCGCGGCCGGCCGCGCTGGCGCTGCTGGCCGCGACGTTTCCGCTGAACAGCCATCTGGCGTTCTATTCGGCCTGGTGGAGCCTGTTGTTCTGGTGGCTGCTCGCGCTGTATGCGGCCGCCGTGACGAGTCCCGCTCCACCTGCCTCCCCTTCCCGCCCGCTCTCCCCGTCTCCGTGATGACCACCGTGCCGCGCGATCACCGTTTCCTGCAACTGGACGTCTTTCCGGCGAGCCGCGGCGGCGGCAATCCGCTCGGCGTCGTCGTCGACGCCGACGACTGGAGCACCGAACGCATGCAGGCGTTCGCGTACTGGACCGGCCTGGTCGAGACCACGTTCCTGCTGCGGCCGCGCGCGGCGACGGCCTCCTATCGCGTGCGGATCTTCACGCCGCAGCGCGAGATTCCGTTCGCCGGCCATCCGAGCATCGGCAGCGCGCATGCCGCGCTCGACTGCGGCAGCGCCCGGCCCGTGGACGGCGTGCTGCTGCAGGAATGCGAGGCCGGCCTGCTGCCGATCCGCGTCGAAGGCGACGGCGCCTCGCGCGATCTGCTGGTGCGTGCGCCGGACGCGCGGATCCTGCGCGAGGGACGCGACGCCGACGCGCAGCTGAGCGCAATGCTCGACGGCCAGACGCTCGGCCCGCTGCCGCCGGCCTTCGTCGAAGGCGGCCGGCGCTGGTGGGTCGCCGAGTTCGCGCACGAGGATGCACTGCGCGGCTGGCATCCGGACCATGCCGCGATCGGCGAGCTCGCACGGCGCAGCGACAGTCTGGGCCTGTGCGCGTTCGCGCGCAGCGCCGCGGCCGATCACGATCTGGTCGTGCGCGCGTTCCCGGCCGGTGTCGGCATCGTCGAGGATCCGGCTTCCGGCGCCGCCAACGGCCTGATCGCGGCCTACATCGCCGCGCGCGAGCCGGACGGCGCGTTCGCGCGCGGCTATCGCGTCAGCCAGGGCCGCGAGATCGGCCACGACGCGCGCATCCTCGTGCGCATCGACGGCGAGGCGGTCTGGGTCGGCGGCCATACGCGGACGATCGTCGACGGCCGCCTGGCCTGGGACGGTCCGTGAACGCGCTGCGCGCGGTGTTCCGCTTCGGCCTGCTCGCGGCCGCCGCAGCCCTGCCGGCCGCGAGCGTCGCGGCGTCCGCGGCCGGCGGCGAGCTGCGCACGGTCGCCGAGCGCTCGGACTTCGCGCGCACCGGCCGCTACGAGGAGACGATCGCCTTGTGCGAAGCGTTCGCGGCGCGCCATCCGCGCAGCGTGCGCTGCGCCGCGTTCGGCCGCACGCCCGAAGGACGGCCGATGCAGGTGCTGATCGTCTCGCGCAGCGGCGCGCTCGACGCCGCCGCGGCGCACGCGCGGCGGCTGCCGGTGGTCCTGATCCAGGGCGGCATCCACGCCGGCGAGATCGACGGCAAGGATGCCGGCTTCCTCGCGCTGCGCCAGATGCTCGAGGACGGTGCGGCCGGCGATGCGCTCGACCGGCTGGTGCTGCTGTTCGTGCCGGTCTTCAACGTCGACGGCCACGAACGCTTCGGCCGCTGGAACCGGCCGAACCAGCGCGGCCCCGAGGCGATGGGCTGGCGCACGACCGCGCAGAACCTCAACCTCAACCGCGACTACGCCAAGGCCGATGCACCGGAGATGCAGGCGATGCTGCGCCTGATCGGCGAATGGGATCCGATCCTCGGCGTCGACCTGCACGCGACCGACGGTGCTCAGTTCGAGCACGACGTCTCGATCCAGCTCGAGCCGCTGCGCGCCGGCGACGCCGCGCTGCGCGCGCTCGGCCGCGAGCTGCAGGACGGCGTGATCGAACGCCTGCGCGAGCAGGGTTCGCTGCCGCTGCCGTTCTATCCGTCGTTCGTCGTCGACGACGATCCGTCCTCGGGTGTCGTCGACAACGTCGCGCCGCCGCGCTTCTCTCACGGCTATCCGCTCCTGCGCAACCGCTTCGGCATGCTGGTCGAGACCCATTCGTGGAAGCCGTATCCGCAGCGCGTGCGGATCATGCGCAACACGATCGTCGCGGTGCTCGAGCGCGGCGCGCGCGACGGTGCGCGCTGGCGCGCCGCGGCCGATGCGGCCGATGCCGCGGCGGCCACGCTCGGCGGCAGCGAGGTCGCGCTCGACTACGCGGTCGGCGAGCGCACGCGCACGGTCGCGTTTCGCGGCTATGCCTATACGCGCACGCCCTCGGCGCTGTCCGGCGCGCTGGTGACGCGTTACGACGAGAGCCGCCCGCAGATCTGGCAGCTGCCGCTGCGCGACGAGGTGCAGCCGCGGACGCAGGTTGCGGCACCGCGCGGCGGCTACTGGGTGCCGGCCGCCGAGGCGGCCTGGATGCGCGAGAAGCTGGACCTGCACGGCATCGACTATCGCGTCACGACCGAACCCCGGCGCGAGATCGAGGCCGAGGTGTTCGACGCGACCGACGCGACGTTCTCGGCACAGTCGGTCGAGGGCCGGCAGCGGCTCGAGGTCCAGGGCGGCTGGCAGGCGCGACGCGTCGATCTGGCCGCCGGCGCGCTGTTCGTGCCGATCGCGCAGGCCAAGTCGCGCCTCGTCGTCGCGCTGCTCGAACCGGCGGCGCCCGATTCGTTCCTGGCCTGGGGCTGGTTCAATCGCGCATTCGAGCGCAAGGAATACATGGAGGACTACGTCGCCGAGGAAGTCGGCCGCCAGATGATGCAGGACCCGGCGATCGCCGCCGCGTTCACGCAGCGCCTGGCCGAGGATCCGGCGTTCGCACGCGATCCGGCGGCGCGGCTGGAGTTCTTCCACCGCCGCCACGCGTCCTGGGACGAGCGCTACCGCCGCTACCCGGTGCTGCGCAGCGCGACGGTGCCGCGCTGACGGCCGAACCCTCTGCGTCCGCGCGGGTTCCGAACCGGCGGCATGATCCGTTCCACTCGACGCCGGCCGGCCGCGTGCCGCCTGCGCGTCGCGGCGGCGTAGCGCACCGACGGTACAGCGATCGTCGCCGGCGCCGGGACCTGTGCGGGGCGGCACGACACATTCGATCGGCGGTGCCGGTGCGTTCTGACCCGAGCCGCACGGCGCTGCCGCGCATGCGAGCCGATCGGCCTGTTCTCACCGTCGGTCGACTCGGGGGGCCAGGCGGGCGCGGCGCCGCGGGCGCATCTGGTTCGTGAACCCGAGCGTCGTGATCCATGCGATCCGGAGCGGTGACCTGCCGGCAGCTGCGGCCGCAATCAGCCGGCCGGCGATTCGGCCGGCGTCGTTTCGGTCAGCGTGTCGTGCACGAAGCGCAGCTTCTCGATCACCGGCGAGGACAGCACGAACGGGTACGCACCGCCGAGGCCGAGGCCGCGGTTGAGGTTGTTGAGCAGATAGGTCAGCGCGAACCAGCCGTCGACGAGCTCGTCGAACGCGGTGCCGATCCGCCGGCCGTCCAGCGCCGGCTCGTCGGCGCGGCGCGGCCGCAGCACCAGTCCGCAGGCGGCGACGGTCTCCAGCGCATCGGCCATGTGCAGATAGTGCGCCCAGGTCTCGGCCCAGTCCTCCCACGGATGCGCGCTGGCGTAGGCGCTGATGTAGCGCTCCTGCCAGTCGGCCGGCGGGCCGCCGGCGTAATGGTCCTGCAGCGCCTGGCCGTAGTCGGCGCGTTCGTCTCCGAAGATCGCGCGGAAACCCTCGAGCCGCGGACCGTCGCGGACCAGCCGGTCCCAGTAGTAGTGGCCGATCTCATGCCGGAAATGGCCGAGCACGGTGCGATACGGCTCGTGCAGCTGCTTGCGGCGGCGCTCGCGCTCGACGTCGTCGGCCTCGGCGATCGCGACCGTGATCACGCCGTCGGCGTGCCCGGTCATCGCGGCGCCTTCGGACGGGTGATCCGAATCGGCGAGGAACTCGAACGCCAGCCCGCGCTCGGGATCCTCCTGCTTGCTGAGCACCGGGCAGCGCAGCGCGATCAGCGTCTGCAGCAGCCGCCGCTTGGCGGCCTCCATGATCTGCCAGGCCTCGCGGTTGCCGGGCACCGACAGATCCGGGATCACGCGCGTGAGCCGGCACGAGCGGCACAGCGGCTGCGGATCGTCGGCGGCGACGGCGGCATTGCAGACCTCGTGCTCGAGGTCGTTCGCGCAGCGCCGATAGCGCGCGCCCTGCGTCGCCTTGGCCGGACTGGTCCAGGTGCCGTCGCCGGCATCCTCGAGCGAGGCGATGATGCCGAGATCCGGCAGCCAGGCCAGCCGATGGCCGCAGGCCACGCATTGCGTGTTCTCGAAGAACACGACCTGGCCACAGTGGTCGCAGTGGAACACCTTCATCGCGGCGCTCCGCCGTCTGGCTGCATGCGCATTACCGAATCGTCCCTCTCCGAAGCATTCGTCGGCACGAGGCTCAGGCGAGCAGGTCGGCGTATTGCGGATGGCGCTGCATGAACACGCGCGCGTAGCTGCAGGCCGGCACGATGCGCCAGCCGCGGCCGCGCGCGGTCTCGAACGCCTCGCGCATCAGCGCGGCGGCGATGCCGCGTCCGCCGACCGGCTCGGGCACGCCGGTATGCGTGATCGTCATGACGGCGCCGTCCAGATCGTACTCGAGCACGCAGCGGTGGCCTTCGACGACGACGAGGAAACGCCGGGCAGCCTCCTCGTGGGCGATCGGCAGCGGAGCATTCATCGGGGGCCTCCGGGACTATCGAATGGACGGCGATCATAGCGGCGTCCCGGCGGCGCTGTCCGAACCGCAGGAAAACCGGTGCGCGAAGAACACTGCGTCGCTGGCCGCCCGGTCGAGCATTCGATCGTAGCTCGACCCAAAGGAGCGGCGGAACGGTCGCCGGTAGCGCGGTCGGCTCCATACCGCTCGCACGCACGTCCGGTCGTACCGATCCATGCGGCGATCCGGGGTCGGGTGCCGTTCCGGGCGAGCGCGATCGGCCGTCGATCGTTCGAACGATCGACACAAAAAAAGAGGCCTCCCCGAAGGGAGGCCTCTCGACGAAACGAGGTTCGTCAGGACCCGATCAGTTGGCGCTGCCGACGATCAGGTTGTCCAGCGTCGACCAGTAGTACGGCGGCGAGCCGGGCGTCGCTTCCGGCGCATCGATCGTGAGGCTCGTGATCGGGGCGCTGGTCGTGAAGCCGCGGAACGTGCTCGAACCGCTGACGGTGACCGTCTCGACCGTGCCGTCGCTCAGGGTGACCACGACCGGCGTGCCGGTCGGCGCCACCGAGATGTCGGTCGCCCAGAAGTTGCCGCCGACCGCGTTCACCGGCGTGGTGAACGTGATGACGATCTGGTCGGCCGCCTGGTCGGTCGAGATGATGCCCGGGTCGTTGTACAGACCGCTGGCCGCACCGGCCTGCGTGTACACCGTGTACGAGTAGCCGCTGCCCGAGAACGGCAGCGGGCTGTTGACCGCACCGGTCGGAATGCCGGTGAAGGCCTCCTCGTAGAACGTCGCGCCGATCGCGGCCAGGAACGCCGTACGGTCGGTGTAGACGGCCGGGCCGCTGCTGCCGCAGCTACCGGTCGAGGTGTCGTCGAAGCCGTTCGCGAAGATGCGATCGCTCGGGCACGGCGCGGTCACGTCGAGCGTCACCGGCACCTGGACCAGCGGAGTGGCCGCATCGTTGCTGGCCACGCACAGCGTCGCCGTGTACGACTCGCCGACGGTCAGGCCGGTGGCGTCGACGCCGACGGTCACGTTGGTCGAGCTGACCGGACCGACCGAACCGCTGGCCGGCGTCACGCTGAGCCACGGCACGTCGGTCGGCGAGTCGCAGCCGGTCGGCGGACCGCCCGCCGGGCTGACGTTGACGACCATCACCAGGTGGAAGTCCGGGAAGCCGATGCCGGCCGTCGGAGTCGGCGAGGTGATCGAGCAGGTGGTCGACGAGATGAACGCGGTATGCGTCTGGGCCGAGGTGTTGCCACCCGGGAACAGACGGCCCGAGCCGGCCGGCACGCCGTCGACGTGATACTCGACGACGAGGTTCTTGCCGGTGGCATCGTCGACGAGCCCGCCCGTGATCGGCACGGTGGTCGTGGTCAGGGTGCCGCCGACGGTGCCGGTGCCGGTGCCGATCAGCGTGAGCTGGGCGGTCGGGATCGTGTCGACCGGGACGCTGGCCGGGATCGTGTAGACGTTGATCGTGACCGGCATGTTCGGACCACTTTCGGTGGCGACCGTGACGGTGTTGATCTGCACGCTACCGCTGATGCTGTGCTCGTTGAAGTAGAAACGACGCCACCAGCTGTTGTCGGCCGTGCTGCCGGTCGCACCGGAACCCGAACCGCAACCCACGCCATTGGCGGTGATCGGCGCGTTCGACGCGGTCTGCGAGATGTCCACGGCGGTGCCGAACGGCGTCTCGACCGAGCGCAGCTCGATCTCGCGGCCGGCCAGCGGGCTGACCTGGACCGCACCCTTCGGCGAGACCTGGGTCGCCATGCCCGGCGCCTTGCCGAACGAGACGTCGCCGATGTCGATCGACGCGTCACGACCGGTACGCGAACGCAGGGCCGGCTCGTAACCGCGCGCAGCGGCACCGGTCGGAGCGGTCTCTTCGATCGTGAAGTTCAGCGTGCCGCCGCCGTTGTTGGCGATCGTCAGCGGGCTGGTGCCCGTGGCGTCCGGCGCGACCGAGAAGCTCAGCGAGCCCGGCGTGACCGCGATGACCGGATCGGTCGGTGCGGTACCGGCGGTCAGCTCGATCGTGTCGACCCACAGGCCGTTCGGCGCATCGGCCGCAACCGAGGAGTCGCTCGCGACGCGCCAGCGCAGGACCACCGACTGACCGGCTGCCGAAAGCGGCAGTTCGACCGTGGAGGTGGCATAGGTCGGCGTCTGCTCGCCGGTCCAGGCTGCGCGGCCGCCGATCGGGCTGCCCCACGAGGTGCTGATCGTGCCGTTGTAGCCGCCGGCGGTGAAGGTGCCGCCCGCGGTCACGATGTCGGTGAACGCGCCGCCGTTGATCGCGATTTCGAGCACCGCACCGTCGAAGCCGGTCTCGAGATTGAACGCGAAGCGGAAGTTCAGCACGCCGCCCGTGGCCGGGACGTCGATCGCCGGGCTATCGAGATAGGAGTTGCCGACCGTCGTCTGCTCCGGCGCGTAGGCCGCGTTCGGTGCCGTGTCGACTGCGGTGGTCTGGGTCACCCACGCCACGCCCGAACCGTCGAACGTCGAGGTCCAGCCCGTCGGCAGCGCCGGGGCGGTCACGTCGTCGAAGTCCCACGCATCGCCACCGCCGCCACCACCGGTCACCGTGACCGTGTAGTCCTCGGCCTGGCCGTAACCGGCCGTGTTGCACGGCGTCGGATAGGTCGGCGGCGTCGTGCTGGTGAACTTCTTCTGCACGCGCATGCGCTTCGGACCGGCCGTCGCGGTGGCCGGCACGAGGATCGTACCGACCGCCTGCACGCCGTCGGCGCCGGTGGTGTTGGTCAGCGTACCGACCTGGTAGATCTCGTCGGCGGCGGAGAACACGCCATCGTCGTTCCAGTCGATGTAGGCCTTGATGGCCGTCGTGAAATTGCCGTCGGTGTTGCCCTCGACCGCGATCGGATAGCTCGATCCCGGATCCACCGTACCGGTGACCGCCGTGAAATCCTGATGCGGCGGCTGTGCGGTCTGCGGGCCGACCGTGGTCGGCGAGGTGTTGTCGATGCCGGCGAATACCACGCGGCTGATCGGCTCGACGGCGTTGGAGAACGCTTCCGCGCAGTACGGCGCGGGGAAACCCCCGGCCGGCGTGACGGCGCTCAGGGTGGTGAACGGCAACGCCGTCGCCCACCGTGCTTGCTGCACACCCGCGGCTCCGGCAACGCCGGTCGCGAGGCAGGCAAGAACTGCCAGACTCAATCGCTTCATGTTGTAACCCCTAGTCGGTTTCGATGATCTCTCCGCACGGGGAAGAGGCCCGTGCGGTTTCGTGAATCGGGCCGTCCAGCCCAGCAAATTTCACAAACGAACTCGAAGAACAGCCTGCACGTGAATCTTCCGCGACATCTCCATTACGAAAACGTTCACCGACTATATGTCTGGCGTCTGGCCCCGGCAAGCGTTTTGGCGAGCGCCGATCGTGCCCCTCGGCCGAAGCGCACAACGGCGTGCCGAATAGTTTCAGAAGCAACCGAAATCCGGCGCCAGCACGCGTGCTCGGACCGCGTCCGTGCGCCATGTCGCGAATGAAAAACCGCCGAACAGTCGTCGTTCAGCTTTCGAGCTCGGCCCAGCGCGCATAGGCGGCATCGAGCCGGCCCTGCACGTCGGCCAGCCGCTGATGATGCGCCGCGACATCGGCTGCGGTCTGCCGGTAGAACGCAGGCTCGGCGGCGGCCGCCGCGAGCGCGGCGACCTCGGTCTCGAGCGCTTCGATCTGCGCCGGCAGCTGCTCGAGCTCGCGCTGCTCCTTGTAGCTCGGCTTGCGGCGCTCGGTCGCCGGCCGCTGCGGCGTGGCCGGTGTCGATGCCGGCGCCTGCGCGGCGGCCGGCCGACGCGCCTCGGCCGGCGGCGACGAGGCCGGACGCTGACGCAGCCAATCGCTGTAGCCGCCGACGTACTCGCCGACGCGGCCGTCGCCTTCCATGACCAGGGTCGAGGTCACGACCTGGTCGATGAAGTCGCGATCGTGGCTGACCAGCAGCAGCGTGCCGGCGTAGTCGCCGAGCAGTTCCTCGAGCAGCTCGAGCGTCTCCACGTCCAGATCGTTGGTCGGCTCGTCCATGACCAGCAGGTTCGACGGCTGCGCGAACAGCCGCGCCAGCAGCAGCCGGTTGCGCTCGCCGCCGGACAGACGCGTGATCGGCGCGCGCGCGCGCTCGGGCGTGAACAGGAAATCCTGCAGATAGCCGAGCACGTGCTTGCGGTGTCCGCCGACCTCGATGAACTCGCGGCCCTCGGCGACGTTGTCGAGCGCGTTCCAGTCCTCGCGCAGGCTGGCGCGGTACTGATCGAAATAGGCGATCTGCAGGTTCGATCCGGTCACGATCTCGCCGCTGCGCGGCGCGAGCTGGCCGAGCAGCAGCTTGAGCAGGGTCGTCTTGCCGCTGCCGTTGGGACCGATCAGGCCGATCCGGTCGCCGCGCAGGATCGTCGTCGAGAAACCGCGGATCAGGTCGGTCGCGCCGTGGCCGAACGAGACCTCGCGCGCCTGGATCACGCGGCGCCCGGAGCTCTCGGCCGCGCCGGCCTCCATGCGCACGCGGCCGACCTGCTCGCGGCGCGCGGCGCGCTCGCGGCGCATCGCCTCGAGCCGCCGCACGCGGCCCTCGTCGCGCGTGCGGCGCGCCTTGATGCCCTGCCGGATCCAGACCTCTTCCTGCGCGAGCAGCTTGTCGAAGCGCGCCTGTTCCTGCGCCTCGGCGTTGAGGCGCTCCTCGCGGCGGCGCAGATAATTGTCCCAGTCGCCGGGCCAGCTGCTGATGCGCCCGCGGTCGATCTCGACGATGCGCGTGGCCAGCGCACGCAGGAAGCGGCGATCGTGCGTCACGAACACCAGGCTGCCGGACCAGCCGAGCAGGAAGCGCTCGAGCCAGTCGATCGCCTCGATGTCCAGATGGTTGGTCGGCTCGTCGAGCAGCAGCAGGTCCGGTCCGGCGACCAGCGCGCGCGCCAGCAGCACGCGGCGCTTCATGCCGCCGGAGAGCCGGCCGAACACGGCCGAGCCGTCGAGGCCGAGGCGGCTCAGCGTCTCCTCGACGCGGCGCTCGACGTCCCAGCCCTGCCCGGCCTCGATGCGCGCCTGCACCGCGCCGAGCGCGACCGCGTCGACCTCCTCGGCATGCGCCAGCCGATGGAAGCGCGCCAGCAGCGCGCCGATCTCGCCGAAGCCGGCGGCGACGACGTCGAACACGCTGCCGTCGGTGCCTTCGGGCACCTCCTGTTCGAGCCGCGCGATGCGCAGACCGTCCTGGCGGCGGATGTCGCCGTCGTCGGCCTGGATCTCGCCGGCCAGCAGTCGCAGCAGCGTCGACTTGCCGACGCCGTTGCGGCCGATCAGCGCGACGCGCTCGCCCGCCTCGATCGAGAAATCGGCCTTGTCGAACAACAGCGGGCCGCCGACGCCGTAGTCGACGGCGTTGAGAGTGATCAATGCCATGCCGGCATTCTAGGCGTTGCGCGCAGCGGCCGCGAAGACGCCGCGGCGCACGATGCCGCGCGGGCGCCTCACGAGCTGCACGAGAGCATCGAGCAGCCCGGCCGGTCGCGCGCCCAGTCCGGCCGGCGCGCCGCATAGGCCTCGCGTCCGGGCTGGTCCCCGTAGGGGCGGCGCATGACCTCGAGCAGCTCGGCGATACCGTCGGCGTCGCCGGCCTCGGCGCGCTCGATCGCCTGCTGCGCGAGATAGTTGCGCAGCACGTAGCGCGGATTGTTCGCGTCGAGAAGCTGCCGGCGCTGCGCGGGCGACTGCGGATCGGTCGCGAGCCGCGCCGCGTAGCGCGCGAGCCAGTCGCGCAAGCTCGCCGCGCCGCGCTCGCCGGCGGCGGCGTCGTAGTACGCCGGCTCGAACGGCTGCGCCGAGGGCGCCTGCGGGTCGAGCTCGGAAAGCGCACGGAACGCCAGCGTCATGTCGACCTGCGCGACGCGCATCCAGTCCTGGAACGCCTGCATCAGCTCGGCGTCGCCGTCGCGCAGCTCGGCCAGGCCGAGCTTGCCGGCGATCGTCGCGCGCTCGGCGTCCGCATAGGCCTCGACGTAGCGGTCGAGTCCGGCCTGCAAAGGCTCGGCCGACTCGAACAGGCCCGACAGCGCCTGCGCGAGCCGCGTCAGGTTCCAGTACGCGACCGCCGGCTGCTGGCCGAAGCGGTAGCGCCGATGCTGGCGGTCGGTGATGTTCGGCGTCCAGTCCGGATCGTAGTCGTCGATCCAGCCGTACGGACCGTAGTCGATCGTCAGTCCGAGGATCGACAGGTTGTCGGTGTTCATGACGCCGTGCACGAAACCCACGCGCATCCATTCGGCGATCAGATGCGCGGTGCGCGCGCAGACCTCGGCGAACCAGTCGGCGCGGCGCATCGCGGTCGGGCCGGTCAGTGCCGGAAAGTGCTGCGCGATCGTGTAGTCGACCAGGCGCGCGAGCAGCGCGCCGTCGCCGCGCGCGGCCGGCAGCTCGAAGTGGCCGAAGCGGATGAACGAGGGCGCCGCGCGGCAGACGATCGCGCCCGGTTCGGCACGCGGATGGCCGTCGTAGAGCAGGTCGCGTACGACCGCCTCGCCGGTACCGATCAGACACAGGGCGCGCGTGGTCGGCACGCCGAGGTGATGCATCGCCTCGCTACAGAGGAACTCGCGCACCGAGGAGCGCAGCACCGCGCGGCCGTCGGCGCCGCGCGAGTACGGCGTCGGCCCTGCCCCTTTGAGCTGCAGCTCCCAGCGCTCGCCGTCGACGCCGATCGCCTCGCCGAGCGCGATCGCTCGGCCGTCGCCGAGCTGGCCGGCCCAATGGCCGAACTGATGGCCGCCGTAGTTCGTCGCATACGGCTGCATGCCCGGCAGCAGCCGGTTCCCGGCGAACGCCTGCGCGAACGCCGGTGACGCGAGGTCGGCCTCGGACAGGCCGAGCGCGGCTGCCATCTCGCGCGACCAGGCGATCAGCCGCGGCGCGGCGACCGGCGTCGGCGCGACCGCGCTGTACAGCGCGCCGTGGACCTGACGCGGTCCGGGTGCGTGGACCGGATCGGCCGGCAGTTCGCGGATGAAGGTGTTGTCGAAGACGAGATCGCGCATCGCCGCATGATAGCGGGACCGCATGAACCTCCCGTCGCAGCGGACCGGTCGCGGCGCCCATGACGGACGCCGCGACGGCGCGCATGCATTCAGCGCGTGCGCACCGGGAACGGCTGGCGCTGCGTCGACGGCGGCGGCTGCCGCTCGAGCGCGGCCAGCGCGACCGCGATCGCGCGATCGAGCTGCGGATCGCGCCCGGCGTTGACCTCTGCAGGCCACTGCTCGACCTCGATGTCGGGCGACACGCCGACGTTCTCGATCGCATAGCCCTCCTCGGTGCGGATCGCCAGGTTCGGCGCGGTCACCGAGCCGCCGTCCATCAGCGTCGGGAAGCCGAGGATGCCGACCAGGCCGCCCCAGGTGCGCTTGCCGACGACCGGTCCGAGCTGGAAGCGCTTGAACATCCACGGCAGCAGGTCGCCGCCGGAACCGGCGGTCTCGTCGGTGATCATGACCTTGGGTCCGAAGATCGCGCCGCGCGGACTGACCAGCTCCTCGCCGTAGCGCAGCGTCCAGTGCGCGATCGGCTGGCGGCGCAGGATGTCGATGTAGTAGTCGGCGATCAGGCCGCCGCCGTTGAAGCGCTCGTCGACGACGATGCCGGCGCGGTCGGACTGCGGATAGAACCAGCGCTTGAAGCTGGCGTGGCCGCTCTCGGCGGTGTCGGGCACGTGCACGTAGGCCAGACGGCCGCCGCTCTTCTCGGTCACGTAGCGCTGGTTGCGCTCGACCCAGTCCAGATAGCGCAGGCCGCGCTCGTCGCCGACCGGCACGACGACGACGTCGCGTGCGCCCTTGCCGTCCGCACTCGGTCCGACCGTCAGGCGGACCTGGCGGTCGACGCGGTTCTCGAACGGCGCGTAGACGCTGGCCGGCGCATGCAGCGGCACGCCGTCGACCGCGAGCAGGTACTCGCCGGCCTTGACCTCCACGCCCGGCGTGCGCAGCGGCGAGCGCAGGTCCGGATTCCAGTTGAGGCCGCCGAGCACCTTGGCGAACCGGTAGCGGCCGTTCTCGACCGTGTAGTCGGCACCGAGCAGGCCGACCGGCACCTTCTCCGGCGCCAGCGGATAATCGCCCGGCGACAGATAGCTGTGGCCGACCGCCAGCTCGCTGAGCATCATGCGGATCACGCGGTCGAGGTCGGCGCGCGTGGCCAGATGCGGCAGGAACGCGCGGTACTTCTCGCGCATCGCGTTCCAGTCCGCACCGTGGTAGTTGGTCGCGTAGAAGTAGTCGCGGTTGATGCGCCAGGCGTCGTCGAGGATCTGCGCCCATTCGGCGCGCGGATCGACCGCGACCGAGACGCGGTCCAGCGCGAGCTTGCCCTTGCCCTGCGGCAGCTCGTCCTTGACCTCGCCGACGAACCAGTCCTGGCCGATCCGCCAGGCGATGCGCTTGCCGTCGTCGGACAGCATGAAACTCTCGACGTTGCGCGCCAGCGTCTTGGTCTCTCGCGACTCGAGCGAGTAGCGCTTGAGCTCGGCGGCGCCGCCGAACGCCTCGAACGAGGTACGGCCGACCGTCTCGAGGAAGAAGATCTCGCCGCTGGCGCCGACCGCCAGGCCGTGCCGCGTCGCCTCGCCGACCGGCAGCGCGACGATGCGGTCGGCGATGCCTTCGGCGTCGATGCGCACGAACGGCGGCTTCTTCTCGGCGTCCTTGCCGTCCTTGTCCTTCTTGTCGTCCTTGCCGTCGGCCTTGTCTCCGCCCAGGGTCACCTCGTCGCTCTGCGGCGGCACCGGGTTCGGGCCGTCGCGGCGCAGCGTGATCGCGTAGAGCCCGTGGCGCATCGCATTGTCGATGCTGATCTGCGAGAACCAGTCCTTCAGCGGACCGGCGTCGGTCGAGGCCAGCACGTAGAGGAACTCGCCGTTCGGATCGAACACCGGCTGCACCATCTCGGTCAGGCCGTCGGTCAGCTGCAGCGAGCGGCCGCTCTCGACCGACCAGGCATGGACGGTCTGGATCAGGCCGGCGTTCTGCACCGTGTAGGCCAGCCAGCGCGAGTCGGGCGACCAGTTCGCGCTCATCAGGTCCAGCGGCGTGTAGACCGGCTCGGACGCGATCTTGGTCGTGCGGCCGCTGGCCAGGTCGATCACCCACAGCGACTGGCTGTTGTCCTGATAGGCGATGCGCTTGCCGTCCGGCGAGAACAGCGGCGTGTCGTAGTAGCCGGCGCCGTCGAGCGCATAGCGGCGCGGCGTGCCGCTGCCGTCCTGGTCGCCGACGTAGAGCGCGTATTCGCCGTCGGCATCGGAGAACCAGGCGACGCGCCGGCCGTCGCGGGACCACGCCGGTGAATGGTCGTTGGCGCCGGTCGAACGCGTCAGCTGGCGCGGATCGCCCTTCTCGGCCGGCACCGTGACGATCTCGCCGCGGTAGTTGAACGCGATGCGCTTCAGATCCGGCGAGCCGGCCGCCTCGCGCACCCATTTGACGTCGGCGGCCTGGCGCGGCCGCGTCTCGACCAGGTCCGAGACCACCGACAGGCGGATCGGCGTCACCGTGCCGCTCGCGGTGTCGACCTGATGCAGGCGGCCGCCCTGCTCGAACACGATCACGCCGGACGGATCGGCGTTCGGGCCGGTCACTGGGAAGCCGGTCATCCTGGTCAGCGCGGTCGCCTGGCCGGCGGCCGCGTCGTAGCGATACAGATTGAACTCGCCGTCGCGATCGGAATTGAAGTACAGCGTGTCGCCGATCCACATCGGGTCGGTGTCGTTGCTGCCGCCGGCCGGCTTGGCGACCTCGCGCACCGCATAGTCGGCGAGGTTCATCAGCCAGATGCGGCTCTGCGTGCCGCCGCGATAGTGCTTCCACTGCGCGAACGCCTCGCCGTTGGGCGTGTAGGCCAGCGTCCGGCCGTCCGGCGACAGTGCCGCCTTGGAACCGGACGGCACCGGCAGGCGCTTGGGCACGCCGCCACCGACCGGCACGGTGTACAGATAGGTCAGCCGCCGCGTGAAGTGGCCTTCCTCGGACTGGAACAGGATCTGGCCGTCCGGCGTGAAGCCGCGCACCACGTCGTTGCCGGGATGCCAGGTCAGGCGGCGCGCCTCGCCGCCGCCGGCCGGCATTACGTAGACGTCGAGGTTGTCGCCGTAGTTGGCGCTGAAGGCCAGCCACTGTCCGTCCGGCGAGAAGCGCGGCGCACTCTCCTGGCCGGCCGCCTGGGTCAGCCGCCGCGCGGCACCGCCGCTGCGCGCGGCCAGCCACAGGTCGTTGTCGTAGGCGAACGCGAGCCGGTCGCCGTGGACGGCCGGCGCGGCGAGCATGCGCGTGTCGGCGAGGTCGATCGCGTGGACCGAGGCGGCGCCGAGCGCCAGCGCGGCCGCGGAGAGTCTGAGCATCATGCGTCGGCAACTCCTCTGCAGGGGCGGTCGCGATCGCGACCGCGATACGGGAATGAATCGAGCATAACGCGCGGGTCGCGTCGCTGACCCGTGACGAAAGCCCTGCCGTGCGCGCGGCGATCGCTGGCGTAAGATGCCGGTGCCACAAGGTCCCGCGCGACTCGCCCGGCCGGTTCTTCGTCGCCGTGTCGCTTCCTTCTCCTCGCGCGCCGCAGGCTGCGCGAACCCTCGCGGGAGACACTCATATGTCCGGTTCGATCACCGGTCCGCTCACGACCCGACCGCGCGATCACGCGTGGCCCCATACCGCGCCGCGTCGCGTGCGGCCGTTCCCGCACGCCCGGTCGGCGGCGCCCGGCCAGGAGCGCCGGCGATGAGCGAAGAGCATGTCCTGGACGATACCGAGATCGATCCGAGCATCTCGTGCACGGCCTGCGATGCGGTGTGCTGCCGGCTGACCGTCGTCGTGCTGCCGGGCGATCGCGTGCCGGGCCATCTGCTCGCGCACGATCCGAAGGGCCTGACCGTCATGGCGCGCGGCGAGGACGGCTGGTGCGCCGCGCTCGATCACCGGCACATGTGCTGCAGTATCTACGAGCTGCGTCCGGCGATCTGCCGCAAGTTCGCGATGGGCAGCGCCTACTGCCGCGCCGAACGCGAGCGCTACGCGCAAGGCCACGATGCGCTGCAGGTGCGCGTGATCGATTGAGCGGCGCGGTGAGCGCGCCTGACCGAAACCGATACTTTCATCGTTCGTGAAAACGATCGTTCAATCGCGCCCCGGACCAGAACGTAAGTTCCGGTTCCATGAGCCAGGAGAAGCGTGAATTTTCCGAGCGCCTGCGCGCGGGCATGCGCGCCCGCGGCATGGCCGAGCGGCCGTCGGTGCTCGAGCGCGAGTTCAACGCGAACTACTGGGGACGATCGGTCAGCTTCCAGGCGGTGTCGCGTTGGATGAGCGGCAAGTCGATTCCGACCCAGGACAAGCTGCAGGTGCTGGCCGACCTGCTGCACATGGAACCGCAGGCGCTGCGTTTCGGCGACCGCGCCTCGCGCCGCTCGCGCGTCCAGGAGGCCGCGCTGCCGTCGTGGCTGGCGACCGCCGACCGCCAGGACCGCGCGGCGATCGAGGCGTTTCTCGGCCTGCCGGCGAGCCAGCGCAAGCTCGCGCGCGAGCTGATCATCGCGCTGGCCAAGCCGCCGCGCCGCTGAGACGCCGGCACGCGCCGCTATACTCGCCGCCCCGCCGCTGCGCGCCTCTCCGGTTTCACCGTCCGCATGAACGTCAAAGACAGCAACGGCACCGCACTGGCCGACGGCGATTCGGTCCTCGTCATCAAGGATCTCAAGGTCAAGGGCAGCTCGGTTACGCTCAAGCGCGGCACGCTGATCCGCAACATTCGGCTGACCGACGACGAAGACCTGATCGAGTGCAATGCCGAGAAGGTCAAGGGCCTGGTGCTGCGCACCGAGTTCCTCAAGAAGGCCTGACGCGCCGCACGCCGCCGGCGACCGGTCCCGTCCGCAGGCGCGCCTATCGAGGCAGGGACTGGACCGCTCTGCCCGGCGCCGGATCCCGCCCGCCCGCACCGTGCAGCGCGCCCGCCCGGACCGCCGTGCGTCGGCGCCTCGCCGCGACGGCCCCGGCAATGCGAGAATCCGCGCGCCCCTTCCCACTGTCGACGCCCCGATGGCCGGTTCCAGCCTGCTCGCCCTGATCGACGACATCGCCACCCTGCTCGACGACGTGTCGGTCATGACCAAGGTGGCGGCGAAGAAGACCGCCGGCGTCCTCGGCGACGATCTCGCGCTCAATGCGCAGCAGGTCACCGGCGTACGCGCCGAGCGCGAGCTGCCGGTGGTCTGGGCGGTCGCCAAGGGCTCGCTGCTCAACAAGGCGATCCTGGTCCCGGCCGCGCTGCTGATCAGCGCGTTCGCGCCGTGGGCGGTCACGCCGCTGATGATGGTCGGCGGCGCGTTCCTCTGCTACGAGGGCGTCGAGAAGCTCGCTCATCGCTTCCTGCATCGCGCCGACACCGAGCACGAGCAGGCCGAGCTCAAGAGCGCCGCGGCCGATGCCTCGGTCGATCTGGTCGCCTACGAGAAGGACAAGATCAAGGGCGCGATCCGCACCGACTTCATCCTGTCGGCCGAGATCATCGTGATCTCGCTCGGCGCGGTCGCCGAGGCCTCGCTGCAGGCGCGCATCGGCACCCTGGTCGCGATCGGCCTGCTGATGACGGTCGGCGTGTACGGCCTGGTCGCCGGCATCGTCAAGCTCGACGACGCCGGCCTGCATCTGGCCAGCCGGCCCGGTGACGGCGCGCTGCGCCGCGCGATCCGCGCGTTCGGCCGTGGCCTGCTGCGCGCCACGCCGTGGCTGATGAAGACGCTGTCGGTCGCCGGCACCGCGGCGATGTTCCTGGTCGGCGGCGGCATCCTGGTCCATGCGATCGCGCCGATCCATCACGCGATCGCCGCGCTGGCGCCGACGGGCCCGCTCGGCGGACTGGTCTCGCTGCTCGGCAATGCGCTGGTCGGCATCGCGGTCGGCATCGTCGTGCTGGCGGTCGTCGAAGGCGTCAAGCGCCTGCGCGGCAAGCCGCACGGCTGAAACGCCGCGCGACGCGGCTGGCCGCGGCGAGGTTTCGCCCGGATCCGATACGTCGGCCGGGAGACGACGCGCGTTAGCGCAGCGCCGCGCCGAGCGCCTGCAGCAGCGGGTCGCGCTGGCCCTGCGGGCGGTCCGGCAGATGGCCCTGCGCGAGCGTCCAGAGAATCGTGCCGCCGAGCCCGTGCCGGCGCAGGTAAGCGGCCTTGGCCGCGATCGAGGCCGCATCGTCGTACGACACGAACCGGCAGCCGGCCGGCCCGAACGGCTGCGCCGCGCCGAGCCACGGCACGTCGGCCGCGGCATCCCATTGCGCGCGCTCGGGCGCGTAGTAGTCCGTGAGGAGATTGCGGTAGCTCATCACGTTGTCGCTCGCGACGACGGAACCGCCGCTCTGCCGCGGCGCGTCGACGCCGCGCCAGCAGGTGCCGTAGAACGGGATGCCGATGCCGAGCCGGCCGCGCGGCACGCCGGCGCGGCGGTAGTAGTCGACGCTGATCGTGACCGATGACGGCGTCGTGCCGGTCGCGCCGTCGAGCGCCGAGCTGTGCCAGCTCAGCCAGCCGTCCCAGCCGCCGGCCATGTCATAGCTCATCAGGTTGATCTGGTCGAACAGCGGCGCGAGGCGGCCGTAGAACGGATCGGCCGGCGTCGCGAAGTTCGCGTTGATCCAGCCGAGCGGCACGCTCAGCAGCAGATCCGGCCGCGCCGCGCGCAGCGCTTGGGCCAGTGCGAGAAACGCCGGCTGGTCCTCGACCGGCAGCGGCTCCCAGTCCAGATCGAGGCCGTCGAAGCCGAAATCGTCGACCGCCTGCAGCAGGTTCGCGACGAAGCGCTCGCGCTGCGCCGGCGCTGCCGCCGCGACCCAGCCGGCATGTTCGCCGGCGCCGCCGACCATCAGCACCGCGCGGCGCCCGGCCGCATGTGCGGCCGCGGCGGACTGGCGTGCCCAGGCCGGACCGGCGACCGGATCGATGTCGAAATGCGTCGTCAGCGTAGCGTCGGCGCGTGGCGTCACGCGGCCGACGATCAGATGCGTGACGACCGAGAAGTCGATCGCCTCGACCGGATACCCATCGCGCTGGTAGCCCACGACATAGCCGGACACCCACGGCGTCTCGAAACCGTCGGCCGCCAGCGTGTCGTCGCCGTGCGCGAGCGGCGCGAGGGCCGCGAACGCGGCGGCGAGGACCCAGGCGACTGGACGCATCGATCGGACACCGTGACCGGAAGACCGGCACCGATGCTCGCATCGGTGCCGGTGCGGTGTCCGCCGGATCGGTCACAGCCGCCGGTGCGGCGGCTGCGCGTTGCGCCTCACCAGCGCGTCGGCTTCGGGTTGCGCTCGTCGAAATCGCGCTGATGCCAGTACGGGTAGATCGGCGTGCGCTGGCTCGCCGCGTCGAGCGCGGCGACGTGGGCCGGATCGAGCGTCCAGTCGAGCGCGCCGAGGTTCTGCCTGAGCTGCTCCTCGTTGCGCGCGCCGATCACGACGTTGGCGACGCTCGGCCGCTGCAGCAGCCAGTTCAGCGCGATCTGCGGCACGCTCCTGCCGGTCTCGCGCGCGACCGCGTCGAGCGCGTCGACGACCGTGTACAGGTACTCCTCGTCGACCTGCGGCCCGCCCTTGTCGCCGCCGGCGCCGATGCGGCCGCCGCTGGCGGCCTGGCCGCGCCGGATCTTGCCGGTCAGGCGGCCCCAGCCGAGCGGACTCCAGACCATCGTGCCGAGTCCTTCCTCCAGCGCCAGCGGCATCAGCTCCCACTCGTAGTCGCGGCCGATCAGCGAGTAGTAGCCCTGATACGCGACATAGCGCGCCAGGCCGTGACGCTCGGACGTCGCCAGTGCCTTCATGGCGTGCCAGCCGGAGAAGTTCGAGCAGCCGATGTAGAGGATCTTGCCGGCGCGGACCAGATCGTCGAGCGCGCCGAGCACTTCCTCCGGCGGCGTCAGCGCGTCGTAGCCGTGCATGAAGTACAGATCGATGTGATCGGTGCCGAGCCGGCGCAGGCTGGCCTCGACCGCCTTGACCAGGTGGTAGCGCGAGGAGCCCTTGTCGTTGGGACCCTTGCCGGTCGTGAACGTCGCCTTGGTCGAGATCAGAACCTGCTCGCGGCGGCCCTTGATCGCCTGGCCGAGGATCTCCTCGGACGCGCCGGCCGAGTAGACGTCGGCGGTGTCGAAGAAGTTGAGGCCGGCCTCGAGGCAGACGTCGACCAGACGCGTCGCCTCGGCGACGTCGGTGCTGCCCCATTTGGCGAACATGTCGCCGACGCCGCCGAACGTGCCGGTGCCGAGGCTGAGCACGGGCACCTTGAGGCCGGATCGGCCGAGTCTTCTGTATTCCATCGCAAGCTCCTGGTGGGTGGGGAGGAGAACGAGTACGTCAGCCGCCGTCGTGATGACGCAGGATCGCGTCGAGCAGGCCCGGGAAACGCGCGTCGACCTCGGCCTTGCGCGCGCGGTTGATGACCTCCACGCCGCGCTTCTCGGAGCGGATCAGGCCGGCCTCGCGCAGCACGCGGTGGTGGAACGAGATCGTCGACGGCGACAGATCGGCGCAGGCCTTTGAACAGCTCAGGCCCTCGCAGCCGAGCAGCTTGACCATGACGCCGCGCCGCACCGGATCGGACAGCGCATGCAGGACGGCGTCGATGTCGAACGCGCTGGCGGGCGGATGCCGGAACGGGCGGGACATCGGCGCACGATAGCCAAACGCAGCCGATACTTCAATCATCTTGAAGTATCGGCCCGGCTGGCAGGGCCGTTCAGCCGGCGTCGAGCGCCAGCCGGTACAGCCTCGCCGCCGCCGGCCGGGCGGCGACCGCTGCCGGCGGCGCGAGATCGGCCGGCAGCTGCCATTGCAGGTGGCTGCAGCCGAGCTGGCGCGCGGTCCAGCGCGCCTGTGCCAGCAGCGCGGCGACGATCGCGTCGCGCTGCAGCCCGGGCCGCACGTAGACCGCCTCGACCGCGAGGAAGTAGGCCTGCTCGGACCACGAAAAGCTCGCGGTCGCGCCGGCATAACCGGCCGCTGCGCCGTCGACCCAGGCCAGCCACGCCCACGCGCGCAGCGGCGGCTCGAACAGCGCCTCGGCCAGCTCGATCCGCGCCGGTACCGGCGCGGCCGCGGCGCGCGCGAGCGCATGTTCGCCGACCAGTCCCGACAGCGCGGCCGCATCGGCGCGCGTGACCCGCGCGGTTCGCAGGTGCGGCAACGTCGCGACGGACGGGACGCGTGCCCGAGCGCCGGACGGACGTGAAGGCGGGACCAGGACGTGTAGCGACATCGGTCATCTCGACGGTGGAGGCTGCTCGTCACCTTGCGGCGCCGGCTTTAAGATCGCTTTAAGTCGCCGCAACGCCGCCCTGCCCGATGTCGACCGATACGACCACGATCAACCGTGACATGCGCCTGTTCGACCTTCATCCGCAAGTCTGGCTGTTCGGCTACGGCTCGCTGATCTACAAGACGGATTTTGCGTACCTGGAACGCCGCCGTGCGCGCGTGGCGGGCTGGACGCGCCGCTTCTGGCAGGGCTCGCACGACCACCGCGGCACGCCCGAGGCGCCCGGGCGCGTGGTGACGCTGATCGAGATGCCGGGCGCGGTCTGCGTCGGCGCGGCCTACCGGATCACGCCGGAGGTGTTCGCATACCTGGACCATCGCGAGAAGAACGGCTATCTGCGCCGCCGCGTCACGCTTCGCTTCGACGACGGCGACAGCGCCGAGGGCCTGGTCTACATCGCCGATCCGGACAACGCCGCGTATCTGGGTCCGGCGCCGGAGGCCGCGATCGCGCGTCACGTCGCGACGGCCGCCGGGCCGAGCGGACCGAATCGCGACTATCTGCTGCGGCTGGCCGAGGCGCTGCGCGCGCTCGAAGCCGACGATCCGCACGTGTTCGCGATCGAACGCGACCTGCTCGCGCTAGACGCCATCGCATCACCCTGACGCCACGCGACGCCGAATTGCTTTTCTTGAACGTCACTCGCACGTCGATCGCACACGCCTGACGTCCACCCCATCACCGTCATCAGCCGCGGCTGCTGTCGCTGTCGCTGTCGCTTCGGCTGTTGCTGTCGCTTCGGCTGTTGCTTCGTCTTTTGCTGTTGCTGTTGCTTCGGTTTTTGCTCTTGATGTGGCTTTCGCTCTTCGCCTTTGGTGCGCCTAAAGCGAGCCGAGCATCGCAGGTCGACCAGGCCGAAGAGCTGCCCCGTGTCTGAGCGCAGCGAGTTGGGGCAGCGTGCCTGGGCGACCGAGAAGCGCAGGGCACCGGCGCGGCGCAGCCGCGCCGGCTCGCGTCAGCGCAGACGGTTTTGGTGACTTTTGACAAGATGTATGGACTGGATACATGGGTAACAGATGTATCAGGACATAGGTTACACATTGGCCCTACCCGTCAGGGCCGCCGGCCAGGTCGATCAGCGCCACTTTGTGGTGGCAGAAGTAGAGGTTGAA
>Ga0182736_1001257_pt1 | contig 26407 bp, 26 predicted proteins | sample eDN5th30CKraftBY_FD_128882 | JGI IMG/M metagenome (GOLD analysis project Ga0182736, IMG submission 128882) | Enriched backyard soil microbial communities from Emeryville, California, USA - eDNA 5th pass 30_C Kraft BY (version 2) (version 2) | ecosystem: Environmental > Terrestrial > Soil >...
CGGGGCAGCGGAGCGGGCGGGTGGGCGGAGCGGGCGGGTGGGCGAAGCGGGTGGTCGGTCAGGTCGGGTTGCGGAGGGCGGCCGTCGTCGACAGGAAGCCCTCGACGGCGAGGCGGAAGGCGTCGGGGGCCGAGGCGTGCACCAGATGCCCGGTGCCGGGCAGGGTGACGAGCCGCGCGTAGGGGCCGAACCTGTTGCCGCGCAACGCTTCGATCATTTTCTCCGACTGCCCGCGGGGGACGATGCCCTCGGCCGCCGCCAGGAGCAGCACCGGCGCACGGACGGCGGCGAGCGCGTCCCAGTGGTGCTGCCGCGTCCACTCGGCGGCGATCGCGACGGCGTTGTCGACCCGGCAGAGCAGGTGGTAGCCGTCGGCACGCTCCTCGACGCACTCGGCCATGTAGTCGCCGAACTCGGGGCGCGGGTGCCCGAAGGTCCGGCGCACCTGCGCGAGCGACTCGAACGGCTGCGGCACCGCCCCGAACCAGGCGCGGGCGTCGGCGAGCGCGCCGTCGGGTGCGCCGGTGAGGTCGACGGCCATGTCCTCGACGACGACGGCCTGCACCAGATCGGGGCGGCTCGCGGCCAGCGCGAGGGCGTGCAACCCGCCCATCGAGTGTCCGACGACGATCGCCGGGCCGCCGCCCAGCTGCTCCAGCACCTCGGCGGCGTCGGTGGCCATCCGCTCCGTGCTCCACGGCCCGGCGGCCTGGGAGCGGCCGTGGCCACGGGCGTCGACACCGACGACCCGGCCGTGCGCGGACAGCCAGCCCACTGCGGGCCACCACGTCGTCGCGCGACCCATGAGCCCGTGCAGCAGCAGCACCGGGGTACCCCGGCCCCCGAACTCGACGACGGCGAGGTACACGCCGTCGGAGGTCCGCACCGAACGCCGCACCCGCGCAAACTAACCTGAAGTGCATGACCGTCGTGAAGATCAACGCGATCGAAGTACCCGAAGGATCGGGCCCGGAGCTGGAGAAGCGGTTCGCCCACCGCAAGCACGCGGTCGACAACCAGCCCGGGTTCATCTCCTTCGAGCTGATGCGCCCGGTGTCGGGTGACAACCGCTACTTCGTCGTCACCCGGTGGGAGTCGGACGAGGCCTTCCAGGCCTGGCGCAACGGCCCGGCCATGCAGGCGCACGGCGGCGGCGCGCAGGCGCCGACGGCGTCGGGGCAGCCGGTGTCGACGGGTGCGTCGCTGCTGGAGTTCGAGGTCGTCGACCTGGACGCCGACTGAGCGCGGACCTCCGACGCGCCGCCGAACTCGTCGACGGCGCCGGCGCGCTGCTCGTGTGCGCCGGCGCCGGGATGGGCGTCGACTCCGGGCTGCCCGACTTCCGAGGACCCGAGGGTTTCTGGCGCGCCTACCCGCCCTATCGCGCCCTCGGGCTGCGGTTCGAGGAGCTGGCCGACCCGGTCCACTTCGCCGACGACCCGGCGCTCGCGTGGGGCTTCTACGGCCATCGACTGTCACTCTACCGGGTGACGACGCCGCACACCGGGTTCGCTGTGCTCCGCCGCTGGGCGGACCGCGTCCCGACGCGCGTGTTCACCTCGAACGTCGACGGGCAGTTCCAGAAGGCCGGGTTCGCGCCGTCGACCGTCGCGGAGTGCCACGGCTCGATCCACCACCTGCAGTGTCTCGCCGGATGCGGGCAGCCGGTGTGGCCGGCCGACGGGGTCGAGGTCGACGTCGACCCGACGACGATGCGCGCCCGAGGCCCGCTCCCGGCGTGCCCGGGCTGTGGCGGTCTCGCCCGGCCGGCGATCCTGATGTTCGGCGACTGGTCGTGGGACGACTCGCAGGCCCGGCCGCAGCTCGAGGAGCACGTCGCGTGGGTACGGACCCACCGGAGCAGGCTCGTCGTCGTCGAGATCGGGGCGGGGACCGCGGTGCCGACGGTGCGCCGCCAGGCCGAGCTGGCGACCGCGGCGACGGGCGCGCTGATCAGGATCAACGTCCGTGAGCCGCAGGTGCGCCACGGTCGCGGGATCGGACTCGCGCTGCCCGCAGCCGAAGCGCTGGAGGCGCTGGACGCGGCACGTGAGCGGCGATCGTCGCGATAGCGACCATCGCTGCACACAGTCGTGTTGCCGGTGCGCAGCCCGTAGTTGCGGGCTATCCATGGGGATAGGAACGCAGACGAGGATCGCGATAAGGGTTGCCTGACCGGGCGGAGCGCGCGACGATGGCGCTGATGACGAGCAACTCGGTCGAGACGGACCTGCGCGGCGCGCATCCGCTGGCGCCCGCAGTGCCGTTGCTCCGCGACACGTTGCTCGGCATCGCCGACGAGGCGACGCACACGATGATCGTCACGGACGAGAACGGGCGCATCCTCTGGCGCGACGGCGAGCGCGAGGTGCCGCACGCGGACGGCCGAACCGGGCTCGTCGGCACCCTCCACGCGTGGACCTGCGCCGCCGCACCCATCCACGAGCCCGAGGACGGCCGGCTGATCGGAGTCGTCGACGTCACGGGCATGGGCGCCACGTTCCATCCGACGACGCTCATGCTCACCGCGGCCGCCGCCCGGTTGGCGGAGAACCAGCTGGCGACGCTGGCAGCGGCGCGCGACGAGCGGATGCGCGCCCGTCACCTCGCGCGGCTCGTCCAGCTGCGCGACGAACCGGGCGCGCTGCTCACCCCGGCGGGCCGGGTGCTCGCCGCCCAGCCGCTCGGCTGGCTGCCCGACCGGATCGACCTGCCGGAGCCCTCGGGTGCGGCCCTGTGCCTGGGCCTGCTCGGCGAGGCCGTGCTGGAACCGCTCACCGAGGGCTGGCTGCTGCGGCTGCGCCGACCGGGGAGCGGCGCCCGCCTCACCACGCTCTCGCGGACGGACGCCACCCACCGCGGGCACTGACCACGCCGCCGAGACCCGGGGGGTCGGGACGGCGAAGGGGCCGGTCCTCGCGGACCGGCCCCTTCGTCGTGCCTGCTACCCGTCAGTCGTCGGTCTTGGCCAGGTCGACGGGCGGGGCGTCGGGAACGAGCGCCGCCGGGCGGGCCTCACCACGGAAGGTGAAGTGCGCCTTGTCGTCGGCCGCCCGCGACCCCTCGGGGGCGTCGGGGTCGAGGCCCTCGACGTCGACCAGCACGATCTGACCCGGCTCGACCTCGCCGAACAGGATCTTCTCGGACAGCTGGTCCTCGATCTCGCGCTGGATGGTCCGGCGCAGCGGCCGGGCGCCCAGCACGGGGTCGAAACCACGGCGTGCGAGCAGCGACTTGGCGGCGGGCGTGAGCTCGATGCCCATGTCCTTGTTCGCCAGCTGCGCCTCGACGCGCGTGATCATGAGGTCGACCATCGTGATGATCTGCTCTTCGGTGAGCTGGTGGAACACGATGATGTCGTCGATACGGTTGAGGAACTCCGGCCTGAAGTGCTTCTTCAGCTCGTCGTGGACCTTCGTCTTCATCCGCTCGTAGTTCGACGCCTCGTCGTTGCTCTGCGCGAAGCCGAGCCCGACCGCCTTCGAGATGTCCTGGGTGCCCAGGTTCGAGGTGAAGATGATGACGGTGTTCTTGAAGTCCACCGTCCGGCCCTGGCCGTCGGTGAGCCGGCCGTCCTCGAGCACCTGCAGGAGGGTGTTGTAGACCTCCTGGTGCGCCTTCTCGATCTCGTCGAACAGCACGACCGAGAACGGCTTGCGCCGCACCTTCTCGGTGAGCTGGCCGCCCTCCTCGTAGCCCACGTACCCGGGAGGGGCACCGAAGAGCCGCGAGGCGGTGTAGCGGTCGTGGAACTCACCCATGTCGATCTGGATGAGCGCGTCGTCCTCGCCGAACAGGAAGTTCGCGAGCGCCTTGGACAGCTCCGTCTTACCGACGCCGGACGGGCCGGCGAAGATGAACGAGCCGGACGGGCGCTTCGGGTCCTTCAGGCCGGCACGCGTGCGGCGGATCGCCTGGGAGACGGCCTTGACGGCGTCCTCCTGGCCGATGATCCGCTTGTGCAGCTCGTCCTCCATGCGGAGCAGACGCGTGGTCTCCTCCTCGGTGAGCTTGAACACGGGGATGCCGGTCCAGTTGGCCAGGACCTCGGCGATCTGCTCGTCGTCGACCTCGGCGACGACGTCCAGGTCGCCCGACTTCCACTGCTTCTCACGCTCCGACTTCTGCCCGAGCAGCTGCTTCTCGGTGTCGCGCAGCGACGCGGCCCGCTCGAAGTCCTGCGCGTCGATCGCCGACTCCTTGTCGCGACGCACGCCGGCGATCTTCTCGTCGAACTCCCGCAGGTCCGGCGGCGCCGTCATGCGACGGATGCGCATCCGGGCCCCGGCCTCGTCGATCAGGTCGATCGCCTTGTCGGGCAGGAAGCGGTCGGAGATGTACCGGTCGGCCAGCGTGGCCGCGGCGACGAGCGCCGGGTCGGTGATGGTGACCCGGTGGTGCGCCTCGTAGCGGTCGCGAAGGCCCTTGAGGATCTCGATGGTGTGCGTGACGCTCGGCTCGCCCACCTGGATCGGCTGGAAGCGGCGCTCCAGCGCGGGGTCCTTCTCGACGTACTTGCGGTACTCGTCGAGCGTGGTGGCGCCGATCGTCTGCAGCTCGCCGCGGGCCAGCATCGGCTTGAGGATGCTCGCCGCGTCGATCGCGCCCTCGGCGGCGCCCGCACCGACGAGGGTGTGGATCTCGTCGATGAACAGGATGATGTCGCCGCGCGTGCGGATCTCCTTGAGCACCTTCTTCAGGCGCTCCTCGAAGTCACCGCGGTAGCGCGAGCCCGCGACCAGCGATCCCAGGTCGAGGGTGTAGAGCTGCTTGTCCTTGAGCGTCTCGGGCACCTCGCCCTTGACGATGCCCTGGGCCAGGCCCTCGACGACGGCGGTCTTGCCGACGCCGGGCTCGCCGATCAGGACGGGGTTGTTCTTGGTCCTCCGGGAGAGGACCTGCATGACCCGCTCGATCTCCTTCTCCCGGCCGATGACCGGGTCCAGCTTGCCCTCGCGGGCCTGCTGGGTGAGGTTGCGACCGAACTGGTCGAGGACGAGGGAGGACGACGGGGTGCCCTCGCCGCGGCCCGCGGAGGCCTCGGCGGGCTCCTTGCCCTGGTAGCCGGACAGCAGCTGGAGAACCTGCTGCCGGACCCGGTTGAGGTCGGCTCCCAGCTTGACCAGCACCTGCGCCGCGACGCCCTCGCCCTCGCGGATCAGGCCGAGCAGGATGTGCTCGGTGCCGATGTAGTTGTGGCCGAGCTGCAGCGCCTCGCGCAGCGAGAGCTCCAGGACCTTCTTCGCCCGAGGCGTGAACGGGATGTGCCCCGACGGTGCCTGCTGCCCCTGGCCGATGATCTCCTCGACCTGCTGGCGGACACCCTCCAGAGCGATCCCGAGCGACTCGAGCGCCTTTGCGGCGACACCCTCACCCTCGTGGATCAGGCCAAGGAGGATGTGCTCGGTCCCGATGTAGTTGTGGTTGAGCATCCTGGCCTCTTCCTGGGCCAGGACGACAACGCGCCGTGCACGGTCGGTGAACCTCTCGAACATTCGCACTCCTTGCCTGCTGCGCCCACACATGCGGCGCGCCCAGCATCCCTGTGACACTGCGCCGCGGACGCCCCATACCACTGTATCGGTCGGACGGGTCCCACCGCCTCCGTGCGCCCACATGACGATGCGCCCGTCACAACGCGCGCCGCCCCCCGCACGATTCCCGTCGGTGGGGTGAACGCTGTGGTCAGCGGCCCTCGGCGCCGCCCCGGACGGCCGCCGCGGCGGCTCCGTCGCCGGTCTGCTCGGCCGCCCGCTCGGCTGCCTTGTCGGCGCGGAAGCCGTCCTCGTCGCGACCTCGCCGCCAGTACCCGGAGACCGAGAGGGCGTCGCGCGGGACGCCGCGGTCGCCGAGCAGGTGCCGACGCAGGCCACGCACCGCGGCCGCCTCGCCGTGGACGAACGCGTGCACGTCGCCCACCGGGAACTCCAGCGCCGCGACGGCGTCGAGCAGCTGGGTCGCCGCGGCCTCGCCCACGTCCCCGGTCGCCCGCAGGTCGGCACGGTGCAGCCAGGTTGCGCGCACGTCGGCCGCGGTGTGCCAGTCCTGGTGGTCGGCGGGTCCGTCGACCTGCAGGACGGCGAGCGCCGTCGCGCCCGCGGGCAGCCGTTCGAGTGCGGCGCCGATCGCGGGCAGCGCCGCGTCGTCGCCGACGAGCAGGTGCCAGTCCGCCGCGGGGTTCGGGGCGTAGGCGCCGCCGGGACCCAGCAGCCGCAGCAGGTCGCCCGGCCGGGCGGCGGCGGCCCACGGACCGGCCACACCCGAGTCGCCGTGGTGCACGAAGTCGATCGTCAGCTCGCCCGCGTCGTGGTCGAGCCGGCGGACGGTGTACGTCCGGATCCGGGGCCACTGCTCGCGCGGGAGCTCGCGCCGGATCGCCTCGACGTCGAACGGCTCCGGGTACTCGACGCCGGGCGGGGTGAACAGGAGCTTGACGTAGCGGTCGGTGTACCCGGTGTCCGGGAAGCGCGCGAGCTCGTCGCCACCCAGGACCACACGGATCATGTGCGGGCCGAGGGGCTCGGTCCGCAGGACTTCCAGACTCGTCGCCGTGCGGGCCATCGGCTCTCCCCTCCGTCGGAGTCCGTCCGGCGAACGCCGACGGTAAGGCCACCCTAACCCCGACGCCGCCCCCGCGCCCCCGCGCGGGGCGGCGAACCCCGGCGCCGACCGCGACGCGGCGCCGCGTTCCACGACCGAAAAGCGTCCCCGACGACGAACGGGGCCGATCACATCGATCGGCCCCGTTCGTTTCGACGTCTCCGCCCCGTTCAGTTCTCCTGGTGGTAAGCCTCGAGCACCTCGGCCGGGATACGGCCCCGGTCCGACACCTTCATTCCCCGCTTCCGGGCCCAATCCCGAATTGCCTGGTTCTGCTCGCGGTCCACGGACTGGCGCCGATTCGACGGCGCCGAGCCCGCCGAGGCGCGACGACGCCCACCGGCACGGCGGGCCGCGGCCACATAGGTCGCGAGCGCGTCCCGCAGCTTTCCGGCATTGGACTCGGACAAGTCGATCTCGTACGTCTTGCCGTCGATCCCGAACTCGACCGTCTCGTCGGCCGCCTTACCGTCCAGGTCGTCGATCAGTCTGATCTCACGGATCTGCGCCACCGCCGCAGCCTCCATTCTCACAACGCTGAGCTCTTACAACTGCGGCGACGCCGCTAAAGCGAGACTATATGCATTCCGCAAGCGGTGTCGACCCGGGTTCACCGAAGCGGGAAGGCCGAAAGTCCCACTCCGGCGGCCGCGTCACTCGGAACGGACGAGCGGGAACAGAATCGTCTCGCGAATGCCGAGGCCGGTGAGCGTCATCAGAAGACGGTCGACGCCCATCCCCATACCGCCCGTGGGCGGCATGCCGTACTCCATGGCCCGCAGGAAGTCCTCGTCCAGCTGCATCGCCTCGGGGTCGCCCGCCGCCGCCAGCAGCGACTGCCGGTAGAGGCGCTCCCGCTGTTCCACGGGATCGACGAGTTCGGAGTAGGCGGTGGCCAGCTCCGTTCCGAAAACGATGAGGTCCCAGGCCTCGGCGAGCCTCGGGTCGTCGCGGTGCTGCCGGGTGAGTGGCCGGACCTCGACCGGGTAGTCGCGCACGAACGTCGGTTCCACGAGCGTGTGCTCGACGAGCTTCTCGAACAGTTCCAGGACGATCTCGCCGGCCGACCAGGAATCCTTCAACTCGACGTCGTGTTCCGCGGCGATCTTACGCAGAGTTTCGGCAGAGGTGTCGATGGTCACCTCTCGACCGACCGCCTCGGCCACGGATGCGTGAAGCGTGACGCTGCGCCACGGGACCCCGAGATCGTGCTCGGAACCGTCGGCGCGCCGCACGACCGTCGAACCGAAGACGGCCCTGGCGCTTTCCAGGATCAGCTCACGCGTGAGTTCGGCCATGTCGTCGTAGGTGGCATAGGCCTGGTAGGCCTCCAGCATCGCGAACTCGGGCGAGTGCGTCGAGTCGATGCCCTCGTTACGGAAAACACGATTCAGCTCGAACACGCGCTCGATCCCGCCGACGACGGCCCGCTTCAAGTAGAGCTCCGGCGCGATCCGCAGGTAGAGATCCTGGCTCAGCGCATTCGAGCGGGTCACGAACGGACGGGCCGTCGCGCCGCCGTGCAGCACCTGCAGCATCGGCGTCTCGACCTCGATGTAGCCGCGCTCCTCGAAGACCCGCCGCAGCGTCCGCAGCACCGTCGAGCGGGCGCGCACCATCTCGCGGGCCCGTGGCCGCATGATGAGGTCGACGTAGCGCTGGCGCACCCGCGTCTCCTCCGAGAGCTCGCGGTGCGCGACGGGCAGCGGGCGGACGGCCTTGGCGAGCATCCGCCAGGTGTCGGCCGACACCGAGAGCTCGCCGCGGCGGGAGGTGATGACCTCCCCCTCGACGAGCACGAGGTCGCCGAGGTCGACCATCGCCTTCCACTGCGCCAGCGACTCCTCCCCGACGTCGGCCAGGCTGAGCATCGCCTGCAGCTCGGTGCCGTCGCCCTCGCGCAACGTCGCGAAGCAGAGCTTGCCGGTGTTGCGCTGGAAGACGACGCGCCCCGCGACGGCCACCTGGTCGCCGGTCGCGGTGTCGGGCTCGAGATCGGGGTGCGCGTCGCGGACCTCACGCAACGTGTGCGTGCGGCCGACCTCGACCGGGTACGGGTCGATCCCCTGCTCGAGCAGCTCCGCCCGCTTCGCCCGGCGGACCCGGAGCTGCTCGGGAAGGTCGTCGTCGGCGGGTGTGGAGTGCTCGTCGGTCACGCCGAGCAAGCGTAGACATGTGTCCGACGCCCGCTGCCATCGGTGCTGGTCGCGTCCGGACGGATCGCCTGCCCCACCTCCCGCGCGCGGCGTGCGGCGCGTCCCGTTGGTTCGTCGCCGAACCGAACGCGGCACGGTCGGGCTGCGGCGCGGGCCTACCGCGAGGGCCGCCCGGAGGCCGGGCCCGCGGGCACCGGGTGTGCGGCGCCGACGGTCCCGACCGTGGTCCGGAGGTTGCGCAGGTAGGTCAGGCGCAGACCGAGCAGCGTCAGATCGGGGACGTACTCGGTGATGGTCCGCGAGACGCCGTCCATGAGCGGGGCGAGACCGCCCGTGGCGAGCACCGTCACCGGGCCGGCCTTCGGGCCCATCTCGGCGATGATCGCCTGCACCAGCCCGTCGACCTGTCCGGCCGACCCGAACAGCACACCGGACTGCAGGCACTCGACGGTGTTCTTCCCGATCACCGCGCGCGGGCGGACCAGCTCGACGGTCCGCAGCGCCGCGGCCCGCGTGGCCAGCGCCTCCATCGAGATCTCGATCCCGGGAGCGAGCGCGCCGCCGAGGAACTCCCCGCGCGCGGAGACGACGTCGATGTTCGTCGACGTCCCGAAGTCGACGACGACGCACGCCGTCCCGAAGATGCGGTGCGCCGCGAGCGTGTTGACGACGCGGTCGGCGCCGACCTCACGCGGGTTGTCGACGAGGAGCGGCACCCCGGTGCGCACCCCCGGGCCGACGACGACCGTCGGCATCCGCCCGCCGCGCCGCTCCAGCATCAGCCGCAGCTCGCGCAGCAGCGACGGCACCGTCGAGAGCGCGGCGACGCCCGAGACCGCCGCGGCCCGCTCGCCGAGCAGGCCGTTGATCGCCACCTCCAGCTCGTCGGCGGTCATCCGCGCGTCGGTGCGCATCCGCCAGTCACGGACGAGCGGCGGTCGCGGGTCGGGCTCGCTGCCGTCGTCGACGACCGGGGTGTCGTCGTAGAGACCGAGCGCGACCTGCGTGTTGCCGACGTCGATGCAGAGCAGCACCGGCGTCAGGCCGAGCGCATCCGGGTCACCGAGCCGGACACGAGGCCCGACCCGGCGGGGGCGTGCCCCGGGTCGTCGCCGATCTCGGCGACCCGGTTGCGGCCGTCGACGAACACGACGCGCGGGTCGTACGCGGCGAGCTCGGCGGCGTCGTACTGACCGTAGGAGATCAGGATGACCAGGTCGCCGGGGTGCACGAGATGCGCGGCGGCGCCGTTGATCCCGATGACGCCGGAGCCGCGCTCGCCGGGGATCACGTAGGTCTCCAGCCGGGCGCCGTTGGTGATGTCGACGATCGCGACCTGCTCGCCCTCGAGCAGGTCGGCGGCCTCCATCAGGTCGAGGTCGACGGTCACCGATCCGACGTAGTGCAGGTCGGCCTGCGTCACCGTGGCACGGTGGATCTTGGACTTCATCATCGTGCGGTACATGGTGGCCTCCGAGCTACAGCTGGACCGGGACGTTGTCGATCAGGCGGGTGGTGCCCAGACGGGCGGCGACGAGCAGCCGGGCACGGCCGGTCGCGGGCGTCGGGCCGAGCTCCGGGTCGCGCAGCTCCAGGTACTCGACGTCGAGTGCCGGCTCGGCGGCCAGCACGTCACGGGCCCGGGCGAGCACGGCGTCGGCGCCGCGTGCCGAGACCGCCGCGCCCTCGGTGAGGGCCTTCTGCAGCAACGGCGCGAGGGTGCGCTGCTCGTCGGACAGATAGGCGTTGCGCGACGACAGCGCCAACCCGTCGGGCTCCCGCACGGTCGGGACGCCGACGATCGAGAGCGGGAAGTTCAGGTCGCGGACCATCTTCTGCAGCAGCACGAGCTGCTGGTAGTCCTTCTCCCCGAAGATCGCGATCTCCGGCGCGACGATCTGGAACAGCTTGCCGACCACCGTCAGCACGCCCTCGAAGTGACCGGGGCGGATCGCGCCCTCGAGCTCGTCGGCGAGCGGGCCGGGCACGATGCGGGTCTGCGCACCCGGCGGGTACATGTCGTCGACCGACGGGACGAACGCGAGCTCGACGCCCTCCTCGCGCAGCACCTCGAGGTCGGCCTCCAGCGGCCGCGGATAGCGCGAGAGATCCTCGTTCGGCCCGAACTGCAGCGGGTTGACGAAGATCGACACCGCGGTCACGGTCGAGCCCGGGAGCAGCCGGGCGTGCCGGATCAGCTCGCGGTGCCCGTCGTGCAGGGCGCCCATCGTCGGGACCAGTGCGACGCGGCGGCCCGCGCCCCGCAGGGCCCGCGAGACGGCGTGCACCTCGGCGGGCACACGGTGGACGGTGAGTTCGCCCGCGCGGTAGCCGCCCGTGGTCCGGGCAACGCTGGTCATCGGTCCTCCCGCAGGGTGGTGAGCACGTCGTCGGCGGCCTGCTCGGCGAGCAGCCCCGCGGCGGTGGCGCGGTGCGCGGTGCGCGCGGCCAGCGTCCGGTAGGTGCGCGCGAGCTCGGGATCGGCGGCGTCGAGCTCGCGCAGGTGGGTGGCGACGGTGCCGACGTCCCCGCGCGCGACGGGCCCGGTCAGCGCACGGTCACCGTGGCGCAGCGCGTTGTCCAGCGCCGCCGAGAGCAGCGGCCCGATCAGCCGCTCGGCCGGCCGGATGCCGACCTTCTCGAGCAGGTCGGTGGCGTCGCGCACCAGGGTGACCAGGTGGTTCGCGCCATGGGCGAGCGCGGCGTGGTAGAGCGGCCGGGCGGCCTCGGGCACCCGCACGGGCTCGGCCGTCATCTCGACGACGAGCGCCTCGCCCACGTTCCAGGCCGCCTCGTCGTGTTCCGGGGCGGTGACACCGAAGCAGCACGACGTCAGCCGCTGCACGTCCTCGACGCGGCCGGTGAACGTCATGGCCGGGTGCAGGGCCAGCGGCAGGACGCCGTGCTCGACGGCCGGGTCCAGCACCGCCACGCCGTGCGCACCCGAGGTGTGCACGACGATCTGGCCCGGCCGGAAGCAACCCGCGGCGGCGAGACCGCGGACGAGGCCGGGCAGCACGTCGTCGGGGACGGCGAGCAGCGCGAGATCGGAGCGGGAGACGACCTCGTCGGGCGGGAGCAGCGGGACGTCGGGCAGCAGTGTCTGCGCGCGGGCGACGGACGCCCGCGAGACGCCTGAGGTCGCGACGACGTGGTGTCCCGCGGCGGCCAGTGCGGCACCGACTACGGAACCCACCCGGCCCGCGGACACGACGCCCACGGCGAGCCGCGCAGGCCTGCCTGCACTCATCACGCACTCCTCGCTCGTTCCAGTCCCGGTCGCGGGTACCAGACGAGTTGTCGGCTACGGCTGACGACGTGCACAGGTTAGACGCGCCCCGGCCCCCGGATGACGCCCGCGTGAGCCGCTTCACGAGCGGCGTCGGCCACCCCCGTCGCGACGCCCCCGCGACCGGCAGGTGAACCGGTCCGCCTGGTCAGGGGTCGCTCACGGGCGGTGGCTCGGGGGCGGACCGCCGTGACCGGGCGGCGGGCCGTAGCCCGGGCGCGGGCCGTAGCCGGGGGGCGGCGGGCCGGGGCGGGGTCCGTAGCCGGGACCGGGGCCCTGGGCGGGCCACGGCGGCGGCGTCGGAGCCGGCGCCGGCCGGCCGCCCGGCGCGACCATGATCGTCGGCGGTTCCCAGCCCGGCGGGGGCGCCTGCTTCCAGGCCGCGGAGAGCGCGTCGGGCATGCCGAGCGCCTTGGCCCGGGCCTTCTTGAGCAGCAGCAGCATCTCGTCGTTGCGCTGCTGGGCTCGCTGCTGGACCGCGCCGCGGGCGATCCGGGCCCGCATGAACGCCATCTCGGTGACGGCCGCCTGGTACTCGGCGACGGCCCGCGCCGCGGCGGGACCCGACCGGCTGCGCACCGCCCGCCGCCACCCGCGCCTGCCGGCCAGGCTGGCCAGCAGCTCGACCTCGCTCTGCGCGATCCAGCCCGCCGCCGCGAAGCCCGGCAGCTGGTCGGCGACCGTGCGCTGCTCACGGCGTCGTTGCCAGATGATGAGCACGATCGTCGCGACGAACACCGGCAGCATGATCGCGACGTAGACCGTGATGAACGTGCCGCTGCCGCCGAGGGTCGCCGAGCCGTTCCAGAGCGCGTGCAGCGCGACCGCGCACAGGTAGCCGCCGAGCACCCAGAGGACCCGGGTGCCGACCCGGCGCGAGCCAGCCGCAAGCCCCACGGCGATGCCGGTCATCGACGTGAACAGCGGGTGCGCGAACGGGGAGAACACCCCGCGCAGCACCAGCACCGTCAGCACGCTGCCGGTCTCGGTGCCCACACCCTCGGCGAAGGCGCGGCCCATGTAGAGGATGTTCTCGGTGAACGCGAACCCGGCCGCGACCAGCCCCGCGTACACGATGCCGTCGACGATGCCGTCGATCTCGCGGCGCATGAAGACCAGCAACCCGACGAGGAACAGGCCCTTCACGGCCTCCTCGACGAAGGGCGCGATGGCCACCGCACCCAGCACGTCGCCGGTGCCGCGGCCGAGCAGGTCGTCGGCCGCGAGCGCGGCGCTGCTGTTGATGAGCAGGGCCGACAGCGCGGCGAAGCCCGCGCCCCACAGGAACGCGAGCTGCAGCAGCCGCGGCGGCTCGGGCTCCCACCGGTCGACCCACAGGAACGCCGCGACGACCGGCCCGACCGGCAGCAGCGCGCAGATCGCGCCGACGAACACCGCCCCGACGCCGATCCGGGCGGCGACGAGACCCACGACGACGAGCCCGCAGATCGCCAGCACGACGAGGCCGATGACCGGCGCGAGAACCACCCGGCGATGGCGTTGCCGGGTGGGGATGGCGACGGTCTGCGTCATGGCCCCCCAGCCTACGGGGCGATCACGAGGCGCCGCGGAGGGTCAGCGCCCGGCGCCCGGGCCGCGGCCGGCCTCCTCGTCGCGCGGGTCGTCGGGGGTGCGGCAGCAGCGTTCCAGCCACAGCCCGCCCGCGACGAGCACCAGCGCGCTGACCAGCCCGACCCCGGCCGCGCGGGCGTCGGACCCCGCGGCGACGACGTCGCCGACCATCGGCAGCACGTAGACCAGCAGGCCGGCCCACAGCCCGGCCACGACCGCCCCGCCCAGCGACGACGCCTTGGCCACGATCACCGCCCGGGCCGCGGCGAGCGCCTCCACCGGACGGGTTCCCGGCCGATGCTCGATCCGGGCGCGCAGCAGGTTGCCCGCGACGACCTCGACGATGCCGAGCACCGCCAGCGTGATCCCCGCCGTGAGCGGGAACGTCGGCAGCGCGGAGTAGGTGAACCGGACGAGCAGGTGCGCCACGACGGCCGCGACCAGCCCGACGATCACCAGGTCGCGCGGGCGGGTCGGGGTCATCTCGCGTCGCTGCCCACGACGAGCGGCAGGTCGTCGCGACGGCGGACGTCGGCGATCTCGCCGGCCGGCAACGCGTCGAGGAGGGTGCGGACCGGACCGCGCCCGGCCAGCACCGCGCCCGGGTCGACGTCGAGCCAGGGGACGAGCACCGTGGCGCGCTCGGACGTGCCGGGATGCGGCAGCACCAGCTCGGGATCGTCGCTGATCACGTCGGCGCCGTCGGCGGTGACCGCGACGACGTCGACGTCGAGCGTGCGCGGGCCCCACCGCTGCTCACGGACCCGGTGCGCCGCCTGCTCCAACCGCTGCCCACGGCGCAGCCAGCCCCAGGCGTCGGTCCCCGGGTCGTCGACGACGATCACGGCGTTGAGGAAGTCGGGCTGCTCGATCCCGCCCCACGGCGCCGTCTCGTAGACCGGGGAGGCGGCGACGAGCACGTCGGCCATGTCGTCGACGACCGCGCGCAGGTGCGCGATCCGGTCGCCGAGGTTGGAGCCGAGGCTCAGCACGGCCCGGGTCATGCGGGCACGATCCGTCCGCGGTTGTCGTGGGCCTTCCGCGACCGCCGTGCCACGACCGCGACGTCGGCGAACTCCAGCGGGATGGGCGCCTGCGGCTTGTGGATCGTCACCTCCACGGCCTGCAGCCGCGCGTCGAAGTCCATGAGGTCGTCGGCGACCCGGGCGGAGACGGTCTCGATGAGGTCGCACGCCTCGCCGCCGACGATCGCCGCCGCGCGCTGGGCGAGCGCGCCGTAGTCGAGGGTGTCGGCCAGGTCGTCGGAAGCGGCCGCCGGTGCGAGGTCCACCCAGGCCGTGACGTCGACGACGAAGTCCTGCCCGTCGCGACGCTCGTGGTCGAACACCCCGTGGTTGCCGCGGACCCGCAGCCCCCGCAGCTCGATGCGGTCGGTCACCTGCTCGTCCTTCCTGCGCGATCGGGCGCCGCGCCGAGCCGCCACGCGCGCGCGACGGCGATCGCGTCGACCGACGACGCGACGTCGTGCACCCGGACCCCCCACACACCCGCCTGCGCCGCCAGCGCGGTGACGGCAGCGCCCGCGACCTCCCGGCCGGCAGGCGGCCGGACGCCGTCCGGTCCGCCGAGCAACGTGCCGAGGAACCGCTTGCGCGAGGCCCCGACCAGGACGGGGAAGCCCAGCTCGATGAACACGTCGAGCCGGTGCAGCAGCGCCCAGTTGTGGTCGCCGGTCTTGGCGAAGCCCAGGCCGGGGTCGAGCACGATGCAGGCCGGGTCGACCCCGGCGAGCACGGCCGCGTCGACCCGCGCGACGAGCTCGTCGCGGACCTCGGCGACGACGTCGTCGTAGCGCGCGAGATCGTCCATCCGGTCGCTGTGGCCGCGCCAGTGCATGAGGATCCACGGCACCCGGGCCTGCGCGACGACCGAGGCCATCCGCGCGTCGGCCATCCCGCCCGACACGTCGTTGACGACGTCGGCGCCCGCCTCCAGCGCCGCCTCGGCCACCTCGGCGCGGGTGGTGTCGATGCTGACCGGCACGCCGTGCCCGGCGAGCTCCCGGACGACCGGCACGACGCGGCGCCGCTCCTCGTCGACCGAGACGCGGTGCGCGCCCGGCCGCGTCGACTCGCCGCCGACGTCGACCATGTCCGCCCCCGCCTCGCGCAGCGCGATGCCGTGGGCGACGGCGGCATCGGGGTCGAGGAAGCGCCCGCCGTCGGAGAAGGAGTCCGGCGTGACGTTGAGGATGCCCAGGACCGCGCACCGTCCCGGCTGCGGCAGGTCCCCCGCCACGGGTCAGCCGCTCCGGATCAGCGACATCGCCTCGGCCCGCGACGTCGACGACGTCGAGAACAGGCCGCGCACCGCCGACGTCGTCGTCCGCGAGCCCGGTTTGCGCACGCCGCGCATCGCCATGCAGAGGTGCTCGGCGTCGATCACGACGATGACCCCGCGCGGCTCGAGCTTGCGCACGAGCGCGTCGGCCACCTGCCCGGTGAGCCGCTCCTGCACCTGCGGGCGGCGCGCGTAGTTCTCGACGACGCGCGCGATCTTCGACAGGCCCGTGACGCGACCGGTGACGTTGGGGATGTACCCCACGTGCGCGACGCCGTGGAACGGCACGAGGTGGTGCTCGCACGTCGAGAACATCGGGATGTCCTTGACGAGGATGAGCTCCTGGTGCTGCTCGTCGAACGTCCTGTCGAGCACGGCGTCGGCGTCGGTGTACAGCCCGGCGAAGATCTCCTCGTAGGCGCGCGCGACCCGGGCCGGGGTGTCGCGCAGGCCCTCCCGGTCGGGGTCCTCACCGATGGCGATGAGCAGCTCGCGCACCGCCGCCTCGGCGCGCGCGCGGTCGACGCCGCGGTGCCCGTTGACGGAGGAGGTCGGGGCGGCCGCGGAAGCGGAGCTCACGATCAGGCCCCCTGCCCGGGACGCTCGTCGGACCCGTCGCGCGGCGCCGTGCCGTTGCCGCCGCCCTCGGCGGGATGCCCGCCGGCCGCCTGGTGGTCCGGTCCGTGCCCGTTGCCGGTGACGGGCGTCCCGCCCGCGATCGGGCCCGTGGCGGGACCGGTGGCCGGCGCGTCGGGGCCGGGCTGCCACTCCGGGGGCGGCCAGCTCTGCCCGGCCGGGGTGGTGGCCGGACGCCAGTCCGGCGGCGCGCCGTAGTTGGGCGGCACCGCGTTCGGCTGCCCGGGGTTCGACTGCGACGACCGCGGCGGGTGGTGTCCCGCGACAGCCGCCTGACCGGGCCGCAGCGGCACCTGGTGCGTCGACCGGTCCTGCCAGCCCTGCTGGGCCTGCGGGAAGCCGCCGCCCGGGTAGGGCGGCTGGTTGCCGGGAGGACCGCCGTTCGGGCCCGGCGCGGGAACGCCGTTGCCGCCACCGGGGTACGAGCCGACCGGGGCCGGCTCCAGCGCGGGCCGGGTGTCGGGCGGCCAGGGCTCGCCACGCTCGCGGGCGCGCTCGGCCGGTGTCTGGATCGGCGGCTTGTCCGACGGCGTGCGGCCGCCGAAGTCGTTGAACGCCGTGATCCGCGGCCGCTTCTCGACCCGGTCGAAGATCCGCTCGAGGTCCTTGCGGGTGAGCGTCTCCTTCTCCAGGAGCTCGAAGACGAGGTCGTCGAGGACGTCGCGGTAGGTGTTGAGGATCTCCCACGCCTCGTTGTGCGCGGCCTCGATGAGCTTGCGCACCTCCTCGTCGATCTCGTGGGCGACCTCGAGCGAGTAGTCGGCCTGGTTGCCCATCGAGCGGCCGAGGAACGGGTCGCCCTGCTCGCGGCCGTACCGGACGGCGCCGAGCCGGGCGCTCATGCCGTACTCGGTGACCATCGCGCGGGCGATCTTGGTGGCCTGGTCGATGTCGGAGGACGCGCCCGTCGTCGGCTCGTGGAAGACGAGCTCCTCGGCGCTGCGCCCGCCCATCGCGAAGACCAGGCGACCGATCATCTCCGAGCGGGTCATGAGGCCCTTGTCGTCCTCGGGGACGACGAGCGCGTGCCCGCCGGTGCGCCCGCGCGGCAGGATCGTGAGCTTGTAGACCGGCTCCAGGTCGGGCATCGCCCACGCGGCGAGCGCGTGCCCGCCCTCGTGGTAGGCGGTGATCTTCTTCTCCTGCTCGGAGATGATCTTGCCCTTGCGCCGCGGGCCGCCGACGACGCGGTCGACCGACTCCTCGAGCGCGGCACCGTTGATCAGCGTGCCGTTCTCGCGCGCGGTGAGCAGCGCCGCCTCGTTGATGACGTTGGCCAGATCCGCGCCCGACATGCCCACGGTGCGCTTGGCCAGCCCGTCGAAGTCGACGTCGTTGGCGAACGGCTTGCCCTTCGAGTGCACGGCCAGGATCGCGCGGCGCCCCGCGAGGTCGGGCGCGCCGACGGGGATCTGCCGGTCGAAGCGGCCGGGCCGCAGCAGCGCCGGGTCGAGGATGTCGGGGCGGTTGGTCGCGGCGATCAGGATGATGCCGCCGCGCGCGTCGAACCCGTCCATCTCGACGAGCAGCTGGTTGAGCGTCTGCTCACGCTCGTCGTGCCCGCCGCCGAGGCCCGCGCCGCGCTGGCGGCCGACCGCGTCGATCTCGTCGACGAAGATGATGCAGGGGCTGTTCTGCTTGGCCTGCTCGAACAGGTCGCGCACCCGGGACGCGCCGACACCGACGAACATCTCGACGAAGTCGGAGCCCGAGATCGTGTAGAACGGCACGCCCGCCTCGCCCGCGACCGCGCGCGCCAGCAGTGTCTTGCCGGTGCCGGGCGGGCCGTAGAGCAGCACACCCTTGGGGATCTTCGCGCCCAGCGCCTGGTACCGGCCCGGGTTCTGCAGGAAGTCCTTGATCTCGTAGAGCTCTTCGACGGCCTCGTCGGCGCCCGCGACGTCACCGAAGGTGGTCTTCGGCATGTCCTTGTTGAGCTGCTTGGCCCGGGACTTGCCGAACGACATCACCCGGTTCCCGCCGCCCTGGGCGTTGTTCATCATCCAGAACAGGATGAGCAGCACCAGGCCCAGCGGGATCAGGTAGATCAGCATGGACATCAGGAACGAGTCCTGACGGACGATCGTGTTGTAGCTCGGGTTGTTGCCCGCCTGGCGCAGCGCGTCGAAGATCGCGCCCGACGACGCCGCGGGGTACTGGGTGATGATCTGCGTGGTCGAGGTGCCGGGCAGCGGGGTGGCCAGCGTGAGCCGGAGCCGCTGCTCCTTGTCCTCGATCACCGCGTCCTTCACGTTGCCGCTGGTGATCTGCGCGATCGCGGTGGACGTCGGCTCCTGCGTGTACCCGCGGGTGTCGTCGAACAGCGTGGAGAAGGCGAAGTAGACCAGGATCACGACGAGGACCCAGATCAACGGGTTGCGGAGCAGGCGCTTGCGATCCATGCAGCATCGGCCTCGCGGCCTTCACCCTCCCTGGACGATTTTCCCGGCGGCGTCCGACACTCGCCCCGAGCAGTCTGTCGGACTCGCACCGGCCCCGGATCAGCCAGGATAGCTGCCCGTCGGGCCGACCGCGGCACCGCTGCTCACCGGCATCGGTGCGCGTGCGGCAGCGCCCCGCGGACGGAGCACCACCGGTACGTGCCCGGGCAACGAACACCACCCCGCCGGTGTTCCCGCCGGCGGCCCCGGGAAGGATCGTCCGGCAAGGGGTATCCCGGGGCTGCCGACGGTCGTTGGGCAGCCGACGAGCACGACACGCGAGGGGGCGTCGACCCACCTCGTTCCGCGGGGGGAACGCATGCGTCGAGGGTCCGGGAACAAGCTGCGTGGGGCGGTCACGGCGGCGGTGCTCACCGCAGCGGCGACCGTGACGGCACTGGTGCTGCCCGCGACGGCCACGGCGCAACCCGCGCGCCCCGCGGCGGCCGTCGCCCCCGCGGCCCCGGCGGCCCCGGCCTGGGCGCCCGAGCAGAGCGCGGCCATCCACCCCGGCGTCCTCACCACGACGACGGGCGGCGGCCAGTGCACGTCGAACTTCGTGTTCACCGCGGGCGGACGCACCTACCTCGGGCAGGCCGCGCACTGCAGCGCCACCGGCAAGGCCACCGACACCGACGGGTGCACCTCGACGTTGCTGCCGCTGGGCACCGAGGTCGACATCACGGGCGCGACCCGCAAGGGCGTGCTGGCCTACAGCTCGTGGTCGGCCATGCAGGCACGCGGCGAGACCGACCGGGGTGCGTGCGGGGCCAACGACTTCGCGCTCGTCGCGATCGACCCGGCCGACGTCGCGTCGGTCAACCCGACGATGCCGTTCTTCGGCGGCCCGACCGGTGTCTCCTCGGCGGGGCTGCCCGAGGGCGCGCAGACGTTCACCTACGGCAACTCCCCGCTGCGCGGCGGCATCAGCGCGCTGAGCCCCAAGGGCGGCGTGAGCGCGGGCGACACCAACGGCGGCTGGGGCCACGAGGTCTACACGACGAGCCCCGGCGTCCCCGGTGACTCCGGGTCGGGCTACCTCGACGCGAACGGCGGCGCCGTCGCCGTGCTGTCGACGCTGAACCTCGCACCCCTGCCCGTCAGCAACGGGGTGGCCGACCTGGCCAGGGCGCTGGCCTACGCGAACGAGTACGGCGGGCTGGGCCCGATCGCGCTGGTGCCGGGGACGCGGGCGTTCACCCAGAGCCCGCCCGGCGTCCCCGCGACGGCCGTGGCGGTGCCGGCGGGCCCGCCGCTCGGCGGCTGAGCCGAGCCGGACGGGCGCCCACCGTCAGGCGTAGACCTCGGGTGCGAGCGTCCCGATGAACGGCAGGTCGCGGTAGCGCTCGCCGTAGTCGAGCCCGTAGCCCACGACGAACTCGTTGGGGATGTCGAACCCGACGTACTTGACCGGCACGTCGACCTTGACCGCGTCGGGCTTGCGCAGCAGCGTGCACACCTCGAGCGACGCCGGACGCCGTGACTCCAGGTTCTTGAGCAGCCACGACAGGGTCAGCCCGGAGTCGATGATGTCCTCGACGATGAGCACGTCGCGGCCGGCGATGTCGCGGTCGAGGTCCTTGAGGATGCGCACGACACCCGACGACGACGTCGACGAGCCGTACGAGCTGACGGCCATGAACTCCAGCTGCACCGGCAGCGGCATCGCCCGCGCGAAGTCGGTCATGAACATCACGGCGCCCTTGAGGACGCCGACCAGCAGGAGATCGGTCTCCCGCCCCCGCGGACGATCGGCGTAGTCCCGCCCCACGAGCTCGGCGAGCTCGGCGATCTTGTCGCGGATCTGCTGCTCGGTGACCAGGACGGACGCGATGTCGCCGTCGTCGTACACGGGGTGGGCCTCCTCGGTCCGGGCTCGTCGGCCCGACGTTCGTGCGGTCGTGTCCCCGGGACGTACCTCCGCGGGCTCAGCCCACCGGCGGTGGCTCGGCCCGATGCAGGGAGAGCCTGCCATCTCGGCGGACCAGGTCCAAACCGCCCGGGAGGGCGACGCCGCCCTGACCGCGCCAGCGTCCGACGAGATCGTCCACGGCGCGCAGGTGGAGGTCGGTGAGATCTCTCACACCGCTGGTCAGGAGCCATTCCCGGAGGGCTCGGCGGCGCACGGCCTGCGGTGCCGGGCTGAGTGTCGCGGCCCGCAGGCCCCCCTCGGGGAGCCGGGCCGCAGCCAGCAGCTCGCCGGCCAGTGCGTCGAGCGCATCGCCGTCCTCGCGCAGCTGCGCGGCCGTGCGGACCAGCGCCTCCGCGACCCCGCCCGCGAGCACGTCCTCAAGCAGCGGCAGCACCTCCCGGCGCAGCCGCACGCGGGTGAAGCGGGGGTCGTCGTTGTGCGGGTCGTCCCACGCGGTCGCGCCCAGCTCCGCGCACGCGGCCCGGGTCGTCGCACGCCGGACGCCGAGCAGCGGCCGCGCCCACGGCGGGTCCCACGGCCGCATCCCGGCGATCGAGCGCGGCCCCGAACCGCGGCCGAGCCCGAGCAGGACGGTCTCGGCCTGGTCGTCGAGGGTGTGCCCGAGCAGCACCGGGCAGTCGGGAGCCGGGCGTGCGGCCAGCAGCGCGGCGTACCGGGCGCGCCGGGCCGCCGCCTCCAACCCGCCCGGTCCGCCGACGACGACCGGGTGCACCCCGGCCGGGACGCCCCGCGCGCCGAGATCGGCGGCCAGCGCGGCCGACCGGGCGGCGGAGCCCTCCTGCAGCCCGTGGTCGACGATCGCCGCCGTGACCCGTCCGGGCAGCTCGGCGGCGGCGGCCAGGGTCAGGGCGAGCGAGTCGGCACCCCCGGAGCAGCCGACGACGACGGGCGCCTCTCGCACCGGCGCGGGCAGCGCCACGAGCGCGCGCCGGACCGCGAGCCGCAGCGACGCCACGGCGCTCCCCGCCCGGGTCGTCGTCACCGCGCGCCGCTCAGCCCATCCGGCGCAGCCACGCCGCCGGCTCGGCCAGCTCGGCCCGCGTGGGCAACGTCTCGGGGGACTCCCACACCCGGTTGAACCCGTCCATCCCCACCGCCAGCACCACGTACGACGTGAACGCCGCCCCGACCGCGTACTGCTTCATCTTCGCCTCGACGCCCAGCAGCGCACGGAGCAGCCGGTCGAGCAGCCCGCCGCCGCGGCGCCGGACGGTGAACCGCTCACGGATCGTCGCGACGCTCGGCACCACCGACGGGCCGACCGCGTCCATCACGTGGTCGGCGTGGCCCTCCAGCAACGTCGTCAGCGCGAGCAGGCCGTCGAGCACCTCGCGCTGCTCCGGGCCCTGCAGCAGCTCGACGACGGCCAGCGCGTCGCCCTTCGTCTCCCGCATGCGCTTCGCGACCTCCGGCAGCCGCGACAGGACGTCGCTGCCGTCGGTGTCGGCCAACGAGAGGAACTTGCCGACCTGCCCCGCGAAGTGGTCGCGCAGCCACGGGACGGCGGTGAACTGCAGCCGGTGGGTGGCCTCGTGCAGGCAGACCCACAGGCCGAACTCGGCGGCCGGGACGTCGAGCGACTGCCGGGCCGCATGCACGTTCGGCGCGACCAGCAGCAGCCGGCCCGCGCCGTCGGGGCCGCCGAAGGGGTCGTACTGGCCCAGCACCCGCCCGCCCAGGTACGCGAGCACCGACCCGACCTGCAGGCCGGCCGTCGTCCCGGTGACGGCACGGGCGACCCGGGCCGTGCGGGGCAGCGACGCGCCCGCGGTCAGCGCGGCCATGCCGTCGACGGCCGCCGCGGCCCACGCCGGCCGGTCGACGACGTCGGCGGGCAGCAGCGGAAGGCCCGCGCCCAAGCCGGTGACCTGGCGGACGTGCCCCTCGGCGACGGCCGCGTCGGACCGCAGCCGGACGACCAGCTCGCGGGCCTCGGCGCGGGACGCCTGCGGGCCCGGGCCCATCAGTCGGCCGGCGGTGCGCTTGGCCAGGTCCCAGTTGACGGGCAGGCCGGACGGGGCGGGCACAGGGGTCTGGGTCGGAGCGGACGGCACCTACCCGAGGCTACGCACCCGGGGCGGTCCGGCCGCACCCCGAACGGCACTCCATCTGCCTCGTGGGCCGGCGTCCTACCTCGTGGGTCGGCGTAGTCGGCTCGGGGGCCGGGCCGTCAGCGGCAGCCGCAGCGGCTCAACTCCGCCGCGATCGCGTCGAGGCGGGGCCGGACGTCGGCGGGGCTGGGGCCGTTGGACATGAACGCGAACACCAGCAGCCTGCCGTCGGCGTCGGTGACGACGCCCGCGAGGCTGCTCACACCCGTCAGCGTGCCCGTCTTCGCGCGCACCACCCCGCGCCCGGCCGCGGACGTCCCGGTGCCGAAGCGGTCCTCCAGCGTCCCGTCGCCGCCCGCGACGGGCAGGCCGGCGAGGATCGGCCGCAGGAAGTCGGTGTCGTCGGGACCCTGCGGCGGCGCGGCGGCGGCCGCGAGGATGCCGGTGAGCAGTCGCGGCGGGATGCGGTCGACCGTCGAGAGCCCGCTGCCGTCGACCAGCACCGCGCCCGACGGGTCGATCCGGGCCTGGCTCAATGCGGCCAGCACCTGCGCCGCGCCGCCGGTGAACGACGGCTCCCCGCCACGGGCGATCGCGACCTCGCGCGCGAGGATCTCGGCCGTCACGTTGTCGGACGCCTCGAGCATGTACTCGATCAGGTCGGAGATCGACGCGGACGACACCGTGCCCAGTACCTGCGCGTTCGGCGGCGCGGTGCCCGAGCTGACCACCGACGGGTCGAGCCCCAGCTCCTTCGCGAACGCCTGGCCCGCCGCACCTGCCGGGTCGGCGACGCGGGCACCGTCCTGCGCGGTGGGGTCGATGCGCCCGCCGTCGAGCATCAGTGGCTCGATGGGCGTGATGTCGCCGCCCGCGATGTCGGCCCGGTCCCACCCCTGCGCGAACGTCGGCCCCGTGTAGCGGCTGGTGTCGACGATCACGGAGGTGATCTTCTGGTTCCCCATCGACTTCTCGACCGCGGCGGCGAGATCGGCCAGCCGCGGGGCATCGGGGTAAACGGAGTCCTTGCCGGGGGGCAGGTCGGTCAGCGAGGGGTCACCGCCGCCGACGATCACGACCGAGCCGGGCGTCGGGCCCTGGACGACCTTCGTGTAGAGGTGATCGGTCCCCGCGAGCGTCAGCAGCGCGGCGGCGGAGGTGAGCAGCTTGGCCGTCGATCCCGGGGCCAGCGGCTGGTCGACGGCGCGCTGCCACAGCTGCGACCCCGTCGAGGGGTCGACGACGGCACCGCCGAACGTCCCGAGCGCGCTGGTCCCGGTGACGGGCTGGAGCGCGGCGGTCAGGCCGGCGGCCGTCGGCAGCGGCGCGTCGGCCGGGAGCGGCCCCAGCGCGGGCACCGGGACCGGGATCGCCGGGGCGTCCGCGGCCGACGAGCCGAGCAGCTGGGGAGCCGACAGCGCGACCGCCGAACCGATCGCCGCGGCCGTCACGAGAACAGTGAGCACCGCGACGCCGCGGCGCAGCCCACGACCCGGGACTCGGAACGTGTCGCCGATCCGACGTCCGAAACCCACCCGTTCCTCCTGCCTGCGACCTCTCTCACGGGCGTGACCCGCACCCCCGGAGGGCCCACACCGTCGGGCGGTCCCCCACACTAGAGGTAGGCGCCGGGGCCGGTCGCCCGACCGGCGTCGGCTCCCGACAGCCGCCACCGACCCATCAGGAGCAACGAACCGTGGACTTCGACGTCACCATCGAGATCCCCAAGGGCGGCCGGAACAAGTACGAGGTGGACCACGAGACGGGACGCATCCGCCTCGACCGGACGCTCTTCACCGCGACCCAGTACCCGGCCGACTACGGATTCATCGAGGACACCCTCGGGGAGGACGGCGACCCCCTCGACGCGCTGGTCCTCGTCCAGGAGCCGACGTTCCCGGGCTGCCTGATCCGCTCGCGCGCCATCGGCATGTTCCGGATGAAGGACGAGAAGGGCGGCGACGACAAGGTCCTCTGCGTCCCGGCCGACGACCCGCGCCAGGAGCACCTGCGCGACATCCACCACCTGCCCGAGTTCGACCGGGCGGAGATCCAGCACTTCTTCGAGATCTACAAGACGCTGGAGCCGGGCAAGAGCGTCGAGGGCGCGACGTGGGTCGGTCGCGCCGACGCCGAGTCCGAGATCCTCGCCTCCCGCAAGCGCGCCCACGAGGCCGCCGCGGAGCACGAGGACCACTAGCGTCCGTTCGCACGTCCCCCGGTGGCGGCCGCGTCAGCGTCGCCCGGCGGCACCGGGTGGGCCCTCTGCGGCCCGGATCCTCTCCTCGGCCCTCGACGGCCGGACTCGCCGTGTCAGCGGACGTTCTGTCGCTGACGACCGAGACCGTCGATCTCCATCTCGACGACGTCCCCGCGGCGCAGATGCGGAAAGCGACCCGAGAGGGCAACGCCCTCGGGCGTCCCGGTCAGTACGAGGTCACCCGGCTCGAGCACCAGCCGGTGGGACAGCACCCGGACGAGAGCTGCCACCGGGAAGACCATGTCCTTCGTCGACGAGTCCTGGCGTGGCTCGCCGTTCACCCAGGATCGCAACCGCAGCGCCTGCGGCTCGACCTCCGCGGCCGGTACGAGGTCGGGACCGAGCGGACAGAACGTCGGGAACGTCTTGCCCGTCGACCACTGGCCCCCTGAGAGATCGAACTGGTACTCGCGCTCCGAGACGTCGTTCGCGACGACGTACCCGGCGACGTGGGAGAGCGCGTCCTCGTCGGTGACACAGTTCGCGGCCCGTGACCCGATGACGACGGCCAGCTCGACCTCCCAGTCGCCACGGGTCGAGCCCGCCGGCAGCACGACGTCGTCGTCCGGTCCGACGAGGGTGTTGGGGTGCTTGAGGAACAGGATCGGCTGCTCGGGGACCGGGCTGCCGGACTCGGCCGCGTGAGCGGCGTAGTTCTGCCCGATGCACAGGATCGCCTGCGGTCGCGCGACCGGCGGGCCGATCCGCAGACCGGCGGGATCGACGACGGGGAGCCGACCCGCACGAGCCTCCTCCGCTGCCCGGGTGAGGCCGTCCGCGGCGAGGAAGGCGCCGTCGATGTCGGCGGTCAGCGGTGTGAGGTCGAAGACGGTGCCGTCGATCTCGACGACCGGACGTTCGGAACCTGCCGGGCCCAGCCGGCGGAACGCCGTCACGACGGGATCCCGACGACGGCCTCGATCTCGACGAGCAGCTCGGGCAGGACCAGCGCGGACACCTGCACCAGCGTCGACGCCGGCTTCGCGGCGCCGAAGAACTCCTTGCGAACCTCGTTGACGGCCTGGCGGTCGTCGATGTCCGTCAGGTAGACGGTGACCTTCAGTACGTCGGCGAACGACGCCCCGACCAGGCCGAACGTCCTGCCCAGCAGCTCGTGGACGTACCGGGCCTGTGCCGTGACGTCCCCCTTGCCGACGACCTCGCCGTC
>Ga0182736_1001258_pt1 | contig 26403 bp, 25 predicted proteins | sample eDN5th30CKraftBY_FD_128882 | JGI IMG/M metagenome (GOLD analysis project Ga0182736, IMG submission 128882) | Enriched backyard soil microbial communities from Emeryville, California, USA - eDNA 5th pass 30_C Kraft BY (version 2) (version 2) | ecosystem: Environmental > Terrestrial > Soil >...
CCATGTATGACGCCTGGCATGATTTCGAGGCGGTGGCGCCGGACGGCGGGCGCATGGTCGCCAATATCGCCGGGCCGGTCTGCGAAAGCGGCGACACTTTCGCCATGGGCCGCGACATCGACAAGGTGCAGAGCGGCGACCTTGCCGTGTTCCGCACCGCCGGCGCTTATGGGGCGACGATGGCGAGCACCTATAATAGCCGTCCGCTGGTGCCCGAGGTGATGGTGGATGGCGACCGGTTCGCCGTGGTCGCCGACCGCATCCTGCCCGAAGCGATCATCGCCGCCGAGCGGGTGCCGGACTTTCTGAACGATTGAGCGGCCGGGTCGCTAACGGCGTAGAGCGGCGGAGCAGCCGATATGGTGAGAGCCGCCGATGGACGCGGCCTCACCGTCGACTGAGCCCCCGCGCCTCGACTTCGCATGGGCCGAGCGGATAGGGTGCCGCCATGCACAGCCTGCCCGTCTTCATCCGACTCGCCGATACGCCCGTCATCCTGATCGGCGCAGGCGAGGCCGCGCAGGCCAAGCAGCGGCTGATCGAGCGGGCTGGCGGCCTGCCTGTCGCGCCGGACGATGCGCAGGCCGGGCAAGCCCGCCTCGCCTTCATCGCGCTGGAGGATGAAGCGGCAGCACAGGCGGCGGCAGTGTGGCTCAAGGCACGCGGGATACTCGTCAACGTCGTCGACCGGCCGGCGCTGTGCGACTTCACCACGCCGGCCATTGTCGATCGCGCGCCGGTGCTGATCGCGGTCGGCACCGGCGGCGCCTCGGCCGGCCTTGCCAAAGCAATCCGCCAGCGCATCGAGCAATTGCTGCCCGCGCGGCTGGGCACGCTGGCGACAGCGCTCCAGAATGCGCGCGGTGCCTTGCGGGCGCGCTGGAGCGATGCCCGCGCCCGCCGGCTCGCACTCGATGCCGCCTTCGCGCCCGGTGGCCGGCTCGATCCGCTGGCCGATCTCCCGCCCGAGGCAGTGGCGGGATGGCTGGCCGCGGCCGACGACCCGCCGCGCACCCGCACCGAGACGATCCGGCTCACATCCGCCGACCCGGACGACCTGACCCTGCGCGCCGCACGGCTGCTCGGCGAGGCGGACCGGATCATCCACCCCGCCGCCGTGCCCGCCCCGATCCTCCACCGCGCCCGCGCCGATGCCGAGCGCATAATGCGCGGAACCGATCAGACGACGCCGCCCGCGCCCGGCCTGACCGTAATCCTCACCATGGCGCAGGAGCAGAGCCCGTCATGACGCCATCCGCCGCTCCTCCCCTCTCCATCGCCCTCGATGCCCGCGCCGAGCTGGGTGAAGGCCCGCGCTGGCATGGCAGCGAGCAATGCCTCTACTGGGTCGATATCCCACGTAACGAACTGCATCGTTTCGATCCGGCCACCGGGCGCGACGAGATACGCCGTTTTACCGATCCGGTCGGCTGCTTCGCCTTTCGGGCGCGGGGCGGATTGGTGCTTGCGATGAAGGACGGACTGGCGTTGCTCGATGACTGGGCGGCCGAGCCGGTGCCGTTTGGCGAGCAGGTTTTTGCAGGCAGGCCCGATCTGCGCAGCAATGACGGACGGACCGATCCGGCCGGACGCTTCTGGGTGGGAAGCGTCAACATGGCGAAGAGCGCGCGGGACGCGGCGCTTTACCGGATCGATGCGGCAGGCCGCTGGACGCTGATCGAGAATGATATGATGACGTGCAACGGGGCCGCCTTCAACGCGGACGGCACGGCTTTCCGCCATGCCGATACGCCGAGCCACAGGCTGCGCGGCTATGCTGTCGATCCTGTCACCGGCAACCTGTCCGACCGGAGGATCATCCACCAGTTCGTGCAGGATAAAGGGCGGCCGGACGGCGGATCGTTCGATGCCGAGGGTTGCTACTGGAGCGCACTGTTCGATGGCGGGCGGGTCGTGCGCCTTTCCCCAGACGGCGAGATCATGCAGACCGTCGCGCTGCCGGTCAGCCGGCCGACGATGATCGCTTTTGGCGGCGCGGACCTGCGCACCGCCTATGTCACGACCGCGCGCAGCGGCCTCTCCGACGAAGCGCTGGCGATGCAGCCGCATGCCGGGGCGCTCTTTTCCTTCCCCGTCGCGGTGCCTGGACTGGCGGAAACGCCCTTCGCCGGCTGAGCCTGCTCTCCCGACGGGCGTCTAACGGGATTCTCATTCGGTCAGGAGCTGATGAGCGGGCCGATCGGCATGTCCATCCCCTGCGCGAGCGGCAACGCCGTCTCACATCGCGCGCATTGCGCCGTCGTGCGGCCGATCAGCCAATGCGTGCCGGCGCAACCGGGGCAATAGTTGAGCGTGCCGGGATGATAATTGAGCGCATAATGTGCGGTGATCGCCAGTGCGCGCGCGCCGGCATGGTGAGGTGCGGCCCCCGCCCGGGCCATATCCGTCTGGTGGGTCATGATGCAGTCCCTTCCTTCCTGCGCAAACGTGCGAGACTCGGCCCGGTTCCCGCTTTGCACCGCCTGTCTTGTTTGGGGACAGCCATCTTATCCGGCGGTCATGCCGCTTGACTCACGCCATGATGATTTTATTATGATATCATCATTATCAGGAGGTCCGTCATGAACGCATCCTTGTCCACCGCTGGCCGCAACCCGGCGCTATCCGCCTCGCAGGAGCGCCCGGCGGCGACACGCAGCGGCTACGGGATGCTGATCGTGCTGCTGGCGCTGCCGCTCCTGACGATTGCCATCGTGATGTGGGCAGCGGCCAATGATAGCGGCTTCCTGCTCGGCACGGCGCTGTGGGTGGGCGGCTTCCTCACCCTGATGACGCTGGCCGGCTTCTACATGCTGCAACCCAATCAGTCGGTGGCGATCACCCTGTTCGGCGCCTATCGCGGCACGGACCGCATGACCGGGCTGCGCTGGCTATGGCCATGGCTGCGGCGCCAGAAAGTCTCGGTGCGCGCCAATAATATGGTCTCCGAGAAGCTCAAGGTGAATGACCTGCGCGGCAACCCCATCGAGATTGCGGCGCAGATCGTCTGGCGCGTGACGGATACGGCGCAGGCCCTGTTCGACGTGGAGGACTATAAGGCTTTCGTCATCGTCCAGACCGAGGCGGCGGTGCGCTCCATCGGTGCGCGCTACGCCTATGACGATCTGGAGCATCGCGAGGAAATCACATTGCGCGGCAACCATGAGGTGGTGAACAGCGAATTGCGCGAAGTGCTGATCGCCCGGCTGGAGGTGGCCGGCATCACGGTGGACGAATGCGGCCTCACCCATCTGGCCTATGCGCCGGAAATCGCCGGCGCGATGCTGCGGCGGCAGCAGGCGCAGGCGGTGGTCGCCGCGCGGCAGACGCTGGTGTATGGCGCGGTCGGCATGGTCGAGATGGCGCTGGATGAGCTGAGCAAGAAGAATGTGGTCGAACTGGATGACGAGCGCCGGGCCGCGATGGTCTCCAACCTGATGGTCGTGCTCTGCGGCGAGCGCGATACGCAGCCGGTGGTGAATGCCGGCTCGCTTTACCAATAGAGGCGCCGGACCGGCGACGATGGCGTGACCCAGCCCCCGAAGAAATCCTTTGCGCTGCGGCTCGATCCGGCGCTGTATGACGCATTGCAACGCTGCGCGGCGGCGGAACTGCGCAGCGCCAACGCGCAGATCGAGGTGATGCTGCGCGAGGGGCTGGCGAAGCGCGGCGTCACCCTTGCCCCGCCCAAGGCGCGGCGGCGCGGGCGACCGCCGAAGACGGATAATGCGCCATGAGGGGAGGACCGGGATGAAAGCGCCGACGTCGATCGCTCCGGCGATGGCCGCCATGCTGAGCCTTGCTGGCGCGGGCGACGCGGTCGGGCAGGAGATTGAGGCGCCCGGACCGCAAGGCGCGCTGCATGGCACGCTACTTCCCCCGGCGGATGGCGGCCCGCTGCTGCTCATCATCCCCGGTTCCGGCCCGACCGATCGCGACGGTAATAATCCGCTCGGCGTGCGCGCCGCGCCCTACCGGCTGCTGGCCGAGGCGCTGGCGGCACGCGGCATCGGCTCGGTGCGGATCGACAAGCGCGGCATGTTCGCCAGCGCCGGCGCGGTGGAGGACGCCAACGCCGTGACCATCGCCGATTATGCGGCGGATGTTCATAACTGGACCGCCAGCCTCCGCGCGCAGACCGGCGCGACCTGCATCTGGCTGGTCGGCCATAGCGAGGGCGGGCTGGTGGCGCTCACCGCCGCGCAGCAGCCGGACGGCCTGTGCGGGCTCATCCTGCTCAGCACGGCGGGGCGGCCGCTGGGCATGGTGATGCGCGAGCAGCTCCGGGCCAACCCCGCCAACGCGCCCACCCTCGATCAGGCGCTCACCGCGATCGACCGGCTGGAGGCGCGCGAAACCGTAGAGGTGAGCGCTCTCCATCCGGCCCTGCAAGCGCTGTTCGCGCCGCAGGTGCAACCCTATCTCATGGACATGCTGGTGAGGGACCCGGCCGCGCTGGCAGCGCGCATCGCCCGGCCGATGCTGATCGTCCAGGGCGACCGGGACTTGCAGGTGACGCCCGCCGATGCGCAGGCGCTGCATCGCGCGCAGCCGGAGGCGACGCTCGCTATCCTCCCCCACGTCAATCATGTGCTGAAAAGCGTGGCGAGCGACGAGCGCGCCGCCAATATGGCGACCTATATGGACCCGGATCTGCCTATCGCGCCGGACGTGGTCGCCGCGATCGCCGATTTCCTCACTCACCCGCAGGAGGCGCACTGATGGTCCGCAAAGCGAATGACGATGAATATTGGTTCATGCCCAAACGCTATGGCTATGGGGCGGGCCTGCCGATCGCCTGGCAGGGCTGGGCGGTGCTGGGCGTTTATATTGCCGCCATGATCGGTCTCGGCCTGATGATCCCGGACCAGCGCGGCGCGGTGCAAAGCGGCCTTGCCGGGCTCATGCTGTTTCTCACCATTGCGCTGATCGAGATTACGCGCCGCCGGACGCGCGGCGGCTGGCGGTGGCGCTGGGGCGATGAGGACTGATGCGCGCCCTCCCGCCAAAAAAACGCCCGCAACCGCCGCCGGAAAATCCCCGCCTGCACTCTCGCAACCGCGGCGCCCTGCCGCTATAAGCGCGGCCATGTCCATGCTTGCCCCGCTGAGTCCCCGCCATGTCCGATCATAATGCCAGCTTGCGCCCGTGGCGCGATATCGCCCGGCGCGACTGCCGCCAGATCATGGTCGGCAATGTGCCGGTGGGTGGCGGCGCGCCGGTGACGGTGCAGACGATGACCAATACGCCGACATCGGACGCCAGGGCCACGATCGACCAGATCCGCCGCTGCGAGGAAGCGGGCGTGGACCTTATCCGCGTCTCCTGCCCGGATGTGGAGAGCACGGCGGCGCTCAGGCAGATCGTCCGCGCCGCCCGCGTGCCGATCATCGCGGATATCCACTTCCACTATAAGCGCGCGCTGGAAGCCGCCGATGCGGGCGCGGCCTGCCTGCGCATCAACCCCGGCAACATCGGCTCGGCCGCGCGCGTCAAGGAAGTGGTGGACGCGGCCAAGGCCAATGGCTGCGCGATCCGCATCGGCGTCAATGCCGGCAGCCTCGAGAGGCATCTGCTGGAGAAATATGCCGAGCCCTGCCCCGAAGCGCTGGTGGAAAGCGCGCTCGACCATATCAAGCTGCTCCAGGATCAGGATTTCCACGATTATAAGGTCGCGGTGAAGGCGAGCGACGTGTTCCTCGCCGTCGCCGCCTATATGCAACTTGCCGAGGCCGTGGACTGCCCGCTGCATCTGGGCATCACCGAGGCGGGGGGGCTGATCGGCGGAACGGTGAAAAGCGCGATCGGCATCGGCAATCTGCTCTGGGCCGGCATTGGCGACACGATCCGGGTGTCGCTCTCCGCCGAGCCGGAGGAGGAAGTACGCGTCGGCTACGAAATCTTGAAGGCGCTCGGCATCCGCACCCGCGGCGTGCGCGTCGTCTCCTGCCCCTCCTGCGCGCGGCAGGGCTTCGACGTGATCCGCACGGTGGAAGCGCTGGAAAGCCGGCTCCAGCATATCAACACGCCGCTCTCGCTCTCCGTGCTCGGCTGCGTGGTCAACGGGCCGGGCGAAGCGCGCGAGACGGATATCGGCATCACCGGCGGCGGCCATGGCAAGCATATGGTCTATCTTTCCGGCGTCACCGACCATCATGTGCAGGATGCCGACATGATCGACCATATCGTGAAGCTGGTCGAGGCGAAGGCCGCCGAGATCGAGGCCGCCAATGGGCAGGCCGAAGCTGGCAAGCCGGACGCCGTCGCGGCGGAATGAGGCAAGCCACGGGTTGATGACCATGCTGGACCGGCGGGGATTGATCGGCGGATTGGGCGCCAGCGGCCTTGTCGCACTGGCGGGATGCGGCAGGAGCAGCGCCCTGCAATCGACCGGCGGGCCGGCTGACGAGGGTCAATTGCGCGCGGCGCTGGCGGCGCTGGAAACACAATCCGGCGGCAGGCTGGGCGTGGCCGTGCTCGATTGCAGCGATGGCGCGCTGGCCGGCCACCGGCTGGACGAGCGCTTCACCATGTGCTCAACCTTCAAGCTGCCCCTTGCCGCGCTGATGCTGACGAAGATCGACAGCGGAGCCATTGCGGCGGACGCCACCTTGCCGATCAGCCAGACCGATCCGGTGGGCCATTCCCCGGCCGTGCGGGCCCGGCTCGATGCCGGCGTGACCCGCATGACCATTCTCGATCTGTGCGAGGCCGCGCAGACGCAGAGCGACAATGGCGCCGCGAACATCCTGCTACGCGCACTGGGTGGGCCGGCGGCGCTGACCGCCTTCTTCCGGTCGCTCGGCGATGGCGTCACCCGGCTGGACCGCTATGAGCCGGCGCTCAACACCAGCCATGACGGCGACCCGCGCGATACATCGACCCCCGGCGCCATGGCGGGTAGTCTGCGCGCGATCCTCACCGGCGACCGGCTGACGCCTGCGTCGCGCACGCGGCTGATCGACTGGACGATCGCCACACGCACCGGCCTCACGCGGCTGCGCGGCGGCCTCCCTGCCGGCTGGCGCGCAGGCGACAAGACCGGCACCTTTGCCGGCGACGAGCATGTGGCCGGCAAAGCCAATGACGTCGCCATCTGCTGGCGGCCGGGTCGCCCCGCGCCGTTCATCATCACCGCTTTTCTCGAAATCGTGCCGAACAGCGTATCAGCCGAGGCCGACGCCGTCCTTGCGCAGACTGCGCGGATCGCCAGCCGCTGGATGACGGCGCGCGGGTGACCGGCCGGCGCCCTGCCGCAAACCGGCGTGCAGGAAAACAGGGACTCTTGACGGCGACTCCGTGAAAGTGGATTGTGCGCAAGCGGAACATTCCGAGCACGCGCGCGCATGGGCGGGGCTCGCAGCAGCGGAGACAAGCGCAGATGGCAGGCCGGGCCCCCGTCAATCGGACCCCCGAATGGCAGGCGATGCTGCGCCGGAGCCTGATCCGCATCGGCACGCTCACCGGCGCGGTCGGTCTCTATGCGCTCGCATTGTTCCTGTTGCTGGCGATGCTCGGCTACAAAGCCAGCGACGGCTCGCTCAACACGGCCGCCGGCCCGCAGGTCGACAATCTGATGGGGTCGGCCGGCGCCTGGGCGGCCGATCTTCTCTATACGCTGGGCGGCGTGGCGGCGCTGCTGGTGCTGCCGCTCATCCTCGTTTGCGCGCGGCGCCTCTGGGCGGATCAGGACATGGCCGGCTGGCAGGGCCAGATTGCCAAATGCTGCGGCGGGATCGTGCTGATCGGCACCGCGCTGTGGCTGCTCCAGCCCGAGCCGCTGGTCGGCCTGCCGGCGCGCTGGGGCGGCGTGCTCGGCTTTCTCGCCGCCAATGGCCTGACCGCGCTCACCGCCAAGCTCGGCGCGTCGATCGACCGCTGGGCGCAATGGCTGCTGCTCGCGCTCTGCCTTGGCGCCGGGCTGTGGCTGTGGGTGCGCAGCCTCGCGCTCGACAAGCCGCTCTGGCATCTGACGCGGCCGGCCATGCCGGGCTTCGGGCTGCTGCGCCGTGCCTTTTCGCGCCGCGCCGCCGAGGAGGGCGACCTCGCCGGGAATGACCATCACGACACGCGCGAGGCCGCGCCGCGCCGGCCGGTCGATGACGCGCCCCGCCAGCCAATCTCCATTCAGGCCCCGCCCGCCAATGCGGTGCCCAAGGCGTTCGGCCCGGTCTCCGGCCAGAGCGACCTGTTCGGCAATGACGCGCTGCCCTCACCCGATCTGCTCTCGCCGGCCTCGGAAACGGCGGTCAGCAAGATCGACCGGCAGGGGCTGGAGCGCAACGCCCGGCTGCTCGAAAGCGTGCTCGACGATTTCCATGTGAAGGGCGCGGTGACGGAAGTGCGCCCCGGCCCCGTCGTCACCATGTATGAGCTGGAGCCCGCGCCCGGCATCAAGGCCAGCCGGGTGATCCAGCTGGCCGACGATATCGCGCGCAATATGTCCGCCCTCTCGGCGCGCGTGGCGACCATTCCGGGCCGCACCGTCATCGGCATCGAACTGCCCAATGTGAATCGCGAATCCGTGGTGCTGCACCAGCTCATCACCAGCAGCGCCTTTGCCGAATCCAAATCGCCGCTGCCGATCATATTGGGCAAGAATATTTTCGGCGAGCCGGTCATCGCGGACCTGGCCGCCATGCCGCATCTGCTCGTCGCCGGCACCACCGGCTCCGGCAAGTCGGTCGGCCTCAACGCCATGATCCTCTCTTTGCTCTACCGGCTGACGCCGGACGAGCTGCGCCTCATCATGATCGACCCCAAGATGCTGGAATTGAGCATCTACGATAATATTCCGCATCTGCTCTCCCCGGTCGTCACCGAGCCGGCCAAGGCGATCCGCGCGCTGAAATGGGCCGTGGAGCAGATGGAGGATCGCTACCGGATGATGGCTGCGATCGGGGTGCGCAACCTTGCCAATTACAATGAGAAAGTGCGCGCCGCCCGCGCCAAGGGCAAGCCGCTCGGCCGCCGTGTGCAGATCGGCTTTGACGAGCAGACGCGCCAGCCCATCTATGAGGATGAAGAGCTGGATTATCAGCCGCTGCCGCAGATCGTGGTGGTGGTCGACGAGCTGGCCGACCTGATGATGACGGCGGGCAAGGAAGTGGAATTCCTCATCCAGCGCCTCGCCCAGAAGGCACGCGCGGCAGGCATCCATCTGATCCTCGCGACGCAGCGGCCATCGGTGGACGTCATCACCGGCGTCATCAAGGCGAACCTGCCGACGCGGATCAGCTTCTTCGTCACCAGCAAGATCGACAGCCGCACCATCCTTGGCGAGCAGGGCGCCGAGCAGCTGCTGGGCAAGGGCGACATGCTCTATATGGCGAGCGGCAAGGGGCTGGTGCGCGTGCACGGGCCGTTCGTCAGCGACGATGAGGTGCGCCATGTCGCCGACCATTGGCGCAGCAAGGGCCATCCCGATTATATCTCCGCCGTCACCGAGGAGCCGGAGGATGGCAGCTTCGCGCTCGACGGCGTGGACCTTGGCGATGACAGCGCGGATGCCCGCCAGTTCCGCAAGGCCTGCCAGCTCGTCTTCGAGAATCAGAAGGCCTCGACCAGCTGGCTCCAGCGTCAGATGCGCATCGGCTATAACAGCGCCGCGCGCCTCATCGAGCGGATGGAGGAAGACGGCCTTGTCGGCGCGCCCAACCATGTCGGCCGCCGCGAAGTGCTGCGCGACGAGATGGGTAACCCGAAATAGCGGCGGGGCGATCGGCGCTCATGCACCTTCCGCTCATGCACCTTCCATTACCGGAGCGCTTTCGCAGCTGACCGTCGGCTGGAGAATGCGGCGGTCCAGATTTGCGGCCGGCCGATTCCGATACACCCGGCTTCGATACCGCTTTACTCCTGCTCCGGCAGGCAGCCAAAGCCGTCCCTGAAGCGCGCCGACCGTTTCGCCATCATCGGGACAGAGGCGATGACGCGCTGATCCGGGCCCTCTTCGGCGTAGCGGACAAGCGCCATCCACTTGATTCCGGCAAGGTCGCTCTGGCAACTGGCCGGATCGCGCCCTTCCACATGACGGCATGAGCAGACCATGCGCGCTCCGAGACCCGCTGCCAGATCAGCCTGACGCTGCCAGTCGGCCCAGTGGACCGCCCCATAGAAGGCGATCAGCGCGAGCGGCACCCAGAACAGCCGGCGCGCGGCGCGAGTCGCGATTTTGAAGTCCCCCTTCATGGTGGCGCTGATAGGGATGACGCCGGGGAAGATCAAAGCCTCCCGGCGAGGCGCGAACGGAAGCGGAAGCGGGTGTCATCCGCCGTGCACGATGCGTGGCGGACCCTGCTCTATAGGGGGACGTGAAGAAGGGCGCTTGTTCGGACCGGTTCCTTCTCGTCTGTTTTCTCTTGCTGGAGCGAGGGGAGACCGCTCGCGGTCGCCAGCACCTCCGATCATATCATCCGCGATCGCGGCGTGACCTTTGATATTCGCGCATGATAGGGGGCGGCGATGAGGACCCACCTGCTTTTCCGCTGGCTGACAGTTCTGGCCGGCACCGCCCTGCTCGCCGGGCCGAGCGCATCGCAGCAGGCGCCCGCCGCGCGCTATGCCGTGCTAGCGGAGAGCCCCGGCGTCTCCCGCGAGGCGTTGCGGGCCGCGATCGATCCGCTGTTCGATGCAGCGGCGGAGCCGGCCACGGGCGAAACGCGGGCGCTCATCGTCATGCGGCGCGGCGAGATCATCGCAGAGCGCTATGCGCCGGGCTACGGGCCGCGCAGCCGCTTCCAGTCCTGGTCCATCGCCAAGACGGTGACCGGGCTGCTGGCCGGCATCATGGTTTCCGACGGTCGGCTGGCGCTGGATGACCCTGCGCCGGTGCGAGCCTGGCACCAGCCGGGCGATCCGCGCGGAGCGATCACGCTGCGCCAACTGCTCCAGATGCGCTCGGGCCTGCGCCATGAGGAACAGTGGCAGCCGGCGGCCCGCAACGACACGCTGGATATGCTGGTCGGCGAGGGCGCGCGCGATCAGGCCGCTTTTGCGATCGGCAAGCCCCTCGTCCAGACGCCGGGCGGCCAGTTCACCTATAGCAGCGCGACGAGCATGATCCTGACCGGCATCATGACCGACCAGCTGACCGCCAGCCGCACGCCCCAGGCACGGCGGGACGCCATGGCGCGCTTCATCGCCGCCCGCTTCACCGGGCCGCTGGGGCTCGCCAGCTTCACCCCGGAATATGACGAGAGCGGAACATTGCTCGGCGCCACCATGATGCACATGACAGCGCGCGATTATGCGCGGCTGGGCGAGTTCATCTGCCGGCGCGGCAATCATGAGGGGCGGCAGATCATCTCGGACAAATGGTTCGACCTGATGACGGCGCCCTCGCCCGCAAACCCCGCTTTCGGCATGCACATCTGGCTCAACCGCGCGAGTGGGCAGACCATGCTGTTCCCCGGCGAGGCGCTGCCCACCCTGATGGCGGCGGCGGGCCATCGCGGCCAATATGTGCTGATCTCGCCTGAACAGGGGCTGGTGATCGTGCGGCTCGGCATAACGCGGGATGACGAGATGGACGCTCTGCGCGCAGCCATGGCGCGGCTGGTGCAGCGCTTCCCGAACTGAGCGGGAAACGCCTCAGGGGGCAAGGCAGAAGATAAGGCCGCGCACGACGTTCATCGTTTCGGCCACGTCGCGAATGGCGATCGTATCATAGCCTGCCGCGCGCACCGGATCGTCATTGCCGCCGGGATAGATGGCGTCGCCAAGGAAGAGTATAGCCTCCCCGGCGATGCCCGACTGGTCGATCAGTCGGCGGACCGCATAGGCCTTGTCGATACCCTTGCGCGTGATGTCGACCGAGGTTGAGCCGCCGACATTGATCGACAGATCCGGCAGCATCATGCGCAGGATGGATTGCAGTTTGCGGCGCTTGGTGAAATCCGGGTCCCACGCCTTCTTGGCATCAAGCGGCGCTTGCTGGCCGAGGCCGGAGAAGGTGATCTGCGTGCCGCGATCCTCCACCTTGTCGCCCCATATTTTCTCATCGGTGAGGCCGGCCTGCGCCACGGCATCGTCCAGCGCACGGATGATCTTTCCGCGTTCGGCGGCATCGAAACTGTCGGCATAGATGAGGCGCCAGTCGCCAGCCTGCCCCGCCCGCCCCTGAAAGCGATAAAGCTTCGTGCCGGTCGTCGGCATGATGAACAGCCGGCCCAGCCGCGCACGCGCTGGAAGGCGCGCGACGACCTGCCTCTGGAATTGCGGCCAGTCCCCGCCGGAAATGACCGCAACGGCGGCGACAGCGAGCAGATCGGCCAGAAGCTCCGCCATATCCGGCTCGATGGGCTGCTTGCTTTGCGCCAATGTCCCGTCAAGGTCGAATGCGATCAGCTGTTTCACGCAAGATTGCTCCGGTTGCTAGCGATTGGCTCGACATGATCGCCGCCATCCATCCGGGCGACGGACGGCATGGGCGCGAATGGCGTGGCAGATGGATCGATCATCGCGCAGCCACCATCGGCAGCAGGATGCTGTCGATCGCCTGGGCGACACCATCCTCGTCATCGGAGCCGGTGACGCGCGTGGCGCAGGCACGCACCTCCGCTGGAGCCTGCGCCATGGCGATCGCCAGCCCCGCGCGGCGGAACATCGCGATATCGTTGCGCTGGTCGCCAATCACCGCCACCGCATCGAGCGGCACGCCGGCCGCGTCGGCCAGCACCGCAACGCCATCGCCCTTATTCGCCGTGGGCGCGGTAATATCGAGATAATAGGGCTGCGACCGGGCGACAGTCGCGCCATTACCGAGCGCGCGAGCGACGTGCGGCTCCAGCGCCGCCAGCATCGCATGATCGTCCGTGACGGCGACGATCTTGTCCGCCGCATCGAGCAACTGGCGGAAATCGCCGCCGATGACGGGCTGCTGGTTCGCCGCCTTGCGCTCGGCGACATCATGGGTGCCGTCCGGCCGTTCGATATGCCAGCGGCCGGCATGGAACAGCCATTTGACGATAGCGGGCCGGTCGATCAGGGCGAGCGCCCGGCGCGCCACATCGGGCGCGAGCCGGGCCGTGGAGAGAAGGACGCCATCGGGCTGCACGATCGTGCCGCCATTGAAGGCCGCAAGCGGCGCCGTGAGGCCGAGCCTGTCCGCAATCCAGAGCATGCCGCTGGGCGGGCGGGCGCTGATCAGCGAGATGGAGATGCCGGCGTCTATCAGGCGCTTCGCCGCATCGATAGTCCGCTCGCTCAGGCTCTTGTCGGAACGGACCAGCGTGCCGTCAATATCCGCGACGAGGAGGCGCGGCACCGTCATGCGATCGGGTGCCATGAGCGCCCATCCCGCGCGAGCAAGCTATCGGCATCGGCGGGGCCGGTGGTGCCGGCGGCATAGTCCTGCGGCTGCCCCATGCGCCAGGCGTCAAGCAGCGGCTGCACCGCGCGCCAGCCACCCTCAACCTGATCGGCCCGTTGGAACAGCGTCTGATCGCCGGTCAGCACATCGTAGATCAGCGTCTCATAACCGGTGACATGGCCCAGCCGAAATGCGTCCGCATAGCCGAAATGCAGGCTGGCGGGCACGATCTCGACGAGTGGCCCCGGACGCTTGACCGCCATATCGAGCTGAAGCCCTTCACCCGGCTGGATTTGCAGCACGAGCTGGTTGGGCGGCAGCGCCTCCGCCGGGATGCCGCGAAACAGGCTGAGCGGCGCATCGCGGAAACGGATGACGATCTCCGTGTCGCGCGCGGCCAGCGCCTTGCCGGTGCGCAGATAGAAAGGGACGCCATGCCAGCGCCACGTCTCAACCGCCAGCTTGAGCGCAACATAGGTTTCCGTGGCGCTATCGTTCGCCACCCTGGGCGTTTCACGATAGGGAGCGAGCGTTTCGCCCCCCGCCGTGCCGCCGCGATACTGGCCGCGCACGGCGTCGCCGGGCTCGACAGGGCGTATGGCGGCGATCACCCGCGCCTTTTCCGCCCGTAGTGCCTCGGCATCAAGGCAGTTGGGCGGCTCCATCGCCACCAGCGAGAGCAGCTGGAACAGATGATTGGGCACCATGTCCCGCAAGGCCCCGGTCGCATCGTAAAAGGCCCCGCGCGTGCCCACGCCGATCGTCTCGGCCGCCGTGATCTGAACATGATCGATATAATGATTGTTCCACACCGCCTCGGTCAGCGCGTTGCCGAAGCGCGTGACGACGATATTCTGGACCGTCTCCTTGCCGAGAAAATGGTCGATGCGAAAAATCTGCCTTTCGCGCGCATGGGCGAGAATATCCGCATTGAGCGCCTGCGCGGAGGCCAGATCGGTGCCGAACGGCTTCTCGATGACGATGCGACGAAAACCCGCCCCCTCGTCCAGCAGCCCTGCCTTGCCGAGCCGCTCGACAATAGGCGCGAAGAAGGCAGGCGGAGTGGCCAGATAGAAGATGGCGTTGCCGGCGAGCTTTTGGGCGATCGCCGCATAGAGGCTATCCTCGGCGAAGTCCCCGCGCAGATAGGTGATGCGCTGCCGCAAACCCGGCCATGCCGGATCATCCCCGACAAAGCTGCCAAGCTGCTCGCGCAATGTCGCATCATCACCGCAACCACGACCAATGCCGAAGAAGCGGGTTTCGCCATCCAGCAGCCCGGCGCGCTCAAGATTGACGATGGCCGGCATCAGCAACCGGCGGGCCAGATCGCCTGTCGCGCCGAAAATGATAATCGTCGATGGCGGGGCAACGGGCGCGCGCGTCATTGCGGCATTTCGACATGGCCGCCAAAGCCGAACCGCATCGCGGAGAGCAGCTTGTCGCCAAAGGTGGAATCGACCCGGCTGCGATAGCGGGCGAACAGGGCGGCGGAGAGCACATAGACGGGAACGGCCTCTTCCATCGCCGCCTCGATCGTCCAGTGCCCCTCCCCGCTGTCGGCGACCCGGCCGCTATAGGCTTCCAGCATCTGATCCTTCGCCAGCGCATCGGCGGACAGGTCCAGCAGCCATGAGGAGATGACGCTGCCGCGCCGCCAGACTTCGGCGATATCGGTCAGGTTGAGGTCGAACCGCTCATCCTCCGGCAACAGCTCGGACGCCTTGCTCTTGAGGACGTCGAACCCCTCGGCATAGGCCTGCATCAGCCCATATTCGATGCCGTTATGGACCATCTTGACGAAATGACCCGCGCCGGCCGGCCCGGCATGAATATAGCCCTGCTCCGCGCGGGCATCCATGGCATGACCGTTGGTGCGGTTGGGAGTTTGCGGGATGGTGCCGCGGCCCGGCGCCATCGCCGCGAAGATCGGATCGAGAAAATCGACTGCCGCCTTCTCGCCGCCGATCATCATGCAATAGCCGCGCTCCAGCCCCCACACGCCGCCGGACGTGCCGACATCGACATAGACGATCCCCTTTGCCGCGCAGGCCTTCGCCCGGCGGATATCGTCCTTGTAGAAGCTGTTGCCGCCATCGATGATGATATCGCCCGGCGCGGCGAGGCCCAGCAAGGTCTCGACCATCTGCTCGGTCGGCTCCCCGGCGGGCAGCATCACCCAGAAGATACGCGGGCTCTGAAGACTGGCGGCGATCTCTTCAACGGACGCCGCTCCGCGTGCCCCATCCGCCACCACCGCGTCGATCGCCCGCTGGTCGCGATCGAAACCGGTCACTTCATGCCCCGCCCGCATCAGGCGCCGCGCGATATTCGCGCCCATCCGGCCAAGGCCGATCATCGCAAGCCGCATTCGTCCCTCTCCCTCCATCAGGCTGTGGCATCGCCAAGAAAGGCCGCGCGCTTGATCGCCACCGCGTCCAGCAGCGCATCATTGGCCTTGGCGAACTGCTTGACGCCGTCATCGACCAGCGCCGCCGTTACGCCGGCAAGGTCCAGCCCCAGCCGGTCGGCCTCGGCCAGGATGTGCCGCGCCCCCTCGCGATCGGCCGTCAATGTCGGCGCCACCACGCCATGATCGCGAAAAGCGTCCAGCGTCTTGGGCGGCATGGTGTTGATCGTCTCTGGACCGATCAACTGATCGACATAGAGCGTATCGGGATAAGCGGGGTTCTTGACACCGGTGGAGGCCCAGAGCAGCCGCTGCACCATCGCACCCTGCGCGGCGAGCGCCTGCCAGCGCGGGCTCGCGACCATTTCCTCATACCAGGCATAGGCCAGCTTCGCATTGGCGATGGCGACCTTGCCGCACAACGCTTTGAGGGCGGCGGCATCCTTGTCGCCCGCCGCCAGACGCGCCTCGATTTTCCGGTCGATCTGCGTATCGATCCGGCTGACGAAAAAGCTGGCGACTGACGCGATGCGATCGATCGGCCGCCCCGCCGCGAGGCGGGCCTCCAGCCCGTCCATATAGGCATTGGCGACGGCCTGATAGGCGTCGATCGCGAACAGCAGGGTGATGTTGATGTTGAGGCCATCGGCCGTGAGCTGCCGGACGGCGGGGACGCCGGCTTCCGTTCCCGGCACCTTGATCATCAGATCGGGCGCATCCACCAGCACCCATAGCCGGCGGGCTTCCGTTATCGTCGCGTGCGTATCATTGGCGAGATAAGGCGAGACTTCGAGGCTGACATAACCATCCTTGCCCTCCAGACGATCATAGACCGGGCGCAGATCGGCAGCCGCCGCCTTTATGTCCGCAATGGCCTGACTTTCATAGGTTTCCTGCACATCCGCATCATTCTTGCCAAGAAAGTCGCGGAAGCCCGCATCATAGGCGTCGCCATGCCCCATCGCCTTTTCGAAAATGGATGGGTTGGAAGTGACGCCGGTCACGCCGTCCCGCTCGATCAGCGCCCGCAGCCCGCCCTCTCGCAGAAAACCGCGTTCGAGAAAATCGAGCCACACCGCCTGCCCGGCGGCGTGAAGTTGCCGGAGTGGATCGGGATTGCTCATAGGCGTTTCTCCATAAGATCGCGGGCCACCTTGCAGACATTGTCCAGCGTGAAGCCGAATTTTTCCTGAAGCTGCGCGATCGGCGCGGATGCACCAAAGCCCGCCATTGTGATCGTCGCACCATCCGCGCCGACATAACGGTCCCAACCAAGCGCCCCGCCCTGCTCGACCGCGAGACGAAGGCGGACCGACGGGGGAAGGACGCTCTCGCGATAGGCGCGGTCCTGCTGCTCGAACCGCGACCAGCTCGGCAACGAGACGACCCGCGAGCGCACGCCCTCCCTCGCCAGCCGCTCATGCGCGGCCGCGACGAGGGGAAGCTCCGAGCCGGTGCCGATCAGGATGATCTCCGGCTCGCCCGCGCAATCGCCGAGAATATAGCCGCCTTTCGCCAATCCCGAAGCGTCGGCATAGTGGCTCCGGTCCAGCGTCGGAATGGCCTGACGCGAGAAGATGAGCGCGGTCGGCACGTCACGGGTAGCGAGCGCGGCCCGCCAAGCGACGACGGCTTCATTGGCATCACCGGGGCGGATGGTATCGAGGCCGGGAATGGCGCGCAGGGCGGCCAGATGCTCGATCGGCTGATGAGTGGGGCCATCCTCGCCCACACCGATCGAGTCGTGCGTGAACACATAGACGACCGGCACCTGCATCAGCGCGGCCAGCCGGATCGGCGGGCGCATATAGTCCGAAAACACCAGAAACGTGCCCGTATAGGGGCGCAGTCCGCTGACCGCCATGCCATTGGCCACCGCGCCCATCGCATGCTCGCGAATGCCGAAATGCATGTTGCGGCCGCCCGGCGTGCCCGCCTCCAGCGAGGGAGCGTCCTTCACATCGGTCTTGGTGGATGGCGACAGATCGGCCGCCCCGCCAATCAGCCAGGGGATTTTCGCGGCCAGCGCGTTCAGCACCTTGCCGCTGGCCTCACGGCTGGCCATGCCCTTGGGATCGGGATCGAAGTGCGGCAGGTCATCGTCCCAGCCGCGCGGCAGATCGCCCGCGCGGATCGCGCGAAGCTCGGCGGCGAGATCGGGATGCACCTCGCCATAGCGCGCGACCAGCCGCTCCCACCGCGCGCGCAGCGGTTTGCCGCGGGCGGAGACGGCCTGCGACACGCTCTCCTTCGCCGCCTCCGGCACGAGGAATTGTGCATCCGGCGGCCAGCCATAGCTTTCCTTCGCACCCTTTATCTCGTCCGCGCCGGGGGCGTCGCTATGCGCCTTGCTGGTGCCGGCGCGGGTCGGAAAGCCGATGCCGATCACCGATCGCACGATGATGAGCGTCGGCCGGTCGTCCGTCGCCTGGAATATGCGGACAGCGTCGGCGAAGGCGGTGACATCCTCGGCATCCGGGACAATGACCGTCCGCCAGCCATAAGCCTCGAAGCGCTGCTGCACATCCTCGTCAAACGCGAGATCGGTCTGCCCCTCGATCGTGACATGGTTGCTGTCATAGACCCAGCAGAGATTGGCGAGCTTCAGATGTCCGGCAAGCGATGCGGCCTCGCTCGCCACCCCTTCCATCAGGTCGCCATCCGAGCAGATGGCATAAACGTCATGATCGAACAGGGTGAAGCCATCGCGATTATAGCGGCTCGCCAGCCAGCGCCCGGCAATGGCCATGCCGACCGCATTGCCGCAACCCTGGCCAAGCGGGCCGGTGGTGGTCTCCACCCCGGTCGTATGCCGATATTCGGGATGGCCGGGCGTACGGGAACCGAGCTGGCGGAATTGCCGGATATCGTCCAGACTGACAGCGGCGTGGCCGGTATGCCGCCCCTGCGCGTCAATCTCGCGCACATCGGCCAGATGCAGCAGCGCATAGAGCAGCATCGAGGCATGACCGCAGGACAGGACGAAACGATCGCGGTTCGGCCAGTCCGGCACTTGCGGATCGTAACGCAGAAATTGCGTCCAGAGGCAATGGGCGACAGGCGCCAGCGCCATGGGCGTGCCGGGATGGCCCGAATTCGCCTTCTCCACCGCATCCATGGCGAGTGTGCGGATCGTATCGATGGCGAGGCGCTCGGCCGAGTTGTCCTCCCGGACATGCGGCCGATCATAGGGGATTTCGGCAGTCATGGTGACGGACGATCCTTTCGGCGACATTTTCATAACCCGGCGGCGGGGCGATGGTTGCGCCTTGCGACAAGTTAATTTTGGCCGGGCGGCCGATCGGTGCGAACCGCGCCATCAGCGGTGCCGAGATAGAGCGCGTCGATTTCGGTCAGGAACAGGCCGTGGCCGAGCACGCCGGGGATGCCGCTCAACCGCGCCGCCAGCGCGGCGGGATCGTCCAGAGCGCCAAAGACGCAATCGAAGATGATATTGCCATGATCGGTGCGGGCAGGAGGCCGGTCCTCATCCCCACCGTGCCCATCGTCCCGGCGGAGACTGGCCACGCAGCCGAGCGCGACAAGCTGCCCGGCGACGAAGGCACGGGCGGCTGGCAACACTTCCACCGGCACCGGACGCGCGCCGAGCCTTGCCACCGCCTTGCTGTCATCGGCGATCGCGATCATGCGCCGGGCCGCGCTCGCGACGATCTTCTCGCTCAGCATCGCGCCGCCCGCGCCCTTGATGGCGCGGAACGCCGGATCGATCTCGTCCACCCCGTCGATACACAGATCGACCTGGGCGACCTGCGCCAGATCCAGCAAGGGGATGCCGGCCTGCGCGGCCATGCGGGCAGTGCGCATTGATGTAGCCACCGCACGGATCGCCAGCCCGCCGCGCACCATGCGCCCAAGCGCCGCGATCGCGAATGCCGCCGTGCTGCCGGTGCCAAGGCCGATGAGCATGCCGGCGCGGACCTCGCCCACGGCGGCTAGCGCGGCCGCGCGCTTGCGCTCATCGATCAGGGACCGGGCCTTCTCCATCCATGCACCGCCGCCGCCATTTTCCGATGAAACGACTATGCGCCGGATCATCGCGGCTGACCAGCCGATCCGATGCGAGCGGACCGGAATCCGCTCCGGTGCGTTGAAAAGGAAAGGCACCGCTTCAGCGAACAGGAACACGGCATGACCGACACGGAGCTGCAAACATTCTTACCGCCCGATATCTGGACATTCCTGCCGATCTTGCTGAAGCCGGATGCGCGGCGCACCGTGCTGCGGCCGTTCATGCCCGATTATCCGCCCCCCTACACCGCCAGCGAGGGCGACCGCACGCGCAACATCATCGCCCGCGTGCTGCGACAGGATGAATCATCGCTGATGAGCGGCTTGCAGCGGCTCTCCGATCTCACCAAGAAGCGGCACCGCAACAGCCGCAAGGCGCTGCTCCGCCGGTTCGACGAACTCACCGCTTTCGTGCCGGCCGGGGCGACGTTGAACGAGCGCCACAAGCTGCTGATCGGCGCGATCTTCAGCGAGGAATATTCCTTCGAGGCGGCCGCCTTGTTCAACCCGAGCATCGTGCGGCACTGGGACCAGACCGGCCTTGAGCCCGGCGCGATCCGCTTCATCATGTCCCTGCGCGGCATTGGCGAGGGGCATATCTCGTCGGTGACGTTCCGCACGGGAACATGGCTGACGGACGGTCAGGTCACCATCGATCCGCCCAGTCCCTTTGCCGCCCCGCCTATCATCACGCCAATGGAGGATCAGCCGGACAAGGCGGCGATCAGGCTGCATTTCGAAGATTGCTGCGATCTCTCCGAATCCGTGCTCTTCCCTGTCGCGCCCAGTCAGAAGCAGGGCATTGAGGACCTGCGCCTTGTCGCGTTCAGAGAGGATGACGGCACGACGCATTATCTTGGCACCTATACCGCCTTCAGCGGCAGCACGATCCGCCCCGAGATATTGAAGACAAGCGAGTTCCTCCACTTCTCGATGCGGCCGTTCGCCGGCAAGGTCGCCATCAACAAGGGCATGGCGCTCTTCCCCCGCAAGCTGGACGGCCGCTATGCGATGCTCGGCCGGCAGGATAATGAGAATATCTGGCTGATGTATTCGGATGATCTCTACCGGTGGGATACGGCGCAGCAACTGCTCGGGCCGCTCCATCCATGGGAAGTCGTGCAGATGGGCAATTGCGGATCGCCCCTGGAGATAGACGAGGGCTGGCTGGTCATCACCCACGCCGTGGGGCTGATGCGCAACTATACGATCGGCGCCTGCCTGCTGGACAGGAAAGACCCGTCCAAACTGCTCGGCCGGGCACGGCTGCCGCTGCTCGCCGCGCAATCCGGCCAGCGCGACGGCTATGTGCCCAATGTCGTCTATAGCTGCGGGGCCCTGCTCGACGGCCGCCGGCTGCTGTTGCCGTATGGCGTGGCCGACAGCATCGGCGCGATCGCGATGACGACCGTGGATCAGATATTGCACTATCTGGAATGATGCCCCCTCGAAAGCGCGGACCTGCGCGCTACAGGTGGAACCGCCCCTCGATCACCGTGCGGCACTGGCCCGAGAGGATCGCGCGATCGCCGGCGAGGCGGCAGTCGAGATAACCGCCACGCCTGCTCGCCTGAAAAGCGGTAAAATGATCCCGGCGAAGACGGTCTGCCCAATAAGGCGTGAGCAGGCAGTGGGCCGATCCGGTGACCGGATCTTCGTCAATGCCGGCGCCCGGCGCGAAAACACGGCTGACGACATCCGTCTCCCGCCCCGGCGCGGTCGCGATGACGAGCAGATTGCCCGCGCGGGCAAGTGCCGGGAAGTCCGGCATAAGGGCCCGGATATCGGCTTCATCGGCATAGACGAACAACAGATAGCCGCCATCGCGCCAGAATGTTGCGATAGGCGCGGGATCGCCGAGCAGCGTGGCGATATCCGGGCGCTCGGCCGGTGCCATCGCCCATGCCGGCAGATCGAGCGCATAGCCATCCGCCGCCCGGCGCACGATGAGATCGCCTGCCTCGCGGGTGCGGAAACGGACGCTGTCGCCATCGGGCGGCATCAGCACATGGCCACTCGCCAGCGTTGCGTGACCGCACAGCGCAATCTCGACCGTGGGCGTGAACCAGCGCAGCGCATAATCCGCGCCGTCACCATCAGGAAGTTTCACCGTGAAGGCTGTTTCCGCCAGATTATTCTCCTGCGCAATGGCCTGCAGTACAGCGTCCGGCAGCCAATCATCGAGCGGCATCACTGCAGCGGGATTGCCGGTGAAAGGTTCATGAGCGAAGGCATCGACCTGGGTAAAGGGGAGATGGCGCATCATTCCGACTCCTGCGCGGCCTTGAGATCGGCGAGGACGGCATGGGCGTCGCGCTCGGCCAGCGGATCATCGCTATCCACCTGCCCTTCCGGATCGGTGTGAATGAGCAGTTCCACCTCCGGAAAGGCAGCGTGCAGCCGGGTCTCCAGCGCTTCCATGACGTCATGGGCCTGCGCGACCGTCATCGCCGGATCGACCCAGATATGAAACTGCGCGAAATCCCGCGCACCGCTGCTGCGGGTGCGCAGATCATGCAGGCCCTTGATTCCGGGATGACCGGCGGCGGCGGCAAGGAAGCGGGCGCGCTTCTCCAGCGGCCACTCCCGGTCCATCAACTGATCGATCGCATGAGTCGCCGCCCGCCATGCACCCAGCGCCAGCCACACGCCGATGACGATGCCGAACAATGCATCCGCGCCACGCAGATGCAGCCATGACTCGAGCAGCAGGGCCGCGATGACCGAGGCATTGAGCGCCAGATCGCTGCGATAATGGAGACTGTCCGCATTGATCGCGACCGAGCCGGTCAGGCGGATGACACGAGCCTGATAGGATAGCAGCGCCAGCGTGACCAGAATCGCGAAGAGCGAGACGCCGATGCCATATTCCGCGGCGGCCGGCGCATTGCCGCCGCCAAAACGCTGGACCGAGCGCACGATGATGCCAAGCGCGGCGACGCTGATGAGCGAGACCTGAAAGAGCGCGGCGAGCCCTTCCGCCTTGCCGTGGCCGAAGCGATGCTGGCTATCCGCCGGCTGGGCGGCGATGCGCACCGCGACCAGCGTGACGAGGCTGGCGACCAGATCCAGCCCGGTATCCGCCAGCGAGCCGAGCATCGCAATCGATCCGGTCCGCCAGACGGCATAGCTTTTGAGCAGCGCGAGGATCAGCGCGACCGAGACGCTGGCGATAGCCGCCCGGCGATTGAGCGCGCCGGTCGTGGCGAGATGGGCATCATGCCCCGCCGGCGCGCTTTGCGTCACGGAAAGAGCATGCCGGAGCGCCAGCCGCCCGCGCCATCCGCCTCGTAACGCGTGCGCTCATGCAGCCGGTGCGCGCGGTCCAGCCAGAATTCGATGCTGGCCGGCGTCACCCGGAAGCCGGACCAGTGCGGCGGGCGCGGCACGGCCTGCCCCTCATAGCGGGCCGCCACCTCGGCGAAACGCGCCTCGAACGCCGCACGGCCGGGCAGCGGGCGGGACTGGTCCGACGCCCAGGCACCCAGCTGCGAATCACGCGAGCGGGTGGCGAAATAGGCGTCCGCCGTCGCATCGTCCACGCGGCTGGCAGGCCCCTCGATGCGGACCTGCCGGCGCAGCGACTTCCAGTGGAAGAGCAGGGCGACATGCGGGTTGGCGAGAATCTCGCCGGCCTTTCGTCCCTCGAAATTGGTGTAGAAGATGAACCCGTCCGGCCCATGTCCCTTGAGCAGCACCATGCGCACCGAGGGATGCCCCTGCGCATCCGCCGTCGCCAGCGCCATGGCATTGGCGTCATGGGGCTCGCTGGCCTGCGCCTGCGCGAACCATATGTCGAACAGGGCGAAGGGATCGTCGGTGACGGTGGTGGCGCCAGAGCCATCGGGGGACAGAGCAGTCATGATCTTTTCCTAGAGCATTTTGGGCGCCAGCGGAACTGGCTGGTCGATCCGTCATGCGCCGGACAAGCCCCCGGATGGCCGCCCGTCTATTCATATACAGTCAAGCTGGCAGGGCCTAATCTCGGCAGGGATGGCATCGAGGGGGATGACATCGAGCCCATGCCGAAGGAGCCTCCATGTCCACCCGCCGCCTGACGTCCCTCGCTCTTGTCATCACCGCGCTCGCATCGGCCGCGCCGGCCCTGGCGCAGCCCGGCTGGGGTCGCTCGGCCTGGGATCGCCCGGGTTGGGGCCAGTCCGGCTGGGACCGGCCGGGCTGGGGCTCCTCCGTTCGCGGTAGTTCCCGGCTGGGCAGCGCCAGCAATGTGAGCGACAGCCGCGAAGGACGCGTGGATGCGGCCCATTTCGTTGCCGATGACGCCGGCGATACGCTCGGCCACGGCCCGATCGCGCTGGTCGCGCCGCCGGAAACGGGCGACAACGACGTGTCCGACCAGAATGAGCGGGCTTATTATGAAGCGGCGGTGATCGATCAGCTCGCGACCGCCGGTTATAATATAAGCACGCCGGACCCCGATGGCGGGCAAGTCGCCGAAGTGCGGATCATCCGTGAAACGCTGGTGCCGCCCGAAGGCAAGCGCAAGCCGGTGAGCGGCGAGGTGATGGTCGGCGCCTCCAATCGCGGCACGATGACCGGCATGGCGATCGGCATCGATCTGAGCAAACCGAAAAAAGCGCTGGTTTCCACGCGCCTCGAAGCGCGGGTGCGCGATCGCGCGACGGGCAAGCCTCTCTGGGAAGGCCATGCCGAGATCGCCACGCGGGACGGCGATTCGCACTGGACGGATCAGGCGATCGCCACCCGGCTGGCGAGCGCGCTGTTCACCCATTTTCCCGATCCGACGGACAGCCGCGTCGCCCGTCCCTGATCCACCCCCACTTGCGAGCGCCGCTCATAAGCGCCAGATGGAAACCACGGCGCATCACGCCGCCAACAAATGGTGAATATGGGGCATGGCTGATCCTTATACATTGCTGGGAGTGCCGCGCGGCGCGGATGAGGCGGCGATCAAGTCCGCTTATCGCAAGCTCGCCAAGCAGCTTCACCCGGACCGGAACAAAGATAATCCCAAGGCGGCGGAGCGCTTCAGTGACGTGACGCGCGCCTATGACCTGCTCTCCGACAAGGACAAGCGCGCCCGTTTCGACCGGGGCGAGATCGACGCGGAGGGGAACCCCACCCATCCGTTCGGCTATGGACAAGGCGGCGGCGGGCCGGGTTATGCCGGAGCAGGCGCAGGGCCCGGCGGGTTTGACTTCAACGCCGGCGGCGGCGATTTCGGCGATATTTTCGAAGGGCTGTTCAGCGGCGGACGGCGTGGAGGCTTTGGCGGATTTGGCGGCCGGAGCGCGCCCCCGCCTCCGCGCGGTGCGAATATGGCCTATCGCCTGTCCGTCCCATTTGTCGACGCCGCAACGCTGGCGCCGCAGCGCATCACGCTGGGGGACGGCAAGACGATCGACCTCAAGCTGCCCGCCGGCGTGGAAAACGGCACGCAGATGAAGCTGGGCGGCAAGGGCCAGCCCGGCCCCGGCGGCGCGGGCGACGCCATCGTCACCGTGGAAATCGCCTCCCACCCTTTCTACACGCGTGATGAGGACCATGTGCGGCTCGATCTGCCGATCAGCCTCAATGAGGCGGTGGCCGGCGCCCGCGTGAAAGTGCCGACGGTGGATGGGCCGGTCATGCTGGCCGTGCCCGCCGGCGCGCGCTCGGGCCAGACATTGCGCCTCAAGGGAAAGGGCTTCACCCGCAAGAGCGGCGGACGCGGCGACCAGCTCGTCACCCTGCTCATCGACGTGCCCGGCGACGATGACGCCCTCAAAAGCTTTGTTGAAGGCTGGCAGGATACGAGGCCATTGCGCGCCGGTCTGGGCGTTTGAGAGGCACGGCGCGTCCGCCTTCCAACAGGCGGATGCGCCGGCCGGACGGCGCGGCCTGTCCGACTATTCGCGCGCCTGCCCGATGGCTCGTGACAGCGCGCTCGCCCGGCTTATAACCCTCACCATGGCCGGGCGGCTCAGGATGAAGCGCGCCGGCCGGGGAGAGGTGCGTGAAGGAACAATATCTGTCGCCGCCGGTCGACGATCGGCAGATCTGGGACATCTGGCTCAGCTTCCATAATCTGCCCGCCATGCTGGCAGCCGATGAGGTCGGCCTGTTCGATGCGCTGGCCGACGGGCCGCTGCCGGTCGACGCGCTCGCCACGCGCTGCAACGTGAATGTGCGGGCGCTCGGTATCGTGGGAAGTCTGCTCTGCGCGCTCGGCCTGATCGTGCGGCGGGACGACCGCTACGGATTGACGCCGGTGAGCCGCTATTATCTGGTCAAGACCAGCAGCTTCTACTGGGGTGCCTTGCTTGCCGGCTTCCGTCAGGCGACGCCATCGACCGAACTCATCATCGCCGCACTCGCGCCGGATGCCGAACATGAAGGCGGCGAGAATAGCAGAGGCTGGGAGGCCGGCGAAATCTCCGCCGATCGCGCACGGCACATCGCGGCCTTCATGCATGCGCACAGCTGCGCCGCCGCGATCGGCGTGGCCCGGCATCCTGCCCTCGCGCAAGTGATGCGCGTGCTGGATGTCGGCGGCGGCTCGGGCGTGTTCTCCATCGCGATGGCGCAGCGCTGGCCGCAGTTGCGCGGCACGATCATGGACCTTGACACCATGTGCGACGCGGCGCTGCATTATGTGCGCGAGGGCGGCGTGGCGGACCGGGTCGATACC